>Ga0209417_1004151_pt1 | contig 17779 bp, 12 predicted proteins | sample RifGroF2_FD_184002 | JGI IMG/M metagenome (GOLD analysis project Ga0209417, IMG submission 184002) | Groundwater microbial communities from Rifle, Colorado, USA - Groundwater F2 (SPAdes) (version 2) | ecosystem: Environmental > Aquatic > Deep subsurface > Groundwater | place: Rifle, Colorado... | reverse complement strand
TACCCGTTAACCAAATGAAATTGAATCTGAGAATTATATCTTGATGAATCTGTCTGAGAAGAAATTGAACCGGCTGAAAATAAAATTGCAAAAATTACAATTAATAATTTTGGATGTCGCATTTTTTCCCCGCGATTTAGTTGGAATTATTTTAATAGGGACTTTCCCCACAGCAACTTCGGACAAGTTTGTCTTAACCACAAGAGAATATTTTATACCCCAATAACTCTATCCGGATTTTCTAAAATAAATTCTTTCCAGTTTTTACTTTTCTTTGAAAACGAATTCACTTTGAACGCATGGCATATCGCAACAGCAAGGGCATCGCTTTCATCAAATTTCATTTTTGCTTTACGGATTGCAAGAAGTTTCTTTATCATATACTGAACTTGATCTTTAGATGAAGCACCGTTTCCCACAACCGATTTTTTAATTTCGCACGGGGAATATTCTTTCATCGGGATTTCGTTATGAATTGCCGCAAGCATTGAAACCCCACGCGCATAGCCGATCTTTAACGCCGACTGAACATTCTTTCCGTAGAATGCCGTTTCAAGAGCAAATTCGTCCGGTCGGAATTGCTTAATTAGTTTATCCAATTCATCATAAATTATTTTAAGACGGGGAGACATTTCCTTGGTGGTTGGAATTTTTATTATTCCAGCCGAAACATATTTCAGCTCATTACTTTCAAAATCTACAATACCGTAACCGGTAAAAATAGTTCCGGGGTCAACTCCGAGTATTCTCATTCATTTATTCCACAAAATCAGCATTTGTAAAAACATTTTGAAGATCATCGCTTTCTTCAATTGCCTCGATCAACTTCATTAACTTTTCAGCATCTTCTCCTTTTACGGGAATTAAATTTTTTGCCGCCCATTGCAATGATGCGTTTTCTACTGTCAGCTTTTTATCAATCAATGTTTTTCTAACGTGCTCAAAATTTTCAAGAGTAGTTGTTACTTCAAAAAATTCTTCCTCAGTGCTAAGATCATCAGCTCCCGCATCAAGAATTATTTCCATCATTTCATCTTCTGATTTGTCTTCGCGCTTAACGGTAATAATTCCTTTCCTCTCAAACATCCAGGCAACAGATCCGGTCTCGCCCATATTACCGTTTCCTCTGCTAAATATATGACGAATCTCAGCAACAGTTCTATTTTTATTATCGGTTGCAACTTCTACAAGAATTGCAACACCGCCGGGTCCGTATCCTTCATAAATTAATTCGGAAATTTGTGAACCTTCAAGTTCACCTGTGGCTTTTTTGATTGCGCGGTCAATATTATCGGCAGGCATGTTGGCGGCTTTTGCGTTATCAATTGCAAGACGTAATCTCGGATTTCCGTCAGGATCTCCTCCGCCCTGTCTTGCCGCAATTGTAATTTCTCTAATTAATCTTGTAAATATTTTTCCCCGTTTTGCATCAAGGGCGCCTTTCTTTCTTCTAATCGTTGCCCATTTTGAATGACCCGACATAAAATCATCCGTCTATTTATTGGTTACTATTTCTCTACTACAATATTTTCTTTAACATGAATATCTTTCAGACGGATTTGCGGATAAGTTTTTCCGTCCTTTTGAACTGATTCTATCGTATATACAATATCAACCAAATTCTTTTCTTTATCAATATGCTTAGCGAACGCACCCAGATTGAATCCAATTGCATCGAAAACTTTTTCGTTCCCGTTCTGTTTGAAGCTTGTTACAATATGATTCGATCCCACTATTCGCGGCGCATAAACAAGATTAACATTTTCACTTAGAAAAACCGGACGCATATTACCGGGACCAAACGGTGCAAACTGATCCAGCACTCTTAAAAACTTTGGTGATATTTCGGAGAATGAAAGTTTAGCGTCAATATTTATTTCGCGTACAATATTTTCCGTGGTCATGTTTTGTCTTAACACCGCATTAAATCTTTGTTTGAATTCCTCAAGTTTTTCCAACTCAACCGCAAGACCTGCGGCGGCTTCATGCCCTCCGAACTGAAGCAAAAGATCATCACAATTCTGAAGCGCTTCATAAATATTAAATCCGGGGACACTTCTCGCTGAACCTTTTGCAACGCCGTCAATTGTAGTTAACATTACTGCAGGACGGTGAAATTTTTCAACAAGACGCGATGCAACAATTCCTATTACGCCCGGATGCCAGTCTTCATAATGCAAAACGATTCCCAGGTTAGCATCAAAATCAATCTCAGAATCAACAAGCTGCATTGCGTGGGAGAAAGTCATTTCATCAATCTTGCGTCTCTCAATATTTTCATCTTCCAGAACTTGAGCAAGCTCCAATGCTTTTTTAGGATTATCTGTTGTGAAAAGTTCTACCGCGCGGATCGCATCGCCCAATCTTCCAACAGCATTTATACGCGGTGCAATTGTAAAAACAATTTGTCCGGCGCTTAAATTTCCCGGTTCCATTCTTGCACTTTTTATCAATGCTAATATTCCAGGCCGCGGATTAGTATTTATAAGATCTATTCCTTCTTTAACAAGAATCCTGTTTTCATCCAGCAGGGGAACAATGTCGGCGGCTCCGGCAAGCGCAACAAGATCGAGATATTTTAATGCCATATCCTTCTTGCCAATTCTTTCACCCACAGCAACTGCAAGTTTAAATGCAACACCTGCGCCCGATAAATGTTTGAAAGGATAAGTACACCCGGGTTTGATCGGATCAAGAACCGCATACGCATCCGGTAAAATTTCTTTCGGCTGATGATGATCGCAAACTATTGTCTCTATACTGAGTTCTTTTGCGTGAGCAATTTCTTCAACTGCGGTAATTCCGCAATCAACCGTGATAAGAAGATTTATTCCGCGCTCTTTTAAAATATCTATGCTTGTAATTGAAACACCGTAACCTTCCGTTATGCGGTTGGGAATATACGTTTCAACACTTGCGCCCAATTCTTTCAAGAATAAATACATCAATGCGGCAGAACACGTTCCGTCAACATCATAATCTCCGTAAACACAAATTTTTTCATTTTGTGTAAGTGCCTGAATAACACGCTGTGTTGCTTCATGCATTCCGTTCATTAAGAAAGGATCGTGAAGAGATTCGAGTGAGGGACGGAAGAAGGTTTTTGCTTCAAAGAAATTTGTTATGCCGCGCTGCTGCAGCAGATGAGCAATAATGTTTGAGACATTCAGACTATCTGAAAGAGCAAGAACGGATTTATCATCCGAGGTCTCTTTCACCTTCCAGCTTTTTGTTTGCATGGCGTCTTCCGTGAAGGAGAACACCAAATGATCCGTGTCTGTAAGCCGAATTTTGTTCCCCGAATTATATTTATATAATTCGGGGCAGCAGTTATTTATCTTGTTCCGAAATTACTTCCGGAATCCAGCGGTCTACCCGAAGGAATTCAAGGCGAACAACCTTGTTCCGGGAAAACCCGGAAAACCTTCTGCTTGACCTTGCACCAAGTGGGGTTTGCCATGTCCCGTTTTACCGGGATCCCGTTCATCGCGGGACCTTCAATATTACTATTGAAGCGGTAGGCTCTTACCCTGCCTTTTCACCTTTACCCGCCAATGGTGGTTTATATCGCCATCAACAGGAAGTATTTTTTCTGCGGCACTTTCCGTGTACCGAATAAATCGGCACCCCGGGAGTTACCCGGCACTTCGTTCTGCGGAGTTCGGACTTTCCTCCCCCGATAATAATCGGGGACAACTGCTCAACACGAATCATTAACTGTTCTTCTACTTCTTTTATTTATTAATAAATTATTTTTTCACTTGGGATAAATATAACAAAAAAGGAGTGCTGAAGCATCAGCAAAAAAGGGGGAATACATTGCCTAAACTTATTATTGTGGCTTGATAATCAATAATTTGAAGAAAGAGATGTTTAATTAAATCTGTATTTCTTCTCAACCCAGTACTCAATCTGACTTCCTTCAATCTTTAGCTTTTCCCATCTGGATCTGTACGCAGCTTCCAATACATTTTTCAATCCGTTAGGACCCTCAATTGTGTTGATGATTACTTTGTGCTCTTTTACAAATCCGTCTTTCCCGATTTTTAATAAAAGTAATATTTCTCCTTTCTCACCTTCAACATTTTGAGGAAGTACTTCTAAGATTTGCCTTGGTATAAACGGAAGCGGGCGGTAACCAACTCCCCAGCCCGAACCATCTCCGATTCCGCTTCCCGATCCGCTACCAATCCCGGTTCCGTTACCTGTTCCCATTCCGCTTCCGCCATCGGTAACAGAATCTTTCGGTTCTTCTAAATTTGTTATTAAACCGAAATCAATATTAGATACTTCTGCAGACGGAACCGGAATTCCGGATAATGTTTTCGGCGCTGAGAATCCATGCCCGATAAGATCGGTTGCATTGCCTAATGAACCGCCGCCGCCGAATGTTGTATCGTTTGAAAATTTATTTGTCAGCTGGACTGTATATGTGTTAAAGTAGAAATAATTGGGTTCTTCAGATTTATTTCCGCTCAATAGAAAATAAACTAAAAGTAAAACCGTAAGATGAATTGCTATACTAACAATCATTCCGGTTCTAAAATTCTTGTAATATCTTTCCCGCCAGTTTTCCATCAATTTATTTTAGTAACCTTAATTGCTTCTCTTAATATCCGGAAAAAGCATTTTTTAGAGAACATATTTTTCATCGTATTTTACATTAAATTTTTTCATAAACTCCTTGTACTCTTCTTCAAATCCTTTTTGCTTATGATGTTCCTCTTGGCGCATAATATAATTTATTACAGATGTTAATTGGGAATGGCTGTAGGTGAACGCACCGAAACCTTTCTGCCAGTGAAACTTGACCGGTATAAATTTTTTTTCGTTCACGTACTTTGATGAATTTGATTTTATCTCCCTAACCAATTCTGAAATAGACTTATCCGGTTTAATGCCGACTAAAATGTGGATGTGATCCGCGGTACCGTTAATTGAGATCGGTTTTTGTCCTTTGTTTTTAATTATCCCGCCTATGTATGCAAAGAGCTCTTTCCGAAAAGAATCTTTTATGAGCGGTGTTCTTTCCTTTACTGAAAAGATTATATGAATATATAATTGTGTATATGTGTCGGGCATATTATTTCACCCCTCCGGGGTTTATTGTGGGTTTTTTATTTTATTGCTACAAATCTTTCATCCCTATAATTCTTTCACCTCTATAATTTTCTCATCCTTTCGGGATTTTTATGAATTATTATTTTAAGCATAAATTTTATTCTCCACGATTTAATTGTGATGACTCCAAAGGAGTCATACAATTTTAGATATAAGAACCCATATTAATATTAAGCTCCGAAGGAGCGATATATTTATTTAATATTTTTAACACCAACACATAATTTAGTTCACTGCCATTTAATTTATGTTCGGTATCGAGTTTTAAAAATATATTTAATTATTGATTTTATTTTTTGTCCTCCTTCATTCTTACACTGTTAGATGGTGTCGTTTTATCAAAATAAATTATTGCATCAAATTCTTTTGACACAACTGTATTGTAGAAAGCATAATCCATCGCCATTGAACCTATTGAGCGCATATCCAGATTGTTATTCAACCAATTCGTTAAAGGTGATGATGAGATGTTTCTTAAATCTAATATTAATCTTGGCAAACCGGTTTTGTGCAAAGCAAATTCAATGCTTCCGGGTTGAGATGAAGATGTTCCATAAACTCCCAATCCGTTTTTACCCGACGCCCTATAATTGCCTTCATGAAATGCAAAACCAAACACGATCATATCATTCCCGTGTCGTGTGTTGAGAAAACTTCCCATAGATTTATACATAGTACCGCCCTTGTTAACATGCCCGTTATGTGCCCATAAAACAATTTTAGTATTAGGCGGCATATGAGCTAAGATCCAATCAACATTATCCGCCATGCTTTCATCCCGTGATGCTTTGCCTGATAAAAAAGCTTCGAAAGATTGCATAATTATTTTGGCATCTTGAAGAACAAATTGAATAGTAGCTAGTTCAGTTGTTTTTAGATAATCATTTCGTTTTTTTATTAAATGATCCACTACTTGCTTAGATAAGTTATAGGCGGGCTCATAAAGAATTCCAGATCTGGTTTGCGTTTCCTTTAACTCTGTGTAATATTCTTTGATCTTCCCAAATATCAGACTAAGTGAATCAAGATATGCGGGCTCAACTTTTTCTATAAAACCACGAACGTTTTCCATTGCAACAGTCGGTGTTTGCATATCAAATCCCCAAAATTCAATCCGTCCTTTACCGGAAGCATTAAACTGTCTCATCCATTCTATCATATCTAAAACTTCTTGTGTGTTCCATGTCCAGAAATACAAACCTTCCAGGGATACTTTTGGATCTCCTTTCCCGGTTAGTACATATTCATTAACTTTGTGTGCTTCTGGCATGTTGGCTTCAATTGCAAAAACAGTAAAGCCCATTTCTTCTGCAAGAAACTTTGTGATTCTATGTTTCATCTTAAAGAATTCGCTTGTGCCATGTGTTCCTTCTCCCAAAGAAACTATCCTTGCATCACCGATTACAGATTTCAGTTTCATCAAATCAGTATTCTCTTTTATCGGATCTGCTGTATCGAAACTGATAACATTTGCTTTTAGCCATTTAATTTGTTCATCATTGGGCACAAAAGAAATTGGCGCAATTTGTTTATAAATTTTTCCATCAAGTTCAATCTGAAGATTATCGAACCATGCGGCCCCTTTGCCCGGCATTAAAACACCAAATACAATATTTTGCGCCGCTGTATCAATATCCATCTCTATAATATATTGTTTCCAATCTGAGGTTCCAGTGGCACCACGACCAGCCATATTATCAAAACCTTGTCGCTTATTCGGATCATTGCCATCAACTCTCCACCATAAACCAGCATACCCGCTTGTTATATTTTCAGTTTTGATGTAGCCAGTAAAACGTAAATGTTTTCCTTTTGCATCTCCTATGGGAAAGGTCAAAGTGCCAAGACCAAATCCATTTTCATTTGATGATATTTTTACCATTTTTAAACTTTTTCTACCAGAATAATAAACGGTAGTATCAACCTTTACTTCATATCCTTTGCCGCCCTGATACCATCCTATAGCATTTCCTGTTGGTGTACTTGTTTCAAAATCAAGATTGAGATATTTCTGTGCATAAAAAGTATTAAATGCAATCAGAGTAAGAATAATTAAAAAATAATTTTTTACCGAAGACATGTTTGTTCTCCCATTTATTTTATAATGACCGTAATAATCACTTCCAATTTACTTCTGTTTGATTGTTTGTTTCCTTTCCCGTTACATTATCTTTTATCGTTACTGTTATTACATATTCTCCCAGTTCATACTTTGTCATATCCAACTGCAAATACATTTGCGGGTCTTTCTCTTGTGTCTGATACTTTGATGTAAGCGATACTTTCTTTCCCTCTTTATCCAACCCTACCACACTTAACAACGAGTTAATTACTCCACCTTCTTCTTTCTTTTGTATTGTTATCCTCTGCTCAAAATTAGTTAAGCTGTTTGTGTTCAGAGTTAAATTATTAATCTCGTAGTAAATAAACATTTGCATTTGTTGTGTAAAAAAGTTGGATGGATTGGGAAGTAAATATGTATCTTTTCTTTTTATGTAGGATGGATATTCGGAACGTCCGGCATCAAAACACAAGATTAAATCACTCATGGATAAATCTGTTTCGGGAAATCTTTTTACTTTAAATAAATCATGGTAGGTAAACGCGCCGTTATCTTTCTTTCTCAAAATTTCAAATGCAATATTTCCTTCTCGCGGGATAGAACTAAGCATTAGACTGTTAATAGTTAACTTGCTATTGGAATATAACGGGGGAAATTTGGAGATTTTCTCTGTGATTTTATTATGGTTGTTATCAAACAAATAAATGCCGGTAGTATAACCGTTTTCAAAAAAATCTTTTTGCGTGGTAGAATCTTTGGGGTTAATCAAATAGCTAATATAGACATCGGTTCTTGACGGCGAATTGGATTGAAACTGATAAATCGCGAACGGTGTATTAAATATTGGTCCTTGAAGTTTTGGTTCATATTCCTCCGGCTTTTTCTCTCTGTAAACAATTATCGAATCAATTGTGCTTTCCCGCGATTGGGAAACACGGGTACCGTCTGATGTGGGATCGTTAAAAATATATCTTCCTCTTCGTGTAATATCATAGAATGAAAAGTCCTTATCAGGATAGTAAAATGTTTCTGTCTCAGATAATTCCATATGATAATCTATATTTATAGAAGCCCGCATTCTTGTGATTTGATTGGGAATGCCGTATCTAATAACAACTTCGCCGCGGTTGGTATTCCAGCCGGTCAGATTCAATCTTTTTACAGCAAACATTATGTTGGAATACGTAACACGAGTAAAATGTTCTAATAATCTTTCGTTATAATCTGTTAGTAAAAGCGTATCGTGATCTTGCATGTACTTATTAAAATATTTTTCTACAAATTCTTTGTCTTTTGCTGAAAGACTATCAGCGGTTTCTGGCCTAAGAAGTTTTTTAAAACTATAGTTAGTATAAAGATCGCGTTCTTCTTTTGTCATCAATTCGAAAGCTTTCTTAAATTCTTTTTCAGAGGATTCCACATTCCCACTCAAATAATTTATCATTCCCTTATCAAGATAAAACTGCACCGGTTCTGATGCGACACTTACAAATTTATTCAACAGCTCCAATCCTTTATTATAGTTCTTACTTAGAATATAAAGCTCCAGCAGCTCACAAAAACTTTGCGCGTTCTTTGTTAGTTCTACAGATTTAAGAAATGCTTCTTCAGATTTGTTAAACATCTGATTAGCTATCCGTGTGTATTTTAAAATCGGTTTTGGTAAAGTTGCCCTGAATTTATCATAAGTCTCTCCGCGCAAAGTGCTTCCTCTTAAACCTTTCTTATATTTGGCAATTGGCGAATAGATATATTCCGGCGGCGGTTCGTATTTTGTTCTATTCTCCAAATCACTAAAGTATTCGGAATTCATATACTTGAGATAATCTTCCTTGTTCAGCCTGCCAAGATTAAACCATGCAGATTCACACTGGCTATCTTCCTCTGCTATATCTTCATATAAACTTATTGCATCGTTTCGGTAAGTTTTGCAAAGCGGATCGGAATAAAAAATTTCTTCAAGTAAAAACGCTTTCAGAAGTTTGTACTCAATATTTTTTTTATCTCCGCTTAGTGCATCTTTTATATATACATATGCTTTAGGAAAGTTCTGAAACTTCGAATCCGATGAATAAATCTTAGCTAGCTTATAGTATGATAGCGCATCTTCATTCTCTTCGATGGATTCCTTGAAAAGTGTTATTGCTGAGGTCGTGTCTTTCTTTTGAAGTGATTCAACAGCTTTTAAGTATTCTTTCGTTTTAGTTGTATCGGTTTGCGCTGAAATTAGATTTGTGAAAATGATAAGGATTAATGCAGCTAATTTTCGAAATGTCATAACCACCTCTACTAACTTAAATTAATCAAAGAATAAAACTTAATCACTGCCAATTAATTTCTGTTTGATCGCTTGTTTCCTTTCCGTTTACAGTATCTTTGATCGTTACTGTTATTACATATTCTCCCGGTTCATACTTTGTCATATCCAACTGCAAATACATCTGCGGGTCCCTCTCTTGTGTCTGATACTTTGATGTCAGTGATACTTTCTTTCCCTCTTTATCCAATCCTACCACACTTAACAACGAGTTAATTACTCCACCTTCTTCTTTCTTTTGTATCGTTATCTTCTGCTCAAAGTCTGTTAAGCTATTTGTGTTTTGTTTTAGATTGTAGATTTCGTAGTAAAGAAAGAGCTGATCACTCTTACCAAAACTCTTGGTTGGATTTGGTAGAATAGAAATATTATTCCTTTTGATAGCTCCGTTTATTGTTTGATCTGTTTCTACATTCGACGCTAACACAATATCGCTAATCTTTATTTCATCTCCGGAATAATTTTTAACAATGTATTTTCCATGATAAGCTGCAACTCCTTTGTCTTTTTTCCGCTCCATCTCAAATGCTAAATTTCCGGAGAGTGGTTGAAGTGTCATTACTAATGTATTAACAACGAAATCAGAAGATTGATCTGTTAACGATTCTGTTTTTTTGTTCTCATACTTCTTGTTGAAGTTATTATCAAACATAAAAAGTCCAACATCATATCCATCTGTAAATTTTTCTTTTGTTGTTGTCGAATCTGAAAAATTTATTTCATACGTAAGGAAAATATCTGTCTGAGATTTGGTCTTAGAAGCAAACTGATATGACTGATATGGTAGGTCAAAGATGGGACCTTCGAATTTGGGATAAAACATTGTTGGATTATTCCGGCGAAGATTATTTACTAATAGTAATTGGGAATTATCATCAAACTGAAAATTACCGTTCATCCATGGATCTGAAAATCGAATTGAAAAATTCCCATAATTCCATGACTCTTTCTTAGGCACAATCTCCATTTTCTTATCGACAAAAATAATTTCCGGCCTAACTCTAAAACGGCTAAACGGTTCACCGTAACGGAGAACCATTTCACCCCGATTTGTTTTCCATCCGTCAATATATAACCTTGGTAAACTAAAATGTAAATTTGCAAATGCTACCCGGGAATAATGTTCTAGTAACCTTTCATTATAATCAGAAATTATCAGCGGGTCGTTTTCCTTCCAGTATCTATTAATAATAGAGTTTAGCTGCCAATCAGATTTATCCTTTAATTCAGGGAATGTGCTTTCTAAAATATATTTGACTGAATATAATGTAAAATCCTCTCGTTCATAATTGGTCATTAATTTTAATGCTTTTGTGTACTCTTCAAAACTTTCTTTAAGTCGTTTCGATTTATAATATAACAACCCAAGGCAGAGGTAAATATTTTTATCGGCTTTGTTTAATCTTTCAAGTCTTTTCAGGTGTGAAATACCTAATTGAGGATTATCATTTTCTTCGTACAAAAGTGCTACTTTTAAACACAAATCATAATTGCTTGAATCTATACGTAGAGCATGATTATAATAATTAATTGCTTTAGCAAAATCTTCATTTGAATATTCTTGAAGTGAAGACAGTCCAATGTCTGTAGTGCGATAAGATTTATTCCACTCTGCAAACTCCTTACTGCTGAATTCTGCAAGGTTTATCCAAGCTTGTATTTGTGTGCTGTCTATTGCAACAATTTCTTTCCATTGATTCACTGATTCGAATCTTGCAAAGTATTGGCAGATATCTGCATAGAAAAATTTATACTTAATATTCTTTTCATCCTTCATCACAGCAATTTTCATGTTTTCATATGCTTTGTTACGTAAAAGAAAATCTTTTCGCTGCCAGTAAATTTTAGCTAACTCATAGTAAGAAGGCACATCATCGTTCTGCCGGATTGATTCTTTAAAAAATGAGATTGCTAAAGTAGTGTCTTTCTTTTGAAGTGATTCAAGGGCTTTTAAGTATTCTTTTGTTTTAGTTGTATCGGTCTGCGCTGAAATAAAATTTGCAGAGATAACAAATACTAATAATATCAGTTTTGATGAGTGCATAAACCACCCCGTTGATAATCTATTGTAAGCTAATGATCCAAGTTAAGGAATTCGGTGCAAAAAAGATTACACGACTACGGATAATTAGTCCTAGTTACTCATCAGATTGGTAATAAATCTCATGTTCTTTGACGATGAGTTTGACATGATGATCTTTGCAATTGCAGTTAAAGGAACGGCTAAAAACATTCCTACTATTCCCCAGATATATCCCCAGACTAATAACGAAATTAAAATCACGAGCGGATTAAGTCCCAGGCGGTCGCCGAAAATTTTTGGTTCAATAATATTTCCGATAATATTCTGTGCAACAATTATTACCGCCGCTACCAAAGCCGCATAACCGAATGATTCGTACTGAACGAGTGCCATAAGCGTGGGCATGATCACGGCAAAAACAGATCCAACGTTTGGAATAAAATTTAGCAGAAGAGCAAAGAATGCCCATATAATGAAGAACTCTATTTCGAACAACCACAAAATAATTCCCACCAACAAACCGACAGATAAACTGATCAAAAATTTGGTAACAATATATCTTTGTACTTGTTCGGTAATGTCCTTAAATGTTTTCTTAAGTTTTAACTCGCGTTGAATTGTAAGTGTCTCGATCGCCTCTTCCCTTGCGCCCCCGGAGTCGTTATCTGCGGATGACTTAAGTTCCTTCTTCATTTGTTTAAGCGAAGATTTGATTTCACGCTCAACGTAACGCATTCTTATTGCTTCAAAAATTTTATTGTGCCCGGTATTGATAAATATAAAGAAGAAAAGGATCAGCAGTATAGACGCGGCAATTGTTAATGTAGAAGAGAAAACACCGCTTGCCAGAACGCCAACATCAATTGACTGAATTATTTTCGAAATATTGAAATGTGTTAATACCCTATTTTTTAATCCAAGCGATACTGCAGATGAGCTTATAATGTGATTTAATTTCCTTTCGTACATCGGCAGATTTTCGCTGAATGAGCCCAGACGGTCTATAATAATAACCGATAAACCGTAAAACAGAGATACTGTTAACAAAAGATCAATAAAAATTATAACAGGTACCGGTATTTTTTTGGATTCGAAGAAATTATTCAGCGGCTCGAAAAAGAAGAACATGACATAGGCAATTACCAGCGGGATAAAAATGTGCTGTAATTCTTTAAGTACAAAAAAGATTATAAACAATCCCAGAATTGTAACGAAAAATTTAATTGTGGGATCACTTAAGGGCTTTTTCATTTCTTTACTGTTATTTTTACTCAAATAAAAATACCAAAAAATGAATTTATATAACGTTTATTTTTGGTAAATTCGTTCAGTATTTCCTGAAATCTTATTGAAGGAGACAGCTTAATGTTAATTCGTTTTTTTAGCGGTAATAGAAAATTGTTTGTCTTCATTTTTTTATTGATCTCGTTTCCTACTTTTACACAATGCCAAAGTAGTAATATCACCCCACAAAATCCAAAAGGCGTAAAATTAGTTACACATCCCTCCTGGAGTTCCAACACAACAATTTATGAGGTGAATGTAAGACAATACACATCCGAAGGAACCTTCAAAGCGTTTTCTGCCAACTTACCTAAGTTGAAAGAAATGGGAATCGGGATTCTTTGGTTTATGCCGATCAATCCGATCGGTGTGTTAAATAGAAAAGGAACTCTCGGAAGTTATTATTCGGTACAAGATTACACCGCCGTTAATCCGGAGTTTGGCACGCTTGATGATTTTAAATTAGTTGTTAAGCAAGCTCATGATCTGGGAATGCATGTTATCATTGACTGGGTTGCAAACCATACATCGTGGGATAATGTTTGGACAAAAACTCATCCGGAATTTTTCTCGAAAGATCAGAACGGAAAATTCTTTCCTCCGGTTGCCGATTGGGCTGACGTTATAGATCTGAATTACGATAACAAAGAGTTGTGGAATTACATGCGCGATGCAATGAAATTCTGGGTTGAAGAGTGCAGCATAGACGGATTCCGGTGCGATGTTGCCGAAATGATTCCTCTTGATTTTTGGAAGTGGGTACGACCCCAACTTGAAATGATAAAACCAATTTTTATGCTTGCAGAAGGAAATTTACCGGAGCTTCATCCCACATTTGATATGACATACAATTGGCAGCTCAAAGATTTATTTGTTGAGTGTGCTAAAGGAAATAAATCTGCAAACGATTTTTATAATTATTTTAACAACGAGAAAACAGAATATCCAGCAGATTCTTATAGAATGGTTTTTACATCTAACCACGATGAAAACACATGGAACGGTACAGATCAAGAAAGATTTGGCGAAGCCGCAAAAACTTTTGCAGTTCTTACATGTCTTGTTCCCGGAATGCCTCTTGTTTATAGCGGGCAGGAAGCCGGTTTGAATAAGCGTCTTAATTTTTTTGAAAAAGATTTAATAGATTGGGATAACAATGAGATGCGCGGGGTTTATTCTTTGCTCTTCAAAACAAAAAGAGAAAATAAAGCGTTATGGAACGGTGCAATGGGCGGTGAGCTGCATGAGCTTTCCGTTAACGACGAAAATATTTTTGCTTTTATAAGGGAAAAAGATGGCGGTAAAGTAATTTCAATATTTAATCTGTCTAAAGAGAAAAAACAAATTACAATAACAAGTTCAAAGCTTGAGGGCAATTACAAAAATCTTTTTACGGATAGTTCCGAATTGCTAAACGCTCAATATCAATTAACTCTTGAGCCGTGGGATTACCGTATATTTGTAAAATGATGACTGCCGGAAAATAATTTTTAAATAATATTTTAATGAATGGATCATAAGAAAAAAATAGCATCTTCAAACAGAACAGTATATTATTTGATATTAACCGCAGGGTTGTTTATGTCTGTTGCCGTTCTCTACGGTTTGTTTATCGGTCTAAGAATAAATTTTTTATACACATCCCTTCTTGATTCTTCGCTGGAAATAAAAAGTAATGTAATTAAAGCCCGTTCCGAGTTTTTAAAATCACCCGGAAATCAAACGCAGACAACTTTTAGACAGGCGATGGAGTATCTTGATATTGCCGAACTTAATGCAAGAACTTTGCTGGAGGAAAAAGAGCGCCTTAATATAATCTCAATCCCGATTGACAAAGTTACGCTTTCCGAGGAAGTTCAGAAGCTGCAGGTGCAGCTTCTAAATTACCGCGGATTATCAAGCAAGGTTGCATCGAATGATTCCACACAATCCAACGCAAATATTCTCATTGAGTGGGAATCTCTTTATTCTAATATTGAAGCCCAGAGCAAGAAAGTAGAAAAAGAAGTAAGGAACGTTCTCGGCTCTTTTGTAAAAGTCTTCCGCATTACACAGTTCGGTCTTGCGGGCTTAAGTCTGATCCTTTGTTTAGTTACCATAATAATTATTTACAGATCGGAAAAGCAGCGTAACCTTTACACAAAAAAATTGCTGGGGACGAGTCTTGATCTCCAAAAGGGACTACACCGGACTACAAAAGTTCAAGAAGCACTTAATGAAAGCCAGCGTAAGTTAAATACTCTTGTTCAAAATCTGCCCGGAATGGTTTACCGCTGCAAACTAGGACAAGTTTGGGAATTTGATTACGTAAGCTCGAGGTGTTTTCAAATTACGGGATATAAAGAGGAAGAATTAATAGCCAATAAAATAATATCCTACTATGATGATCTTGTTCACCAGGAAGATCAGAAAAAAGTAATTGAACAAATCCACCAGGCGGTTGAAGAGAAAAAACCATATCAACTTGTTTATAGAATTAATACTGCGCCGGGTTACGAAAAATGGGTTTGGGAACAGGGAGTTGGCGTTTTCTCGGAGAAAGAAGATGAATTGATTGCCCTTGAAGGATTCATAACGGATATAACCGAACAGAAAACCGTTGAAGAACAGCTTTCACTTCAAAGCAATGCTCTTGAAGCGGCCGCAAACGGAATTGTTATTTGCGATAAAGACGGAACAATAATTTGGGTTAATACTGCCTTCACCAATTTAACCGGCTATTCATTAAAAGAAGTTCTCGGCAAAAAAACCAACATACTTAAATCCGGTGTTCACGAAGATAATTTTTACGCATATATGTGGGGAAAGATAAATGTCGGTGAAACATGGCGGGGTGAAATTGTAAATAAAAGAAAAGACGGATCTACTTATTGGGAAGAAATGCAAATAACCCCGATTAAAAATTCAAGAGGAGAAATAACAAATTTTATTGCTATCAAGCAGGATATAACGGAACGTAAACAAGCGGATGAATCGCTAAGAGAAAGTGAACTTAGGTTTAGAGGACTGTATGAAAATGCTACTATAGGAATTTATCGCTCTACTCCTGAAGGCAAGATTTTACTTGCAAATCCAACACTTGTTAAAATTGCAGGATACGATTCAGTTGATGAATTAATAAATCTTGATGCGGCAAGCACTTATGTTGATCCTGAAGCGCGGAAAATGTTTAAGGGCGAGATCGAAAAAAATGGGAAAATATTCGGTATCGAATCCAAATGGAAAAAGAAAGACGGAACTGTAATTTATATCCGCGAAAGTTCTCGCGCAGTTATTGATAGCGAAGGACGTATTCTATATTATGAAGGAACGATAGAAGATATTACCGACAAAAAACTTACTGAAGAAGCATTGATAGAAGCGAAAGAGCATGCGGAACAATCGGATAGATTAAAATCAGAATTCCTGGCGCAGATGTCTCATGAAATTAGAACTCCTCTTAATGTTATTTTAAGTTTTACTGGAATGATGAAGGACGAACTTCAAGATAAGGTTGATGAAGAACTTGCAAAAGGTTTTGACGTAATCAATGAAGAAGGCAAGAGAATTATGCGCACGGTTGAGTTGATATTGAACATGTCGGAGCTTCAAACGGGATCGTATTCCTATAGAGCAAAACGTTTTGATCTTTATAAAGATATTATTCAAAAACAGTTTAAGAATTTTCTGCAGGTTGCCGAAACTAAAAAAATAATTTTCAATATCAACGACCCGGATATAAACACAATTATTGAAGCCGATGAATATTCGACCAATCAAATTTTCCTTCACTTAATTGATAACGCCATTAAATACACTCACAAAGGAAAGGTCGAGATAACAATTAACCGGAGTCCGCGAAATAATTTATATGTTGATGTTACCGATACCGGAATCGGAATTGCCGAGGAATATCTTCCAATGCTTTTTACACCTTTCTCCCGTGAGGAACAAGGATATACAAGAAATTTTGAGGGTAATGGTCTTGGTCTTGCCCTTGTAAAAAAATATTGTGAGCTTAATGGGGCGGATATAAAAGTATCCAGCATTAAAGGAAAAGGGACAACTTTCAGAGTAACCTTTCCAAATCATAATTAAATTTTAATTTAAAATCGGAACCAGCATGAAATCAAACACAGTTGTTATTCTATTATTGTTTTTCTTTTCATCAATTATCTTTGCTCAGGATGATCTTGAATCAACATTGCTTATGAAGGTCGGAAATAATATGCCCGCCTTTACAATTCAATCGCTTTCCGGAAAAACATTTTCCTCCGATGCGCTAAAAGGCAAAGTGGTGCTTATCAACTTTTGGGCTACTTGGTGCCCGCCATGTAAAGCCGAACTTCCTCTATTACAAAAAAATATTTATGATAAGATCAAAGACAATAACTTTGCCGTGCTTTGCATCTCGCGCGGCGAAAAAGAGGACGTTGTAAAAAAGTTCATACAGCAGTATAAATATACGTTTCCAGTCTATCTTGATCCCGAGACAAAAACATATAACATGTTCGCAAGTAAATATATTCCCAGGAACTTTGTAATCGGTAAGGACGGAAAAGTAAAATTGGCAACTGTCGGATTTAACCAGAAAGAATTTGAAGAGATGATTAAGCTAATTGAAAAAGAATTAAACAATTAAATCAAGAACAACGGGCACTTTATGTGCCCGTGTTTATTAATAAATATTTTACTTCTGCACAGATCTTAAAAACGATCCGAAACTTTTTACCTCTTCAAGACGGCAAGACCAAACAAGATCATCGTTCCAAACCGTAATATCGGGGCAGCCGTCGCACATGCTTTGTCTTCCGTCTTGCATAAAATCCACCGGCTGTATAAACAAGATTGACTGAAGATATGTGCGTTTTAGTAACCGCAATGGATTCTTCAACATTTCTATTGCCGCTTTGCGGATCCCATTATCAAACGGCCACAGTAAAAGCAAAGCAGCCCTTCCCATTTTCGAATTAGCCGTTGAAGCATAAGAGAG
>Ga0209417_1004146_pt1 | contig 17796 bp, 14 predicted proteins | sample RifGroF2_FD_184002 | JGI IMG/M metagenome (GOLD analysis project Ga0209417, IMG submission 184002) | Groundwater microbial communities from Rifle, Colorado, USA - Groundwater F2 (SPAdes) (version 2) | ecosystem: Environmental > Aquatic > Deep subsurface > Groundwater | place: Rifle, Colorado... | reverse complement strand
TGCGGCGCGTTCTCGATGTTGCGAAGCGACGCGGTGGCGATGATCGAAACGTCGGTGACGCCGAGCTGCCGGGTCGTCTTCAGATATTCGACGAGGATGTCTTCGCTTTTCCGGTAACCGTCCTCGGTCAGATTTCGCGAAGAGTCCACATACGACGCGAGGCCGACGGTCTCCGTCTTCGTGAAAATCTGGACAAGCCGTCCTTCGGCCCATTTGTATACCGAAAGCCGAACCGAATTCGACCCGAGATCGATGATTCCGACGCGATCGTCGCCCCGATGCTGATCATGATCTTTTTCTTGTTCCACAATGATGTCGTTCCATTCCATGCGTTCACCTTTTTCTGCATGTCTATGCGATTTCATTGTAGCACGAACCCGTCGCTCAAAACCGTTTCGGAGCTTGATTTTACGCTGAATTTACGCATTCCTCACGTTCGCGGATCAAAAGAAAAACCCGCAAACAAAATGCGGGTTTGATCAGATCGATCGATGCATCAAAGAGCGTTGTTGTGGGCGACGGAACTTGCGGCGGCCGCGGCGACGGCACCGATGATGTCGTCCATGAAGGTGTGGCAGTGGCCGGTCGTCTTGCCAAGCGTGTCGAGCCGGCCGATGATGCCCGGTTTCGTCTTGTCGACATAGCCGAAGTTGGTGAGGCCGATCGATCCGTACAGGTTGCAGATCGAGAGCACCAGGATCTCGTCGATCCCGAAGAGCGGATTGTCCTCGTCGATGAGCGACTGGAGCGGCTCGGACAATTTTCCCTGTTCGGCGAGCATATCGAGTTCGACGCCGGTCAAAATCGCGTTGTGGACTTCGCGTTTCGAAAGCACGCGGTCGACGGCTTCTTCGCAGATGTCCATCGAAAGCGTGGGAATGTATTTCTTTTGAAGATCGTAGACGATCTGGGTGATGTCGGCGATTTCGACGCCGCGCTCCTTGAGGAGTGCGAGACAGCGGGTTTTCATGTATTCTTTCGTGACGATCATGGGAATCTTCCTTTCAGATGTGCTCGACGCCGATGACGCCGGGGACGCGTTCGAGGAGGGTGTCCTCGACCAGTTCGCGCAGCGTGCTTTCAAAGCCGCCGCAACCGACGCAGGCGCCGGTCATTTCGATGTAGACGATGCCGTCCTCGAACCGGACGAACTGGACGTCTCCGCCGTCGCGCTGGATATACGGGCGGACGAGGTTGATGACGGTATGGATCTCGCGGATGATTTCATCGTAGGTCATGCGGGTGCGCCTTTCACGAATCGCGTTTCGTATTGGGATCGAAATGCGGATTTTTCAGGATATAGTAAGGACAGTTGAGCGCGCACGATTCCATCAGGTAGTCCGGGATCAAACGGACGCCGTTGGTCTTGCCGCTCTTGGTGAACCCCTTCAGCCGAAGCATGCCCGAGGCATAGTCGCCGACGAGATAGGGGAAGACGTTGAATATATCGAGGTAGCGCTTGTTGAAATCATCGAGGATGAACGCTTCCCGATAGTTCTTGATCAGTTCGAATTCGCCATGTTCCGTTTCCAGCATGTCGTCGTCTCCTTTGTCGTGCATTCCTATTTTACCACATTTCGTCGATTTGCAACGGAATTGAGACCGCCCGAAAGAAAACGGGCGCCTTCGCCCGTCAAAGCATCATGAACATGTCGGTTTCGAGGAGGACGACGGCTTCGCAGATGATCGCCTTGCCTTCGCCGACGATCCCGAGCCCTTCGAAGGTGGTCGCCTTGACGCTGACCCGCGTCGGTTCGATCGCGAGGATGCCGGCGATCCGTTTGCGCATGTCGTCGACGTACGGACGGAGCTTCGGAGCTTCGAGCGAGACCATGCAGTCGAGATTGGAGACGATATAGCCTTTTTTGGTGATATAGTCGTTGACTTCCTTCAGAATCAGCGTCGAATCGTAGTTTTTATAGCGCGGCTCGGTATCCGGAAAGAATTTCCCGAGGTCGCCCAAAGCGAGCGCGCCGAGAATCGATTCGGCGATCGCGTGGATCAGGCAGTCCGCATCGGAGTGTCCCATCGGACCGTACGGCACATCGAGGTGAATCCCGCCGAGAATGAACGGACGTCCCGGTACGAGCGGATGGATGTCCTTCGAAAAACCGATTCTGATCATAGTATGTCCTCCAATAGTACAAGATCCGACATCGTCGTGACCTTGATGTTTCCGTAATCGCCTTCAACCAGGGTGACCGGTTCGCCGAGACCCGCGGTATATACCGTCGTGTCGTCCGTGTAAGGAATCGGAGCCCCCGCGCACAATGCGTGAGCGAGCCGGATCCGTTCCGTCGGGAAGACTTGCGGAGTCTGAATGGAGTATGTTTTCTCACGGTCGACAGATCCCGAGATCACGCCGTTTTCCACCGTTTTTAGCGTGTCCTTCGATTTGACTCCGAGGACCAATGCCGGAGCGTCGGTCAGGTGCGCTTTGAGTTTGTCGAGATCGGCTTGGCGCAGGTTCGGGCGGGCTGCATCGTGGATGAACACGATCGGATTGTTGATCGCCTCGAGGCCGTTACGGACACTCTCCTGGCGGCTGGCGCCGCCGGGGACGAGACGGACGTCGCGGTCGCCGAGGAGTTTTTTGACCTCGGTCGCCTCGTTCGGCGCGTGGACGATGACGATCTCGTCGAATTCGGGATCGGCGCGAAACGCGTCGACGCTGTAGAGCAGCATCGCCTTCCCGCGGATTTCGCAGAAGATCTTGTTGTACGACAGGTGCATTCTGGTGCCGCCGCCGGCGGCGACGATCAGAGCCGAATACATAGAAACCTCCCGGCCGTCAGGTTTACGCGTCAATGACGCGGAACGGATTTCATTCGCCGAAGATCGAATAGTTCTTCTTCGGATTGCGGATCGCCTCGTCGAGCGCCTTGTTGGCGAGGCTGACGTATTCGTTGAGCGAATACGTCGACCACGGCTCGTGCTTGATGACGCCGAGGTTGGGATAGACGACCTGCTGGATGCCGCCGATGTTGATCATCAGGTTGACGAGGTCGCCGCCGCTTTGAAGCGCGCGCAGAAGCACTTCATACTTGCGCTGCTCGCTGATCACGAGGGCGAACTGGATGCCGGTGATGCGGAAGATGCTGTTCACGTCCTTGGCGAAGTGATAGCGCATCTTCTTGATGTATTCGGCGATCATCAGATTTCCGACGTCACGGCCGAAACGGGCGTTGACGTCGGGGATGTTGGTGAGCTGGATCATCACGAGGTAGAACGTTTCCGGTTCCTTCAGAATCTGCGTGAGATACTGCACGAGCTGCTGTTCGGTCGGAATCGAGTCGAGTTCGTGGATCATCGTTTCGGGGAACAGCTTCATGTCGATCGCGCGCACCGCGGCGACGACATGGATCGTTTTGTCAAACTCGAACGCGCGCCCGCGTTCCTCGACCCATACTGCGCCGCCCGCGCGCATCACGCGGTATTTGACATCGTACGTCGGCGCCTTCTTGGACGCCTTCCGCAGCGCCGAAAGATACTGGCCGCGGTCGTCCTGATGAATCGTCGCGCAGTATTCGTCGATCGTAAAATCGCTCTTGTCGAGTTCGACGATCTTCTTGAACTGGTCGGTCACGAACAATGTATTGTTCGCCACGTCGTGGAAGGCGAGCGCTTCGGTGAGCAGCCCGATCGTCGAGATGTAGCGCAGACGCAACAGTTCGGACGCGTTCTTGACTTCGTCGAGTTCCTTCTCGAGCTCGAAGAAGTCATAGTCGGTCAGATTGCGGGTGATCCGGATCTTCGAGCGGAACCCGACGGCGAAGGCGGCGGTTCCCATAAGCGCGAAGATCTCGTAATAGAATTTGAACTGGTCGATCGTGAGGACGGGGATCCACGACGGCATCACGAGCGCGATCGCGTAAGGCGCGATGATGATCGGAAACAAGACGAGCTTCCAGATCCGCCATTTGCGATAGATGAGCGAACTCAGGACGATCAAGAGAAACGAAAGACCCAGTTCGATATAGATGAGGATGTCGGTCATGGCTTCAGCCCCTTTCCGTCCGGCGGGTTACTTCTTGATGTTGGTCTTCACGTACATCCAAGGATAGTAGTAGGTGAGGAAGATGCCAAGGAAGACCATATAGTAGAGCACGGACACATAGCGTTCCCCGGCGACATAGGCGTAACCGAGGATGAAGAAGAAAATCAGCGCCCAGACGAGGTTCAGGCCGTTGTTCACGACCTTGAAGAGGGCGGTGGCGGCGTAGTCGCCGCGGAAGTCGTAGCGGTGGAAATCGTAGACGATCGGCCGATTGACGAGCCAGGAGACGAAGAATGACGCCCCGAGGACGCCGAGGATCGGGTCGTCGCGGAGCAGATGGTTGAAGGCCGGCCAGACCGCCGCGGCGACCGTGAAGACAAGGCCGAGGCCGAGGAGCGCGTATTCAAACCAGCTGATCTTCTTGTACATGGCGTATTTGAGATAGACGAGCGCGCCCGAGAGCAACAGCGCGAAGGGCGCGATCCAGATCATCGGCAACAGGTTGGAAAGAAATGCGGCGACGCTCCAGACCAACAGATGGGCGAACAGGATCTTGACGCCGGCGAAATAGATCTTCGTCTTCGGCTGGTACGGCGGCTGGTCCTCATCCTGGAAATCGTCGAGCTTGAAGGCGGCGACGACGTCGTAGAGATCGGATTCCTTGCCCTGGTACTTGAATCCGCCCGACTCCATCACGTCCGGCAGCCCGACCTTCTTCATGAGCAGGTTGGCGAGTTTGTCGTTCGTCGAATAGATCGTCACGTCCGGTTCGGCATAACTGCCGCGGTGGAGCGCGATGTTCTTGTCCTTCGTGCGGATGAAGTAATCGGATTTGCCGATATGGAAGTTCACGTGCTTCTCGTCCTTGCCGAGCGTCGGGGTCCGGTAGTTCTGGCGGATCATCATCATGATTTCGTCGTTGGAGAGCGAACGGAACTCGTCGTCGTCCTCGCCGTGGTACATCCGCTCTTCGATCTGGTCGGCGAAGTTCAACGCGTTCTGGAAGATGCCGAACAGACCGGCTTCCGGCCGGAACCACCGACCGACGAGATAGAGATTGTCGAAGATGCGGGAGGCATCGCCGGATTCGACCTCGATCTGACTGTCGATCGAGAGGCCCTTGCGGACCGATTCGTCGGCGAGCATCGTCATGATTGGACGCGGTTTCGCGAATTTGGTCGCAACGACGTACTTGCGGAGTTTCGGAAAGGCGGCGCCGAGCTGATCGACGATCTGTTCGGCGGTGAACGCGGTGCCTTCTTCATAGACGAACCCGCAGGCCAGCGCGCTCGTCTTTGCGGACGAGGCGTCCGGATCGACGGTCTTCTGGTTGAACAGACGGACGATCTTGACCGGCGCGGCCGGATCGAAAGCGAATTGGTAGTCGCTCTCCTCGACGCCGGCGGAAAGCGGCTTTGCCGAAAGCCCGATCATCAGGGTGCCGAAGCGGGTCTTTGACGCGAGTCCGGGATAGAAGCGTTCGACGGCCGCGCGTTCGGCTTCCAGAGTCGGGAAATGGGTTCCATAGAAATGGACCGGGTCGCCCCCGGAGACGAAATACTTGGCGGTGATTTCCTTGCCTGCCTCGTCGATCGCGCGGACCACCTTGCCGTTCTCGGAGGCAAGCGCCTTGAGTTTGCGGTTCTGGACGATCTTCGCGCTGACGATCTGCAGTTTCGCGAGCAATGACTTCATGATTTCCTCTTCGGAGGTCGTCGCGTGGAAGTAGCCGTCGACGAGACCGTTGAAGAAGGCGATGAAGAAGTTATAACAGGAAACATCCTCGATCGGAAGGCCGTTCACTTCGGCGAAGAGACCGAATTCGGCAACCAGTTCCGGATCGGTGAAGTATTTCCCGAGCAGCCCGGCGAGACTGTAGTCGCCCCATTCGATCATCAGCGAGGTCAGCGTGTAGTCGGTATTGGCGAGCAGGCCGTCCTGCTGGGCGCGGTAGTTCAAACGATGGCGCTCGAGGTCGGCGAAGAAGCGATGGATGCGGTCGCGCTGCTTGGGATACTGGCGGACGAGATAAATCATGAACTGGTCGAGGCGGACGACGCGGCGGCGGATCGAATTGTCGTGGGTGACGACCGCGTCGGAGACGGCCGGCGTGTACTTGAGTTCGCCGGCGAGGCCGAACGTATCGAGGTACTGGGCGAACAGTCCGCCCGGTTCCAAGGCAGGTACGGGCGGCAGAAGCGGCGTCCGGAAAGTGAAGCGCTCACCGGCTTCGGTCGCGATTTCCTCGATGTCTTTTTTCAGCGAGCGGGTGCCCGCTTCGACAAAAACAAGGACCTTCCGCATCTTGCGGGCGAGATAGAGGGCGATGGCAAGCGACCCGACGTCGTTACCGACGACGAGAACGTCATAATGTTCCATGGGTACCCTCCTTCCGCGGTCGGATTTCTGTACCGATTATAACACAATCGGGCTGAAATGGAAACGTGCGAAAAGAAAAAGTGCTCGCGCACTTTTATCTGATCTTGAGGTATTTTTCAAAGTACAGGTTGAGCGTTTCCTTGCTGACATTGTAGTCGATATGGCGGTTGATCGTGACGCTCACATAGCCGGTCTCTTCCGAGACCACGATCGTGAGCGCGTCGGTCTGTTCGGAGATGCCGATCGCGGCGCGATGACGGGTTCCGTAATGGAGCGGCAGGTCGGTGCGGTCGGTCGACGGATAATAGGCTTTCGCACAAAGGATCGTGTTGTCGCGGATGATCATCGCGCCGTCGTGCAGCGGCGTATTCGGGAAGAAGATCGAGGCGATCAGTTCCGAGGTCACCGGAGCGTTCACGAGCATCGCCTTATTGACGTAGCCGGACAGCTTGATGTCGCGCTCGATCGAGATGAGCGCGCCGATCTTGCGGGCGGACATGTACTCGACGGCCGTCGCCAACTTCGCGGCGAGATCGTTGTTGGTCTTCGATCCGCCTTTCGTCTTGTTCTTCTTGCCGACGCCGATTTTCTTGAACAGGGTGGTGATCTCGTTAACGTACATCATGACGAGGACGTAGAGGAACGGCGCAAATGCGATGATCCGAATCGCGAGATCCATTCCCGTCTTCGGTTCGACGATGAGCGCGTAGACCGTCACGGCGTAGAGCGCGAGCAGCAGCGTCTTGAACAGCCGGATCGCCTTGTGGCTGATCTTGGTTCTCAGCACGAGGAGAAAGATGGCGTAGAGATAGGAAATGAGAAGCGTCAGTTCGAAGTTGCTCAAGATATCACCGCTTTCGGGAGGTGTTGCCGAGGTGCGTCGCACTTCGGTTCTATTGTATTATATATGAGGTCAAAAACCAATCACCGGCGCAAAAAAAATCTATGCGATCTCGGGCTTTTTTTTACCGAATTTCCGATAGACGGCGTCGAGCGCGAAGTAAGCGATCGGAATCATGATCGCAGACGAGAGGATCGGCGTAATCAGTTTGGCGATCGGAACGGCCGCATAGTCGACGTGGAACCACACGATGACCGCGTAGTTGATCCCGGCGGCCAAAGCCATCGTGACGAACATTCGGACCAAGAACACCGCCATCACGACGGTGAACTGCGTGGCATTCTTCGATTCCGGCTTAAACGTGAAAAGCGTGTTGGCGAAATTCGTGAAGACAGAAGCGACGATGAAGGCGGCGCCTTTGGCAATGAACGCAACCCCGGGAAAGAGAACGTCGAAGAACAACAGATAGACAAGCGCGTCGATTCCCGTGTTGATGATTCCGATGATGCCGAAACTCAAAAACTTCTTCGTCAAAAAATGTGTCTTGACGAACAGCCAGACCTTACTCAACGTCGATGTCCTCGGAAATTTCCTCGATCAGGTAATGCGGCCGGTCGAGCACTTGCCGGCGGATCTGATAGAGCAGATAAAGAATTCCGTACGTGAACAACGTGAGGAAGAGGAAGACGATATTGATCTCGACGGCGATCAAAAAGCCGTCGAGCGTGAAGATGTCGAACGCAAAGAGAACCGCGTTCGCCGCCAGCATCAACACCCCGAAGAGAAAACCGATGGCGGGCAAAACCATCATCACGTTGGAGAACTGGTTCATGCCGTTGAACCCGTAGCGGAACAGACTCTTGAAGCTCCAGCTGCTCTTGCCGTGCACCCGCGGGATGAAATCATACTCAAGACATTTGCGCGAATACCCGACCCACGAGAAGATGCCCTTCATGAAGCGGTTCTTGTCCTTGATCTTGAGGAACGCGTCGATCACGACGCGGTCCAGCAGTTGGAAGTCCTTCGCACCGTTGTCGAGCGGACGATCGGCGTAACTGTTGTAGAATCGATAATACAGGTTCGCGAAGAGCGCGCGGAGTTTCGGCTCGTTCTTGCGGGTGCGTCCCTTGGTGTAAACGATCTTGTATCCTTCCTTGTGATACTTGACCATCTCGGGGATCAAGGACGGCGGCTGTTGCAGGTCGCAGTCGATGACGATCACGGCGTCGCTGTCGATCGCGTGCTCGAGGCCTGCGTGCATCGCCGCTTCCTTGCCGAAGTTGCGCGAAAACGAGATGTATTTGACGCGCGGATCTTCGGCTGCGACGGCTTTGATTTCCGCCAGCGTGGCGTCCCGCGAACCGTCGTTGACATACAACAGTTCATACGCATAATCGGGATCGGCGAGATACTTCACCGTCTCCTGGTAAAATGGCCGGACGTTTTTCTCTTCGTTATAGGACGGGATAATGATCGTCAGTTTCTTCATGAACAGAGACCTCCTGGATCGGATCGGCGGCTTTCTTGCGACCGCGTTTGATGAAATAGGGAATGAGGAAGATGAGTCCGAAGACGGCGAATCCGCTGCCGGTCGCAAGCGCTCCGACCGCCAGCCCTTTCGGCTCGAAACGGAGCGAAAGCGAGACCTCCGTGACGCCGTGGGGAATGACGATGCCGAGGAACCCGCCGGAAACGGACAGCGTGACGTACTCCTGACCGGAAATGATCTTCCACTCTTCGGAATAGGCAACCGGGATCATCACGATCTGGTCGTTTGCGGTATCGCTGGTCCGCGTGTAGGAGAGATCGATGCGGCCATGTTCGATCGTCATCGTCTCGCTTTCCGCAATCGGCGTGTCGGCGTGCTCGTCATAATCGGACAAGTCGTCGAGCGCATACCGGATCGACAGGTTGAAGGGGTTGGCGAATTCGTACATGTCGTTCGTCTTGAAAACGTACATGCGTTCGGGGGTTTCCGCGAAATAGTAGTATCCTTCGAAGCATTCGGTTTCGTTCCCCGCTTCGTCGACCACGAAAACGCGGTCGAAAGCATAGGAGTTCGTCATCTGGAAATAGAGCATGCCGGTCGCGCGTTCGAAGACGATGTTGTCAAAATCGTAGACAAGGTACGCAGCGCCTCCGATGGCGTTTTCCATGCGATATTGAAGATTCTTCGGTTGATTGAATCCCGCCGTTTTTTCAAAGTAGATGGCCATCGGTTCAAGCCAGAATTCGCACTTGACCTGATGGGGCAGGCCTTCCACGACATCGCACGAATCGGTGAGTCCGCCTTCGAACTCCAGGATGATTTCCCCGTAATCGAGCGGGGTCAAGGTCAGCACGTTGATGTAGATCGCCCCGGCGGAGAACCCGATGTCGAGCGTCTCCTCGCCATAGCGGTAGAAATCGCGGACAGTCGTATTCGCAATCCCGGCGCGCGACACGAGCTCGCCCGCCGCATCATATCGGTAGGCGTTCAAGGTGCGGAGCGCGCCCTCGTTGACCAAAACGGACTCGACTAGGTTCATCGGTTCGACGTCATAGCGTTCTTCATCGATCAGAACGTTCATGAGCATCAGTTTTTGGGATGCGATGCGGGTGTTGATCCCGACGAAATTGTGGAAGTCGGAGTAGGTGATGTAGGATTCATAGACTTGGAACGGTTCCGCGTCGGCGATTTCGTACAGGCGGTACGTATCATCCGCGGCGACCTGGGTGAAGTAGGCGCCGTCCAGATAGTAGTTTCGGGCGGCGGAGACGAGCACGTACTTGTACCCGAGCGTGTGGTTGAGATAGAGGGCGAGGATGTCGAGCTTCCGCTTCGTCTGATACTCGCCGGAGTAATTGCACGCGTCAAACAACAAACAACTGATCTCGTTGGTCTCGGCGTCGGTCCAGGAATGGAAGATTTCGGTGTTCGTCGGGAACGACGTCATCCGGTTGAAGTTGAGCTGTTCGACATCGAAGCGGGAGAGGTCGACATAGACGCGGAAGAACTCGTCCTGCTCGAGATGATCCTCGAGGAACGCGTCGATCGCGTGCATCGATTCGAACGTATCGATCTTGTTGGCGATCGAGAAGGGACCGGAATAGGCATAGACCACGGCGACCAGGCATTCGACCCAGAAGACCACGCGGATCCAGCGGCGCCGGTTGACCCAGCCGAAGATCAGAACTAAAAGGATGAACAGCGCGGACACGCCCATCAGGATGGTATCGGCGGTCATGAAAACTCGGGAAGCATAGTATGTGTCGATCCCGAGTTTTTCGATATAGTAGAAGATGAGAAATCCGACGAGCCCGAGCATCGCCACGATCGGAATCGTCAGCCATTTCATCTTTTCGGTCTCGAACCCGTGTTCGTCAAAGACGTAAGCGAGGATCATCGTCTCGACCAGCGGCATCATGTTGATCCAGCGGGTATAAGGCGAATCGGTCGTTCCGGAGAATACATAGGAGAACAGCGGGAAGAAGATGAGGATCAACCCGAAGGGGATCAAAAGCTTGTAGACGCGGGCGATCCGGCCTTTCATGAAGTAGATGTAAGACATGAACGCCATTCCCACGACCGTGATGTAGAGCGATACGTGCTCGAGGCCATAGTTGTTCTCAAAACCATAGAAGCCGATGCCTTTTTGTTCGGTGAAGATCTTGGCAATGACGCGGATATAGATTTCCGGCTGGAAGAGCTTCAGATCGTATCCGAAGATCGTCACGACCCAGGCGTTGAAACTGCCTTCCGTGCGGTAGGTGTCTTCGAGGATGTAGAGGATGCTTGGATACAGGACGATGCCGGACATCGCGATGCCGAGCAGGATCAACCCGAGGAACGCCGCGCCGTCGCGAACGAACGGCCAGACCCGGAAACCCGGACGCTTGAGCGCTTCGACGATATAGAGAATGCTCATGAAGGCGATCGCGCTGTAGCCGAGATAGAAATCATAGAACACCAGTGCGAACGCGAAGAGCGGAACGACCCACTTCTTGCCTCGGATGTAGAGTTGGATGACGACCAACGCCGCCGGGAGATAGAAGGTCAGCGAGAGGAAGACCGGGAACGCCATGAAACTGACCGACCCGCCGCTGACGAAATAGACGATGCCCATCCAGAAGATCGTGCGGTTCTTTGCCCCGGTCATCCGCAGATAATAGGCGAAGACCATCACGCCCGCCAGGATCTTGATCAGTTCCGTGGTGGAATAGGCGAGTTCCGTCGGGAAAATGTAACTGAGGAGGACGGTGATGAAGGTGAAGATATCCAGCGGAATGTAGTAGATATCCGAGAAGAAGGACGCGCCGAGATAGTTGTTCAGGTTGAAGAAAGAAAGTGTTCCTTCTTTGATTTGATCGACGAAATCGCACATGATGCTGTAATATTGGATGATATCGTCCGAAAAGTTGTTATAAAAACTGTTGCGGGTCAGAATGATCATGGTCTGAATCACGAAAAGGACGGTGAAGACGAACAGACCTAAAAAGATGAAAGTCTTTTTGGGGCTTTCGAAGGTAGCGGTGATGAAAGACCGGAAAAAGGTCTTCCATCTACGCCATTGCGCTCGTATTCGATCTCTGAACCTGGTTTTGGATGCGTCCATCTATGAACCTCGTCTACCGAAAATGTGCAGTTAATTATATCATATCAATCGTGCTTTGGGATAGTCTCTTTTCCTTAAGAAAACAAATGCGAAAAGCACTTTATTGTAATATAATACAATATGGTGATAGAAAATGGAAAAAGCGATATTGGTTGGATTGGAAACAAAGAAGAGCCTGGAATTTGATTATCACATGAGAGAGCTGGCCGCGCTGGCGGAAGCTTGCAACCTGCAGGTGCTTGACACCATCACGCAACGCCTCGACGGACCGACGGCGGCAACGTACATCGGATCCGGCAAAGTGATCGAACTGAAAGACGCCGTCGTTGCTCTCGGAGCCGACATCGTCGTTTTTGATGATGAACTGTCACCCACCCACATTCGGAATCTCGAAAAGGGGATCGAGGCAAAAGTCATCGACCGTACCATCCTCATTCTTGACATCTTCGCAAGACGCGCAAGAACGAAAGAGGCGATGCTTCAGGTCGAACTCGCCCAAAGCCAATATATGCTGCCTCGCACCGTCGGCATGTATTCTTCGCTTTCCCGTCAATCCGGCGGCATTGGATCCAAGGGTCCCGGTGAAACGAAACTGGAAATGGACAAGCGGATCCTGCGTGACAAAATCATCCATATCCAAGAAGAATTGAAAGAAATCGTGGCGGTCCGTCGAACCCAGCGCGAGAAGCGAAAAAAGGATCAAGTCGCGACTGTGGCACTGACCGGATATACCAACTCGGGAAAATCGACAATACTGAACAAGATGCTCGAATTCTCGGTAACGAACAGTGAAAAGTATGTGTTCCAGAAGGATATGCTGTTTGCGACTCTAGAGACCGCGACGCGCAACATCGTCCTTCAAAATAAACATCAATTTCTCGTCACGGATACGGTCGGATTCATCTCGAAGCTGCCACACCACCTCGTTGAGGCGTTCAAGTCAACGCTTGAGGAGATCAAAGAGGCCTCTCTGATCCTTCATATCGTCGACGGTTCGAACCCAAAAGCGATGAATCAGGCCGAAGTCGTCGATGAAGTGTTGCGAAGTCTGGAAGTGAAAGATGTTCCGATTATCTATGTCATTAACAAGTCCGACATGATCAAAGACCAACCTTCGCTTCAACTGAACCCGCGAATCACGATCAGCGCGCTCACCGGAGATGGTTTTGTCAAGTTGATGGGGCTCATTGACGAAACACTCTACTCGAAGAATCAATTGATGACGTTATTTTTACCCTATGATAAAGGCCAGATATACAGCTTTCTTAAAGATAATTGTAACATCATTTCTACCGAGTATCAAAATCAGGGGATTCTTGTCAAAGTTGAATTAAACGACCACCTAGTGAATCTATATAAGTCATATATTATCTAATTTCCACCGCAATATACTAGATGTTTTTCATCGTATTGTGTTGATTGTATTTCGTATAGCGAATGTCGGTTGTTATATATATACCATATGACAGACGTACATCATTTGATTTGATTTTAGCCCCAAATATAGAGCATATATAGATGTTTAATAGTTTTCACACTTATATATATTCGCCATTCGTCGTCGAACGAATGGCGATTTGTATTATTTTTTAGTGCGTCTGGTATCGAGACTTACATCATGCGCTTCCATCGGGGTGCAAGTTACCATTTTCTATCCGATGCGCAGGAGATCGCATACGGTTTTTTTAGATTTATGTTCGAAAAGGCTTGTGAACATAGATTGACGCTTAATAAGGTGTTTACTTATGGAAATTTCTAATCAAATCACATATATTTTGACGTTAGCGTCATATCAAGATGAATATATCAATTTTTGACAATCTCTATATTTGGGGATTTTATAGAATTATAGATATATTCGAAATCGATTATATTCACCTTACATCCATATTGATCGAGTTTTAGTCAAAATTTGAAGGGTCGACAAACTTTCAATCATTTTTATGTTAACTTCACATCGCTTTTTATACCATCATTGAAGCGACTTGGGTGTCAATCACAAAGCGTATCATTCAATGTGATTGACCATCATATATTTCGTCTCAATCAACGAAGTCTTAGAAAGGTTGTCAATTCTTTCAACTGAATATTTCTCTATTTGCCCATATCTAGATGTTTACCGTTGTTATTGATTCTCTTCCGCAAGATCCATCAGATCGACGTTAACGTCTCTTACGTTATCTCGAAAGGGCGTGTATGTTTTGTTCTCTTTTTTTACATTCGAGACTAGTGGAAGCTTCGATCTGATTGATTCGGCACTTATGAACCCAAATCTATTCTGTTTCTGCTCGATTTCTTCTTGCTATATATTCTTATTGTTCATTCTTGAAGAACATTCTACTTATTCTCAGTTTTCTGATCCGCTTTACGCTAGTTCAATATCTTTATTAAGCTGTGATCGACGATCAAGGATCGATTCATGAGGGTTGCAACGCCCTCGTTAGGTGTTGCTGTCAGATGCTAAATATAATTAGTGAACATAATCAGCAGTAGGACAATATTTCTTTGATTTTTCTTCGATCTTAAAGGCATATCGTCGATTCCGCTTTCTGGTTTAATCGATTTTCATGACCGTTTTACTATTTTTGCTTTTTGATGATCTGTTCACTTTTATTTTTTCAAGTTAAGTTTATCGTTTTTTTGACTGCACGATCGATTGATCCTATGAATAATCGTGAATTCGGTCGTATCAAACCGAACAGAACCAATCAGTCTTTCCTTCATTGATGTTTGTTGTCGCATCCGTTCACACCCTAGCCATATTTCATTTCGAAGTGTCTCTATCTTTTTTCTTGGTCTCTGACTGAATGATTTGAAATTCGGTTCGTCTTCAAATTCCTATCGATCGATCATATGTAATGAATGGAACATCAAAAGGATTATCGCCTATCGGATATGAGATATTTTTTTCAATTTAGGTATTATAAAACCGCCAAAATTGATGATATAGCTATGGATTTCACGGTATTTTTCTGATTTGCCCATTTATCGATGTTTTATAGGTGTATATTAATTTCTAGTTTGTGTATATTTCTCTTTGATGTCGTTTCAAATGATATTATTTGCATTTTTTCAAGCTTTCTTTTTCATGAAGATAAAGAAAGCGACTCGCGATGAGCCGCTTTCGTCATTCCGATTTTTGAAGATGATCGAAAAAGTCCGTCAATATCCTTTCCATCTCGGATCGCGTGTGCGCCTTCGACAGATCGAGTTTTGGTTTTGCGGAATCGCGAAGTCCTTTGAGATACCAAGGTGCGTGACTTCGCATTTCCAGGATCGCAATTTTCTCTCCCAGCTCCGTCACCAGATAGTCCATATGTTTCAGGATTCCGGCTTTTCGTTCCTCAATGGACAGTTCCGCCGCGTAAGATCCGTGATCCAAGTAGTCGATGGTCTGGCGTATCAACCATGGATTTCCGAGGAGTCCTCGACCGATCATAACAGCGTCGCATTTTGTTTCGTTCATCATTCGCAATGCGTCCTCCGGTTTCGTGATGTCGCCGTTCCCAATGACCGGAATCGACACCGCTTCCTTGACCGCCCTGATGACAGACCAGTCGGCTTTTCCGGAATACATCTGCGTTCTGGTGCGGGGATGGACCGCGATCGCACTGACCCCGGCCGCTTCGAGTTTCTTCGCGATCTCGACGGCGTTGATGTGTTCGCCGTCCCACCCGCTGCGGATTTTCACAGTTACCGGCTTCTTGACGACGCTCGTGATATGCTTGACGATTTCATATGCTTTGTCGGGATCCTTCATCAATTTCGATCCGGCTTCCGATTTGATGACTTTGTTCACAGGGCAGCCCATGTTGATGTCGATGATGTCGGCGTCGGTGTCCCGGTCGATCAATAACGCCGCCGCCATCATGCTGTCGGCGTCTCCGCCGAAGAGCTGAAGGGAGATCGGATGTTCATCGGATTCGATTTTCAACATGCTCTTGGTTCTTCGGTTGTTGTGTCCAAGTCCCTTGTCGGAGATCATCTCGGTATAGACAAGACCGGCCCCGAGCTCTTTCGCGATGCGGCGAAAAGCCGGATTGGTCACCCCGGCCATCGGTGCGACGACCACTTGATTCTCGATTTCCACGTCACGGATTTTCCACTTCATCTTCAGCACCGCTTTCTCTCCACATTATACCAAAGCCAACCACCCAAAACAAAGTAAATCGCATCGCGCCTCCGACTATGATATAATGAGTGCCGGAGCGTGACAACACATGAACGATTATCTCGTCAAAGCATATGCATTCAACGGAACGGTTCGCCTTTACGCGGCGAGCACGACGATCCTCGTAGAAGAAGCCCGTAAGATCCACGACACCTTCCCTGCGGCCACGGCCGCGCTCGGACGCACGCTGACCGCTGCGGCGATCATGGGCGCCATGTACAAAGGCGACCAGACCATCACGATCCGCATCGACGGCGGCGGTCCGATCGGCGGAATCGTCGTCACGGCCGACGCCGACGGTCACGTCCGCGGTTATGTCGTTCATCCGCACGTCCACGGATCGACCAACGACGGAAAACTCGCCGTCGGATTCGTCGTGGGACAAAACGGATTCATCCATGTCACGAAGAATTTGAACGTCAAGAACGTCTTCACTTCGAGCGCCGAACTGCAGACCGGTGAAATCGCCGAAGATTTTGCCTACTATTTCCTGATGAGCGAACAGATTCCCGCCGCCGTCGGCCTCGGCATTCTCGTCGAAATCGACAATTCGGTCCGTTCCGCAGGTGGCTTCATCCTGCAGGCGATGCCCGGGGCGAAGCCGGAGACGATCGACAAGATCGAGGCGAACATCAAGGCGATGCGGCCGGTGAGCGACTTGATCGACGCGGGTTTCACACCTGAGATGATCGTCGAGGAAATCACCAAAGGGGACCACGAGATCGTCGAGAAACTCGATCTGCATTATCATTGCGATTGCAACCGCGAGCGTTTCGCGAGCGGTCTGGCTTCGCTCGGTGCGACCGAACTCGAAGCGATGATCGCCGATGGGAAGCCGATCGAGACCGTCTGCCATTTCTGCGACAAGAAGTACGAATTTTCCGTCGACGACCTGAAAGCCTTTGTGCCGGTCGGATCGAAAATCAAATCCTGACAAAAAGCGAGAGCGTCGGCCGAAGCCGACGCTCTTTGCTTGTCACATGACTTTCAGATACTGGTCGATTTCCCACTGCGTGACCGCCTGACGGAAATCGTCCCACTCGCGGGTCTTGAGTTCGACGAACTTTTCGAAGATGTGCGGGCCGAGCGCTTCCTTGACGACAGCGTCGTCCTCAAGCGTTCCAACCGCTTCTTTCAGGTTGTCCGGCAGGTTCACGACGCCGAGCGCGGCGCGTTCATCGGCGGTCTTTTCAAACAGATTCTCGTTGACCGGGCCGATCAGCGGCAGGTCGCTTTCGATCCCGTCGAGGCCACTCGCAAGGATGACCGCCATCCCCATGTAGGGGTTGCAGGAACAGTCGACGTTGCGGATTTCGGTGCGGGTCGTCCGGCCGCGCGTCGCCGGGATGCGGACCATGACCGAACGGTTGTGCTCGGACCAGGAGACGTAGCAGGGCGCTTCGTAGCCGGGAACCAGACGTTTGTAGGAGTTGACGGTGGGGTTGGTGATCGCGCAGAAGCCGCGGGCGTGCGTCAAGATGCCGGTCAGCCACTTGCGGGCGACGAGACTGAGTCCGGCCGGGTCGTTCGGATCGTAGAAGGCGTTGTTGCCCTCAAGATCCCAAAGCGAGCAGTTGGAGTGCATGCCGCTGCCGGCGACCTTGGCGACCGGTTTGGGCATGAACGTCGCGTGCAGGTTGTGCCGGCGGGCGATGTTCTTGACGACGAGCTTGAAGGTCTGGACATTGTCGCAGGCTTCGACGATATTGGAGAACTGGAAATTGATTTCGCATTGGCCGGGGCCGACTTCATGATGGCTCGCTTCGACCGTAAAACCGATTTTCTCGAGTTCGAGGACGATGTCGAGAAAATC
>Ga0209417_1004137_pt1 | contig 17843 bp, 14 predicted proteins | sample RifGroF2_FD_184002 | JGI IMG/M metagenome (GOLD analysis project Ga0209417, IMG submission 184002) | Groundwater microbial communities from Rifle, Colorado, USA - Groundwater F2 (SPAdes) (version 2) | ecosystem: Environmental > Aquatic > Deep subsurface > Groundwater | place: Rifle, Colorado... | reverse complement strand
TTCGCCAATAAAAATCGTGTCGGCATGTCTGGCTGCCTCGGACGGCAGTAAGGTTACATGCGGGCCGCCCAGAACCACCCGGGAACCGTTTGACCGGAACCTGGATGCTATTTGATATGCGTGTGGTGAGTTTGGGGTGTTGACCGTTATCCCGACTAAATCAAAATGGCGCCGGGGAATCTCTTCATATTGTTCGTCAACCAATCGGATTTCAAATTCCTCAGGCACAAAACCGGCCAGATAGGGCATGGTCAACTGGGAGAAGTTGTTCCGTTGCTTCTCGCGATAAAGTTTTAATGCCGGGGTTTCAGGAGTAATGAGTAGTATTGATGGCATCTTTTTTTTCTCGCCAAGCCGCCAAGCCGCCAAGTCGTACTTCTTTGCGCCTTAGCGGCTTTGCGAGAGATTTTTAAGCAGTTTACTCTAAAGTTTGAACCCTCCCCTAAGCTGCAATGTCATCTTCCCCAATTCCTTGGCGAGAGCGGGATCCCCGGCAATGTTCCGGTTTTCGCCGGGATCGTTGTGGTGGTCATATAATTCTTTGGCAGCCAGCTTTTTGGTGTCCCAGTTGTACCATTCCACATAGCGGAACTGTTCGGTTCTTACGGTATAACCCATATAGGTAATCCCATCAGGTCCGCGCCAGCCGCCTTCGCGGAGGTACTGGCTGTAGGCGGCAGGTTTCCAGGGCGCCCGGGGGTTATCGAGGAGCGGAACCGTGCTTTTACCGGCCAGTCCGGGGGGGACCGGCACTCCGGCCAGTTCGCACAGGGAGGGGAATATGTCAACAAATTCAACCAGACGGCTTGTGGATTTGCCATTTGCTTTTCGTCCAGGTGCGCTGATGATTAGCGGTGACCGGGTGTCGATCTCAAAGTTCGTCATCTTGGCCCAGCTTCGGTGTTCGCCCAGCTTCCAGCCATGATCGCCCCATAGCACGATGATTGTATTATCCAGGAGCCCTTCTTTTTCGAGGGCGTCCAGCAGGCGGCCCACCTGCGCATCCATATAGCTGACCGATGCATAATAACCGTGCCGGAGCAAGCGGGCAGTATCCTCTGAAACCGCACCGTTCAGGGCGGTTGGCAGCTGCTTGCAGTCGATGTAGCCACGCAGCTCCTGATTATTGCTGATAGCCATTGATGGCACATTAGCAGGCAGATACGGATTATCGGCCAGCGGAATTTTCGCCCGGTCATACAGGTCCCAGTACTTCTTCGGAGCGTTGAACGGCAGGTGAGGCCTGTAAAATCCCACCGCAAAAAAGAACGGCTTCCCCCCCTCCTTTCCCTTTCTAATCTCCCTTAATTCTCTTAACTTCTTCACGGCGTAGTCGGTCTGAGCCCCGTCATAGTAAGCGTTATCCGGTACATCCGCGCATTCGGTAGCCTTTGCCTTGACATACCATTCGCCCAGGCGGTCGATGAACTTCGCCTCGTTGTGGTTTGCGATGATTTCCCGTTTCCGCTTTTCAATCTGTGCGAGGTTTTCATCGCTGAAATACACCGCATCCGGATCGAAAGGGAATCCCTTAATATGCATTTCCGGTTCGCTCCAGGAGAGACTGTCGGGGAAAATGTTATGATAGATCTTTCCAACCGCAGTGGTGAAATAGCCGTTCTGCATGAGGTATTGCGGCAGGGTCATCACGTTAGGCGCCACCGACCGCATATCAGTTTTGAGGTCCCATACCTTCAGAGAATCCGGCCGCAATCCTGTCATCAGGCTGGCCCGCGAAGGATTGCAAACGGCCGACTGGCAGTAGGCATTGTTGAAAACGACACCCATCCGGGCGAGCCGGTCGATATTTGGACTAATCACATGAGGGGAGCCATAGCAGCCGAGTTCAGGTCGAAGGTCATCGACGGCGATGAACAGAATATCGGGCTTCTCTTTCCGAACCGGAGTGTTCGAGGAGGACATCAGGGCCGCAGCCGGGATGACCAGGGAGGCTTTAAAGAGGCTGGACTTCATCGGGTTTACTTCATGAAGTCCAAAGGTATTCCAAAACCTGATTAAAAGTGAACCATAATTATACAGTTACACCTCAGTATTTTACGAATGGGAGCCCATTCAGGATTTTATTGTATAATTTTAGATTCGGATTATTTTTAAGCCTATGACAGGTAGCGATACCAAACTGACCAAATGCCTTTCCCTGGTTGCCGAGAAATCGGGTTTAGGAGACTGGAGACAATGGACAAAGCGGGATTTCGAACAGCTCAGCATGCTGATCGAACAGAAAACCCGGATCATCCTCAGTGTGTCTACGCTAATCAGGCTATATAAAGGAACCTCCGGCCGGAATCCCCAGAAAATAACACTCGATGCACTGGCTCAATTCGTGGGGTTTGATAATTGGCATTCTTACAGCACCTGTGCGGATATCTCGCAGTCGGGTGTTTTCACTGAACAAAGTGCAAGGGTTCCAAAAAAGCGGATTCCCGGATTATATATCACGGGATCAGCGATCCTGATTCTGGCAGTTGTTTTTGGTATCTGGGCCCTTGTGTCGAGTCGCTCTATTAATCCGGCAAAAATCAAGTTCAGGATCCCTAACCGTGAAATTACCGGAGTTCCTGCAACCGTGCAGGTTGAATATGATCTGGGGAATTACAAACCCGATAAACTTTGGCTGCAGCTTTATTGGAATCCCGAGGAGAGTATCAGCCTGAACCCCGACCTAAACCGAACTTCAGCCATCTATTGTTATCCCGGGGTGCACAATTGCAAACTAATTGCTGATTCGAAAGTCATCGGGGAACAGAAGGTTTACATAAAAACTTCGGGTTGGACGGCACTATTGCGGCATAACGGACTTCAGCTGGTTCCTTTGTACATCCGGAACAGTGAAATCATCAAACAGGGAGTTCTGCAGGTCACCGAGCCCATGATTAACACCCAAAATCTTGCACCCAACAGCGAGATTCTTACCAGTTATTATTATGTAAAAGACCTGGGTTCGATTTACGGCACCGACTATACCATTTCCGGAAGGATCAGCAATCCGCCAACCGCACTGGGAACGCAACCTTGCAGCTTTTGCACGGTTTTTATAATTGGTGAAAACGGCAAGCACTTCTTTTCCATCGGGGATCTCGGATGCTCGGCCTATTTCAGGCTCAGTTTTTCAGGTGCAGATGCCATGACCACCTACCCCGAGCTGACGGCCTTCGAATACGTTTCCGGAGGATGGGTCCCTTTCAGGTCAGTTGTTTCGGGTAATACGGTGGCAATATATTCCGGAGAATCAAAGATCTACTCTTCAGACCAGGTTGCTGATATTGGCAAAATAAAGGGTATTCATTTCAATTTCTCGGGATTGGGGGCTATTGATGAGGTGAAACTGGTCAATTCAAAGGGTTATGTGGCAATGGATGAGGATTTTTAGTTTTTTATGCACCGCACCGAAACACCTATGCTTTTTGGGTAGGAGTGCAGAAAAGCACCGACATTAAAATTATCAAGCAGCCACATCCGGCCATTCGATGGCCCGTCGTAATCTGCAGTCCAGAAAGAACCGTAGTTTCCTACGTTGAGAAAAATGCCGGTGCCTTCGATATCGCCTCCCGGCAATGCCGAAAAACCAAATGAATTATCACCGTTGCCGTTGGCTCCGGCGTTATCATTCCAACCCTTCCGGGATTTCATTTTAAATCCTGCAATGGCTTCACCACCCACATAATTAACCAGGCGCGTGAATTCGGCATTGCTTGGCAGGTGCCAGCCAGCCGGACATACGGTTACTGCTGCAGGCCAGTTGTAAAGAACCCCGTAGGTTGAATAATTGGCCCCTGCTTTTGCCGTATTTACGTTCGTTCCGTCATATCCGTAAACATAATTATGAGGATTGAGCCCGGAAACGCTTGCGGCCGTGCTAACCACTGGCAGATAGGCCAGATTCTCAGCCATCCAAGACTGGTCCCCGATTTTGACATAATGGTAGGATTTTGAATCCCTTGAATCCGTAAACGATCCTCCTTCAAGGGTCGTGAAACTCAACTCCGCGCCGTATCCGGTTCCTGCTGAATTTGTAGCGAAAGCACGATAATAATATTGGGTTCCGGCTGAGAGTCCGTCGAGAGCAACCGAATAAACGCCAAGTCCTGCTGATGCGCTGGTAGAATGGTCCAACAGGGTTGGATTCGGGCTGGTCGACCAGCAGATTCCACGCTCAGAAGCGGATTCTGCATTGGTGGCTATGAGATTTCCTGCCCCTTCTGCTATAAATGAGGTTATGCCGGTAACAGGATACGTATTAACTGTGGGAAGCAGTCCGGAATTGCCCGGGTCCCTGACGCAACGAACAGAAAGGCCGGTGCTCTTTCCCTCAACGATTCTGCTGGCGAGATCATTTTCAAAATCCAGATTCCGGCTGAATGCCTCCGATAAGTCAGTATCCATTGAAGACCAAAAACCTCCCGATTTTCCTTGGGAATTATAATTGCCATCAGCCTGACGGACACCTCCTGGCATAGCATCAAAACCGGTCAGCTCCGAAGCTTGTGAAAAATCCGTCATCCAATCCCATTCCTGGATTGAAGGTAAATGCCAGCCAGCCGGACAGGCAATCAACGCAGCAGACCAGTTATACAGAACACCATAGGTTTTAAAACTATCCGTCGTGCGGGCAGAACCTACGTCTGTCCCCTGATAGTTGTAAACATACAAATGGGGAGTGTTTTCAGAACCCTGGGTTGAAAGATTCACCTTGGGAAGAAAGGCAAGGTTTCCAGCCATCCATGTTTGCCCGCCGATGCTAACTACAGGATAGAAATTACCGTCATCATCGGCACATTCGACAAATTCGATCTGATAATTAACAGAACTGACAGGAGAATCCGTTATGATAGTTGTATACTCACCGCTGGAACACTTATAATGAATTACATCGCCTACAGTGAATCCCAGGGAATATCGGGTTTCGTGGCTTTTTAATCCCGGTTTGTCAGAAGGGTTCTGAGTGTTTTGGTTGTCTGGTAGTAATCCCAGGTATTGAATGCCATTTTCCCCATTTTCGCTGTTCATGCAAATCATTTTTTGACTGATTGTCCCCCGGTCTGTTGCTAAACTGAGCGAATAGATACCAGGGGTTTTCATCTGAATCGAGAATGCTTGTTTTCCGGATCCGACAGTGCCATGAAAAGCAGTGATCACCTGACCGGAGAAACTCCGGATCATTAAAGTAATTAACTGATTTTGGCTGATATAGGTACTGAAGGTTGCTTGTCCGGAAAAGGGATTGGGAAAGACCAGATCCTGATACTCCAGAACGGAACCGGAAGGTATTCCATTCCCTGAAGTGAGAAACAGCGTATCGTTTCCGGGGAAACTAATGCTCTGGCGGGTATTCAGATTCGTTGCCGTTATGCTTTCCACATGAGTTGAAGCACCATTGCCGGTGAAGGTCATGGTGAGGTCCTGAGCTTTAACGACGGTTGCCAAAAAAAACAGCAGGACCATGTGTGCCGGACGTTTCATAATGCTTAGTATCATATTATTTTATAGGCCATTAATACATTGCCATGCCGGATATACAATATCCCATCGGCCAGAACGGGATGCGCAAAATGTTGAAGGTTTCCTTTGTCGATTTTTATTTTTCCACCTGAATCGAACTTCTTATTCTCGTAATTAATCAGGCTTAAATCACCGTTATTCCCATAACAAATGAATTTGTTATCCCCAAAAATGAGTCCGCCGGCGCTTGTTTTCACAGAATCGACAACCGTTCCCCCTGATAATTCTATTTTTTTAAGGTAGTTCGCTTTAACAGTTGTAAACAGATGGTTGTCAGTGATGATAAATCCCCCGAAAATATTTTTTATCTGAGGTTTTATCCACGCCTCCCTGATACTACTTCCATCCTCCGACAATTCCAGTTTAACCGTCCCCTGGCCGTTCCTGTCGCCGGCTACATAATAGATGTTTCCCTTATAAAATACAGGCGTATTACAATGGTCCCCTTCAGCCTCAAAACCTTTGAGTTTGTATTTCCAAAGGAGGTTGCCATTTTTACAATCAAGTCCAAAAATATAGTGGTGTGAGGTGGTTACCAAAATTTTACGTGCGGGCAGGTCGATAAAAACAGGAGAACAAAATGAAGAGGTATCCTGAACGGCACCTGATCTCCAGACCATTTTACCCGTGAACCTGTTCAAAGCTGTCATATTATTGGTCGTTCCCCCCGGAAAACAATACACATTTTCCTGATCGGTCAGCAGCGATTCAGCGATTCCAAATTCATTCTCATATCCACCCAGATCCTTTATCATGTCCACTGCCCACCTTACGGCTCCTGAGGATATGTCGCAGCAGATGATCCGTCCCCTTCCGGAACACGAGTAAACCAGATCATTGACCACAGTGGGGGTTGATCTGGCTCCCGGAAACTGACTGGAATATCCCTTGCCAAAAAACTCCTTCCCATTTGGAGTTTTCCATAACAGTTTACCCTTAAGGTCAAAAGCGAACAGATAGCTGGTGCTGTCGATCTCTCCATTCACAAAAAGTTTCTCTTTTAATATGGATGGAGCGGCATATCCGAGACCTATTCCTTCGGTTACCCATAGTAGTTCCGGGCCGCTCTCCGGCCATTTGTTCAATAGTTTGGTTTCGTTGTAATGACCATCGCGGTTAATGCCACGAAACTGGGCAATGTTTTGAGGGTAGCTGTGGGTAAATCCAAAAGCCAGTAGAGAGGCTGGTGCAAAAAAGCACAACCATCTTCGGGTCATTGCGTTTGAAAAAATCATAATTCTGAGTTTTATTGGTACATAAATTCTGCCTTAGCATACTTACCCTGTTTGCTTTCCCGGTAATCCTTACGAAAAACCTGAACATGCTGGGACCGATCCTTTTTGATTCTACTTAGATCCTCATGAAACAAGGGAATAAACCCGGCCATTTTGCACAAATTCTCGACCAGCTCCTGAGTCAGGGCACCATGCTCAGGATAATACCCATCAATGATGGCCAAAGTTCCTCCCGGTTTCAAATACCGGGAGGCATTATTCAACCATTTCTCCCGTTCGGTGAAATCATGAAAGCTGCCGTAGATAACAATCATGTCAAGGTTCAAAACAGGGAAAAGAGGATCGGTATCGTTACCCAGGACAGTTACGATGTTTTTTAATTGCTTCGATTCCTCTGCGTAATGCTCTAATGCTGCCAGTACAAATTTGTCATTGTCATTTGCATAGATAGCTCCATGGGTCCCAACTTTTTTTGATAAAAAGAAAGTGAAGTAGCCAGCCCCTGCACCGGCTTCACCAATTTTCATCCCGGGTTTTACACCGATAAGGTTGAGACAAAGACCTGGCCTGTCAAGCTTATTCCGTTTCTGATTTTTAGCCAGGAATTCGTGTGTGTTTGGGATCCTTTTCAAATATTCTTCAACAGCACGCTTATCCACATCGTTCACGGCCAAACCTTGATTCATTAAGACTTTTTCCTCCTGGGCAACCAAGGAAACTGTAAAAGTCATCAACAATACTGTTATTGACAGATTGAGCAGCCTTTTCATCATTCATTTCTATTTAAAGTTGAAATTGAATCAAAGATCCGGACCCTGAATTAAAATATGCATGTATAAACCGAGGCAAAACCGAGTCGAAAAATGGTCAACTGGCAGATGAGCTGTTGTATTCAACAAATGCCTGATTATTCATCAGGAAAATTTCATCTCAGCGGAGAAACGTTTTGGTTCAACCAGTTAAGCAACAGGTGGTCAATCCGGACAAGCCTGCGGGTTTCGGTATCAACCGGTGCATGGCCGCATCGGGGTATTACAGCAATGGAATAATTCGGATTGCCGCTGATCCCCATATACTTCCCGATATTACGGACGCTGGCCTGGGTGGGAACCACACGGTCGACTTCCCCGAAAATAGCCAGCCATGGCTTTGTGAATGTTTCCAGTTCTGTCAGGTAATCAAAGCCGATCGAATTCCAGGTAGGGAGCACACTGCTGAATTCCGGGATGGTTTCCATTTCGCTTTTCATAAAAGGCAACACCTGTCGGTTGTATTTCTTTCGCCATTCTCCAATCCTTGCGTCAACTTTTTGATGTTCTGCCCGATCATGCGAGGCCCATGCCTGGAATGAGCTTTCCCATAATGGTTTAACTATCTGGAGGAGAGAGTCGGTGAGAACTCCGCTGTCCACCATTCCGTTAAGCTGGGCGTTTAACCGGTCCTCTATCCCAGTAACGACTGTTCCGGCAAAACTGATGACAAATTTTATTTCCGGGAACCGACAGGCAGCAGATACGGCAATAAGTCCGCCTTCACTTCCGCCCATGATCCCTACTTTTTCCGGATTGATCCTGGGGTGCTTCGTCAACCATTTGGCGCAATTCCCGGCATCCTGAATAAAATCTTCATACGTTGAGGCGACGAAGGTCCCTTCCGATTCGCCGGTTCCCCTTTTATCGTGAACGAACGCCGCGTACCCGCAATGTGCCAGGATCGGGGCAATCCAATCTGACAGGGATTTGATCCCGCGGGAACCATCACCGCCTCCGTTGGTCAGAACAATCAACGGGAACTTTCCGCTGCCAAGAGGAAGATACAACCAACCGTTTATCATCAGCCCATCGCTGGGAATTCTGATCTTTTCAACCGTAAACGTGCTGTCGTCTTTCTCACCTTCCTTTGCATCAATTTTGCTCAGCGGCCCGGACTGGTTAGGGCGAAATCCCTCCAGACATAAAGGTTTTTTTAATAAGTTTTCCAACTGGGTTTCCGATACGATTCCCGATTTACTGGTTGTACTAGTGCTGACTTGCTGGCAGCTGTTGGAGGTTGTAACGAACACAAGAACCATTGCCAGTATTATTAACCTGATATTCATTGTTTTGAGAGTGTTTTACTTGTTATCCTGCCCATCCATCCAGTGAATCAGATTGAGAATAAACTGTGCGTTTTGTGGCGCATCTTCCGAGTTGAAACCCACTTTCATATTCCCGTTGACGATCTGAGCAGTAAACATGGCAGCTTCTCCGAAAACGGCAACTTTCCCTTTGCCATGGTTCAGTATAGCACCCTGACAAAAACCATCAAGTTTAAGCCGTTGTGTTTTGTTGCTGAAAACCCAGGCGGTATCCGGTATCAATGCATAATGATCAGGAGAGAAACAAAGAATGTTTGTCGCACCTTCCGGAGATTTAATGGCAGAACCTGTAAATGTTGAAACACTCGTAATTTCCTCGCGGGTATTCAGGCCCTCCGTAACGGGAGATTTATTCAGGGATCCATCTGCTGCCGAAAAAACTGAAGGCGGCCAGGAGTTTTCGCTGGTAAATGCGAAACCATTTACCCAATCAAAACCAAAGGCATTTCCAAGGTCCCCGGCAGCCCCGGCAAAAGGCATGTGGTCGGCAATCAAAAGCAATCTGCCCCCGTTTTCACCCATTTTTCTATTTCGTTAATCTCCTCTTTAGAAAAGGCAGAAGGAGTTGGAAGAGCCCAATTATTTGTATTGGAGGTATGCAATGGATTCGCAATAACCAATATTTTGCAGTTCTTTAAAACCCCTGCCCCTGAAACAGCATCTGTCAATCTGTTAACTTGATAACCATCCTGTTCAAGCAGTTTACTGAAGGCGAAGAATCCCCCATCCTTTGTGTGATAATTGTTATGAGCCTCATCGATCAGTATTACAGGACCTTTTCCTGGATGATAAGCAGTCTGAGAAAAACGGAAATTGAATGAAGTGTCAGGTACCTGTTGTCCCGATGATTTAGTAATTCCGATTGACAGCATCAATATGTTTATCAATAGAATCAAGGTTTTTTTATTGTAGTTTTTCATGGTTGTGCAGTTTAGCTTTTAAAGGGTCATCCGGTATAGCCGCATGAAATGCGGAAACAGTTTTTCCTCGTACAGGAAATAGAGAAATCCATCTTGCACCATCAGTTTGGAAATAAATGCAAAATCAGGGATTCGGATTACACGTGGTTTCAGCTGACCGGTTTTAATATTGATTTCCCGCAGTTCACTGATGCCGTTTTGTTTGAATTCCGTGTAGATTTTTCCGGTTGTCTGGTCATTATAGAGTTTCTTCTGCCATCCGTCTTCACGCTGAAAGCTCATCGCCGTGGGTGTGTCAGTGGGGTATCCCCTTGAACCAAAGGTTTCAATGACTCCCCTGGTGAAATTGAAAATATAGATGGTGTCGTTAATAATTTCCAACGGGCAGAAAATGGGCGAATAGTAAGCCATCTTGATGAACCGTTCATCGGAATTGAACAGGTCGAAGCGGCTTGTTCCTTTGCCATCTGGCGTAATTGGGATCCTGTTCCTCAATCCATCAACTTTATTGTAAACTTCGGAGGTGGCCTCTACCCAGAAACGCTGGGCTGAAGAATCTGCGGGGTTATAGAAGTAATACATGAGGGCCTGGTCTTCAAAGGCATACTGCCTCAGCAGAATCTTATTATGATAAATCTCAAGAAACTCCGGAAAGGCATTCATGAATTTCTCCTTGTTGCTGGGATACAGAAGCTGAATATCCTTTCCGTCATAAAATATCTGATAGGCTGTGTCCGCTGTCAGCAAGTGAAGGTTGTTGAAGGGGTCGCGATAGAGGTTTTCACCTTTCCGGATCTCCTTTTTCAGGATTCTTTTCCCCTGGCGATCCATCAGAACCAGCAGGGTTTCAACACTCCGTTTTCCCGGATGGCCGAGCAGCAGGATGTGGCTATCGTAAAAATCATAATCCGTAACATAGAGATCCTGCTCATCGGAAATACTTACGGGTGTTCGTTTAGCCGTGATAAGCACCTCCGGGATTTCATGAAGTGATGGGTCAAGGGGCACGTTGAAATCGGATTTCTCGGCGGTGGTGAAGGTGAAATACCGGCGTGTGTAACCAACACAGGAAAACACCAGGATGGCCGGCGTCGACGGAATCCTGAGCTGGTAGGCTCCTTTTGCGTCCGTTGTTGTCCCCGTAAAGGATTCGTTCAGATAAATGCTCACATTGGCAACGGGCGCATTGGTTTTGGAGTCGAATACCTTGCCCTTGAGAACAAATCCCGGATTCTGTGCTATAGCGCTGGCGCTAAAAATCAGAATACCTGTCACAAAAAACAAAAATTTCATAAGAGTGATTTATTGTGAAAAGAAAACTTTGCGATACGAACATGCATGCTGTGATTGGACCATGATCACCATAACCTGGTTTCCGGACGATTCTTTCAGGGTACCAGCCTGATCAATGGAAACTATCGTTCCGTTTCCGTAGTTGGCAACCAGGTATCGCTGGTGTATCGGATCATAGGCGCGGTGCTCCGGATTGCGCAGGAGGTTCTGGCTAAAAATTCCGGCAGGGAAAAGGACAAGCCCAATAAGTAGACCAAATTCTGCTTTCCTCATTTTTTATTTTTAGTAATGATTTCTATTAAAGTTCAACCTTACACAAGGAACCACTTAAGGTTATCCTTGAATATTTCAGATCCAATGAACTGCTGCCATCTGTAAATTTTATTCTTTTCTCCATGTCGTTAATCTCCGGTTCTTTAGGTAATCCGTGGATCCGGACCAGGGTTATGCCCAGCGAGTTGTTAAATCCTGTGAGGCAGGGAAGATCCCTGATACGGAGAATATTTGAGCCTCTCGAAATCGAAAAGATTACCCGGTGAAAAACGCTGCGATCATCAAGAATTTCGATTTCGAGAGGCTCAAATATTCTGATAATCAGCGGATTATTGGCTGAATTAATTTCGATCCTGAAACCGGGCATGGCATGGAACTGTTCAATTTCCTGTTTTTTCCTGTCCTGCCATGAGTTAAAATCCTTTTTGGTTTCAGTTGTGAGGCTTTCAGTCTCCTGGGTTGTGAAGCGCCTGGACTCAGCAGGCAATTCTCCGATCGTTTGGCTCAATATGTCTTCAAGATAAAGCGCATCATTGTTTTCGAGAACCGATTTCCATCCGGGATTCAGCTTATCGAGGATCATGGCTATCCAGCGGCCCTCAACATAACCCAGATCCCGCACGCCCGCAGGGGCAATTCCATCGGTTATTTCCGATGCATTCAGCGGATCGAGTCCCCGGGCAGTTTTTTCGATGTAATCCGATAATCCTTCCGTTCGCTGGAGCTCCGGTTCATACAGTCTGAAGGCCGGAGGCAGGCTGCTCATTCTCTGGTCCCGGTATTTCAGCGCCTCTTTGACCCATCCGCAGATATCCTCCGGTTTCTCAGATGTGACAGCCCGTTTGAATGCCTCTTTTTCAATTCGTCGCAGGAACAGGGCATCCGGAGTTTCTTCCGGATACAGCAGCAGAAGTCCGTCATTCGGTACCCAACGGGGGTGCTTGCTGCGGGAATATATGTGAAACTGCTCGTGAATGATAATTCCGGCCAGATCTTTTGCCCTGTATTTTTCACCCGTTCTGCGGGCATAACTGCTGAAAATGCTGGTGGCTACCCATGTGTCGCCCATCCTGACAATTGAATTCCCCCATACCAGCGGATGCTGTCCGGAGAACCGGTAAACACCCGCGTGTTCCTGAACCTCTGAAAATCCATCCGGCATTGATTTCGAATGGAAAAGCCAGGTGTTGATGCTGTCAAATACCAAAACCGGGATTTCAGTAGTTCTGAAGTTGGGCCAAAGAGAAGCGTTGGTTTGATCATTAACTATTTCCAACACTTTAAAGACATCCTCAACGGGTTGTGAAACCTGCATCAGAATTACTGATAATATGAAAATTATTTTTTTCATTTTCTTTTCATTTTTTCATGAAGAATAAAGTTTTTGTAATATTCCCGTTATCAGTCTGCAGATTAAATCCTTCTATTCGGCCGTTTTCTCCCCGGGTAAATGCAACCTCCCGGAACCAGTATTTATTCGATACGTAAATGTTCGGTTCCACCCATGATAATATAACATCTTCATTCAGAAGACTCTGGGACATTAACTGATTATCTGTTATCCTGATGAAATAGGTGGTATTAAGCTCTTCCGAATAATATTCCCCAAGCAATTCCCCGACTTCTGTTTTATTTCGAATCAGAGGATAAATCCGGGTAAAAATGTATTCTTTTCCTTCCAGGTTTGCGATTACTTTTGTGCTCTCTCCCTTTTCATCACATTGAAATTCATACTTGTTATCAGCACCCACAATGAAAAACTTGCGCTCAGTTTCCGCATATAAACGGTTGTTTCTGGCCCGTGAAGTATGGAAAATTAAATTCTCCGGTGTGAGCCTGACTTTAGCAAATTGATAGATGTAATTTCCTTCATTAATTTTATTCACATATTCTCCTGTATACGTATCAAGAATTTCTTTTTTAACACTCATTTTTGGTTTATCGGCATTTATAGGGATTCCCGATTCCAGCCCAGTTTCGGCATCAATATTGAATAGCGCTTCGAGAAAAGGATTTGTAACCTGTGCTTCCAAAGGATCCCTGTTGCTGATCAGAATAATTCCTGCTTTTTCCTCGGGAAAGCAAATAATATCGCTCAGGAATCCAGCCCACGATCCACCATGCCGCAGATATTTGTGACCATTCCACAAGCCCGTTTCAAGTCCGAAATTATAGGCAATTCTTTCACCATTATTTAACTGAGCAGGTTCGGTCATTATACCAAATATCTCTCTCCCACCAATGTTCTGAGTTATTAAATTCATAGCCCATTTGGTCATATCATCCAGTGAGGAGAATAGCGAACTGGATCCTGCTGCTGACAGGTTATCCGGAATATTCTGGTAAACTCCGTCACTATTCCTGATATAGCAGCTGGCCCTGGACTCAATGATTTCACCCGGATTTTTCAGGTATCGGGTTGATTCCATCCCCAATGGAATAAGGATATTCTGCTGGATCCAATCCGGGAAATATGCACCGCTAGCTTTTGATAGGATGTGGGCCAATAGAAAGTAACCGGAATTGCTGTAAAGATGCTGATCCCCCGGATTAAAATTCAAACTTTTCTGGTTAAAAATAAGTTTCATGAGGTATTCATCTGATATCACATCACCGTCATGATGACCGGATAGTTTCAGGAGAGGAACAAAGTCGCGGATACCGCTTGTATGGCCCAAAAGCTGGCCGACAGTTATTTTAACGCCATAATCCGGCATTTCCGGTAAATACTTTCTTATATCATCATCAAGTGATAGGATTCCGTCTGAAATTAATCTGGCAAAAGCAAAACCGGTAAATTGTTTAGATATAGAGGCAAAATCACATATTGTTGAAGTTGTAAATGGAACAGAGTTTTCAACATCAGCAAAACCGTATGCCTTTTTGCATATAACCATACCGTTGTCAATGATTGCAAATCCAAATCCTCCTGCGATTTTTGGGTCATTTTTAGCGTAGAGACTGTCAAAGGTTTTAATTCTCAATTCGATTGCGGAATTATTCAGTCCTGCAATTGGAAGTGAGATCGAATTATTCTCTTGCCCCTGTGATGAGCTAGCGAGTGAAAAAAATAATACAATCGTTAATAATGGCTTGATAGTATTCATCCTGAGATCTATTTATTATTTTGATCGAACCATTTCAGGTAGTCATACACAGCGTCATTAAATAATTTGGGTTGTTCAATCGGAACCAGATGCCCGGAGCTGGGAATGATTCTTTTGGATGAGCCTTCAATACCGGCATGAATGACGCCTGAATGCGCATGCACATCGGGAATGTCAAATTCGCCAACCATGATGAGTGTCGGGACACTTATTTCCGATAGAAAACCAACAGCCCTCCGTTCGGCGGGTTTTAACGGGATGCCTCCACCACGGTCTTCTTTTGGATAGTCCTTCATCCATTCCCAAACCCGTTCTTTTGCCCTGACATTATCCTGATAAATCTCGTAAGGATCATCCCATATGAAATAGCGTACCACTTTCTGCTGATCGGAGCGTTCCGAAACCGGGATCATGTGGCCGCCCCGGGTTGCCATGTGGGCAGAATAACCATATCCGCCGACAACCGCGCCGACCAATACTAATCCACGAACTTTTTCAGGATATTTCAGCGTAAAATCAATGGCCAGTCCACCACCTGAGGACATCCCAAAAATGATAGCCTTGTCAATTTTCAACTGGATGAATACCTGGTTCAGATCATCGATGTGGGAGTAGGGTGCTTTGGGATCGGTGGATTTACCATAAGCCCGGCGATCGTACCTGACAACACGGTAGTTTTTTGCAAGCCATTGAAATTGCTCATCCCAGATGGAACAAGGAACCATTCCGTCGTGCAACAGGACAATCGCAGAGCCCTTACCGGCCATTTCGTAGTAAAGTTTTCCTCCATCCACTACAACATAACCGGAATCGACAGGAATCGAATTGCCTGTTTCTGAATTCTGCGATACCAAACTTGCCACCGGGATTACCAGCAAGCAAAAAGCCAGAATCATTCTTTTCATGTTATTTTGTTTAAAGTACTCTTCCTGTTTTTAGCCATTTAGCCCAGTCGGGCCGGTTGTTCTTGGCAGCACAACTGACTGCCTTATTAAAATCGTAGGGTATGGAAACCTGTTCCACCATAAAGTCATGATCACTCAGATCTGCAATACAATACTGAGCATGGTTGGTGAAATTCTCAACCTTGTGATAAACCGGAAAATTGTCGTCGAAAGCCGGACAACCGATGCTCCCCGGATTAATGATCGTATGGTCGGGAGTCTGTACCAACCTGCGGATGTGACTGTGGCCGCACAAAACGATATTCTGTTTTATTCCCTGTAACCATTCATCAATCCGGGTCGGTTCATTAAGGGAAAGGCAGCCGTCGTCGATTCTTTCGGCTAAATAGGTGGAATCGGAATCCGGTGTTCCATGGCACAGGTAAATGCGGCAGTCAAGAATTGTCGTCTTGGGCAGGGATATCAACCAATCATGGGCTTCCTCATTTAATTTCCTGATCACAAACCCCATGGTGCCGGCAGGATAATCTTTATCGAAATACTCAGTGATTAGCCGGTCCTCATTTCCGGATATGCTTCTGATATTGTATGATTTTATCAGTTTAAAGGTTTCCTTTGGATTAAGCGGACCATACAGGCTGTCGCCCAGGTTGATGAGCAGATCGGGCTTCCTGCGTTCAATATCTTTCAGCACTTTCGATAAAGCCCAGGAATTACCGTGTATATCTGATAAGACAGCGATTTTCATGATTAATTACCTGCTCCCAGGCTTTGCTTTTTGCATATCAGTTTCCGATTTGGTAGGGTAAAGGTAACCAGGCTCTTCCCTAACTTCTGTCGAAAACCTGTCTCAAAACCGGTTCGAAACTGATGCAAACCATAAGTGGGTAAAATTCATCTGTGACTGCGGTATTTCTATCTTTGTCTGATCAACCCTCGAATTCTATCCTATGAAAAAAAGTATTATCCTGATGTCCATCCTGTTGGGAATGTCTTGTCTGGCTTTTGCCGGAAAGGCAAAATCTAAAGAGTATGTTATATTTTCTCCCGACCTGAAACTGAAGGCAGTTGTCCGAGTGGACAGCACCATCAGGATTGAACTCCTGCGGAACGGCGCGTGGCTTATGTCCACCGGGCCTATCGGAATAAAGCTGGCTGACGGAACGGACATCGGGGTAAATCCGGTAGTTAAGAAAGTCGCTGAAGTTAAGGTGGATGAGGTGATCAGGCCTGAAATCCGCGAAAAATCGGAAACCATCAGGGATCAGTACCATGAAATGAAGCTGATGTTTAAGCCTGATTACAGCATCGAATTGCGGATGTATAACGAAGGGCTGGCTTATCGCCTGGTCCTCAGCCGGCCTGGTGATGTGGTGATTGAGAAGGAGCTTGCCGGGTACCGGTTCGACGGAAAGGATTCAGTTTGCCTGGCTTTTGAAAAGAGTTTTTATACGGCGTACGAAACGCCCTATGTGAATAAAACCATCGGAACCCTTGAGCCCGGCGATCGCTTTTTCCTGCCGGTATTGGTTCATAAACCCGATGGAACCGGTCTTTGGCTCGGGGAATCCAATATCCGGGATTATCCCGGCCTTTGGCTTGAAAAAACGGCAGGGAATACCGTTAGCAGTGTTTTTCCCGGATATCCGCTTCGTGTAAAGGGAGCGGGGAGTCCCTATGGTCAGACGGAAGTGCTCGAGTATGCCCCGTATATCGCAAAAACCAAGGGAACCCGTACGCTTCCCTGGCGCATCATCGGGGTTTCCTCAACCGACGCCGACCTGATCAATAACCAGATGGTTTACCTGTTGGCCGATCCGTGCGAGATAGCCGATCCGTCCTGGATCAAACCCGGCTGGGTGATCCTCGACTGGTGGGCGCGGAGGAACATCTTCGGTGTTGATTTCAAGGCCGGTATCAATACTGAAACGGCAAAGTATTTCATCGATTTCTGTTCTAAGTATGGGATCACCTATTACCTGTTCGATGATGGCTGGTCGGATCTCGGGAATATATTGAAGATAAGGCCGGGACTCGATATGGATCAGGTGATGGCCTATGCGAAAAAGAAAAATGTGAAGATTCTCCTGTGGCTGGCTTCGTCGACACTCGAAAAGCAGATGACAGAAGCCCTGGATCTCTATGAGAAGTGGGGCGTGGCTGGCATCAAGGTCGATTTCATGAACCGCGACGACCAGCTGATGATGAACTTTTATGAGCAGGTGATACGTGAGGCTGCCAAACGCCACATGGTGGTGAACCTGCACGGTACCTGCAAGTCAACGGGGCTCCGGAGGACCTACCCGAACCTGCTGACCCAGGAGGGGCTGATCGAATTTGAATTTTCCGGCTGCTCCGACTGGGATAATCCGGATCATCACAACACACTGCCCTTCCTGCGGAATGTGGCCGGTCCGATGGATTACATTCCCGGAACCTTTAACAACGTGGTA
>Ga0209417_1004134_pt1 | contig 17854 bp, 18 predicted proteins | sample RifGroF2_FD_184002 | JGI IMG/M metagenome (GOLD analysis project Ga0209417, IMG submission 184002) | Groundwater microbial communities from Rifle, Colorado, USA - Groundwater F2 (SPAdes) (version 2) | ecosystem: Environmental > Aquatic > Deep subsurface > Groundwater | place: Rifle, Colorado... | reverse complement strand
CGGTTTCGTTTTCGGTAAAGCCGAAATGCGCCCAGGTCAACTGGCTGGACAGAGTAACATTCACCAAAGAATCGATCGGCAGGTCGTAACAACCGCTAAGATTATAATTGGTCATCATCATGCAGGTTTTTGACTGTCCGACCGAACGTTGCGAATAGGTAGCGGAGGGTCCCATCCAATCCACGGAATTTCTGGCCGATTGCCAAATCCTGTAATTCGAGCTTTCGCTATACGTTTTGTAATCCAGTTTGTAGCTAAAGCTCAACATCTGATACTCGGTAAAAGGCGGATCGAGGTACAAGGATCGACCGTTGACGTTGGCGACGCCTTCAAGATGGTTCAAGCCAACCGCCATGCCGACCGCTTGGGTGGTTTGGAAGGTCCAACCGCCATTGGTGGGCGTTCCGAGTTGGATGCCGACCCCGTTCACGGCGATCACCGCTCCGGTTAGATTATCCGAGATTTCGCCTTTCACCACGATATTGGTTCCGTTCAGTTCGGCGTAAGGCTCCGGATAGGTGATTTTGAAAACATAATTGGTGTCGCGAATCACCGCATACCGGCTGGTGCTCAGGTTTCCTGCGGCGTCTTGCGCCGCGACGCAGACCCAATTGCTGCCGGGGAACAACTCCACGCGCCCGAGCAATTGGGCGCCCAGCCGCCCCATGGACGTTTTCGAATTGGTGGCTCCTTCGCCGTTCTCGGCATAGAGCCACACCCATTCCGCATCGGCGTCGGCATGTCCCCGCACATACAAGTCCTTGGAGTCGGCGTAGGTGGTCCGGTCGAAGAAGTTGGTCTGCTCGCCCGTGATTTCGTAATCTCTGGGAAGGTCGAGCAGGGCTTGCGGCGCGTTGGTATCGCCGGAGGTCTCCACGGTCACGGTAATTTGCGTACTCACCGTATGCCCAACCTGATCGCTCACTTCGATGCTCAGCGTGTTCGTTCCGGGTTGGAGAAGATGCCTCACCATGTAGAACCGCCCACTGGACGTCTACCCAGTTGCTGTTTACAAGGACTCTTGCAACGCCCAGGTTGTCGGTGGCCAGTCCGGTGATGTCCACATGCAGGCGGTTGGTCACGCATCCATCCGACGGGCTAATCGCCAAAAGACTGGGCATTTCCGTATCCAAGAGCGCACGTCCCATAAAGAGCGCGTTGCGGATGTTGTTGGTGTAGCGAAGATATAGGTATACGTCGCGGATGCCGTTGCTGTTGTCCGGCAGAGCATGGTCGATCAGTCGAGCGAAAGGGTATGTAACCGAGCCGACGAATTCTTCGTTATGGGCCACGACCACCTGATCGGCCCAGAGGAATTCGTTGGTAAAGGCCAGGGTCAAGGCGCGATTGGTGGTGATGACCGTTCCTCCGTTGACCAAAACGCTGTAGGGCGGGTGGCTGGCGGAATTGGTCGGGCTTTTGCCTTTGCTGTATTCGTAGCCGTCAAAGTAAAAGTCGTTGTCGCTATCCCGCGAGTTCGGGTTTGTCCCCAGCGTAATTTCCAGATCGTCGCTCAGGCCATCCGCATCGGCGTCGCCGGGGTTGTTCAAAGGATTCGTGCCAAACCGTACTTCCGCGCCATCCGAAGCCCCGTCGCTGTCGGTGTCGGCGAGGGCCGGATTGGTTTTATGAACGAATAGCTCCCTGGCGCTGGAAAGGCCGTCGTTATCCGGATTAATGGAATTGGCTCCAAGCCCATAGAATCGATTACACGGCTCTCCGTTGGTATCCACCGCCATCGGACGGGCATCGAGCCAAAGGGTGTTGGATACCCCTGATAAAACCAGGTTGCTCTTGGCCAAAGTCCAGACGTTGTCCAAGCCTTGGAATCGTTTGGAGAAGTCGGGTTCGCCGTCTGCGTCTGCGGGCGCATCGTACGAATAAACCGACCAGACGGAACCGGAATAACCGGATATGGGATAAGAAATTTCGAGTTGCAGGCTATTGGAAATGTTCTTGATGTGGGTGATTTTAAGCTCGGTCACCGATTCCATCGACATCATCTGCATAGAGCCTCCGCCCTCATCCAAGGCCATGACGGGTTGGCTCGCGGCCAAGGAGACCTCACGTTCGGCCACACGTCGGGACTTCATCGTCACATGCCAGACGATCCGGCGCTTGCAAAGTTCGCGGTCGAGGTAACGTTGGTAGCGCTCGAACTTGGACGGCTGCGGCCAGGGGAGGGCGCGGAAAACCATTTCTTCTTTGTAGGGCGAGCCTGCGGTTTGGGGGACGCTCAAGACCAGAAGTTCTTCTTGGGCGATGTCTTCAAAAACCACGAGTTCGGTATCGTGGGGGATTTGCTTGGAGATTTCGCTGCCGGGGTCGAAGTAGTAGGTCCCGCCATCGAAGTCCCAATACCATTCGGGGTCGTCATTTTGGAGGGCCGCCCAATCTATCGAGGCCTCGTCGGGCAATACAGCCGGAATGACCAAAGCATAAGAACTCTCGCGGAAGTCGGCGAACTCTTTGGTTAGTTGCGCCCAGGTGTTGAGCGTCCGGGCATTGAAATCTTCGGCTTGCTCTTTGGTCAACTGGACGGCGGCGAAGGCGAGACTGCCGATGAAGGCCATAAGAAATACGAGATACAACGCGCGCACATCGACCCGCCCCACGAGATGCCTAATTTTTTGAACCATGCCCCCGCCCCTTCTTGTTCGGCGACCATTCAGTCGCAAACACGTCGATGAGTCAACAAAAACCGATAAACGCTATACGGTTTCTTGATTCACGCTCAAGATCCGGAGTCCTTCCGTTCCAAATTCTTTGCTTGGGAAGATACGCAGTTCGTTGGATTGAGCCTATTCGATGGGTACTCGACTCTGACCTCTTTCTGTAGCGGCGAGCCTGTGCGAAGCGAGTGACGCCGAAAAGCCCGGTGCGGGAAAACTTCCGACTAAAAAGAAACAGCGGCCACATTCCATTGCAGAGTGCGGCCGCCATTCCTAAAAAAAACGCAACGAAATATCGTTGCGCTTCAAATTGTTACTATTTCTTTTTCTTGGCCGGGGCCTTCTTAGCCGGAGCCTTCTTAGCCGGGGCTTTCTTAGCCGGGGCCTTCTTCGCTACTACTTTCTTCTTCGCTACCATCTGATCTTCCCCCCCTTCATGCTCAAGACGATGTCTTGAGTTTGTTGCATGCGTTGTCTTATCAAAGCCCCTTCACGTAGAAGACTCGGTCGATCCCGCAAGACTTCAACCCATCGCCGAAGACATACGCATTTTTTTCGTTTTCAATAGGTCCGCGACAACCGCTTTGTTCATCGCTTGACCGCTTGCGTCTTCTTCTGATTGGATCTCCCAACGACTCCTACAAGCTCCGTGTTCAGGTCCAAGATCACATCATTCGAAATTGTTTTTACATCAAAGATCAGTATAACGAACTTTGTTAGTTCGTAAGTTATCGGTAATTTTGCGATGCGTCAATGGTTTACAAATTCTTTTTTGATATTTTTTTATTTTGCCGTTTCGCGACGCGCCGAATTCGTCGCGCAAAAAGAAAAAATTAGCGGCCGCAGGAGGGGAATTTTCAGGCGCGTAAAACTTTTTCCACGGCCTCGACGATGAGTTCCAACGCGCAGAGACGACCCGCGCCCAGCACGCCGCACGCGAGTTCGCCGCGCTCGACGTCAAGCACGTGCAGGCCGCGCGATTTCAACGTTTGTACATTGGCCTGCGTCGCGGGATTCTGCCACATGCGTTCGTTCATCGCCGGAGCGACGATCACGGGCCCAGCCGCTGCCAGCACGGTCGCGGTGACTATGTCGTCGGCGAGTCCGCACGCGATTTTTGCGAGCACGTTGGCGGTGCAGGGCGCGATGACCACCGCATCGGCGGACGACAAATCGAGATGTTGAAAAGCTTCGCTCGGCGCCGCCTCGCAGCGACCGGCGGACACCGGATGCCGCGTGAGCGCATGAAAAGTCAGCGGGCCGACATAGCGCGTGGCGGCTTCCGTCATCATCACCCACACGTCCCATTTTTTGGCGGTCATCAACCGCACCAGCTCCGCCGCTTTGTAAGCGGCGATGGAACCCGTCACGCCTAAAACAACTCGAGGAATCTTATTCATAGCGATCCTCCGCCCGGTTGCTGATGCGATGGCGCTCAGCCAAAATGATGGCGCGCATGTTGTCGTACGCCTCGGCGAGGTCGTCGTTCACCACCATATAACGATACTCCCGCCAGTGGGAAATTTCTTCTTCGGCCTGCTTCAGACGGCGCTCGATCACCTCTTGCGAGTCTTTGCCCCGCTTCAGCAAACGGTTTTGGAGCACTTCCAGCGAAGGCGGCACGACAAAGATGTCGACGACTTCCCGCTTGAGACGATCGCCCATAGGCAGCCGGGCGACATAGTCGCGCACGCTGGCCGCGCCCTGCACGTCGAGGTTCATCAGTACGTCCTTGCCGTCTTTCAAGGCCTGTTCCACGGGATCGCGAGGCGAGCCGTAGCGATGGCCGTGCACCAGGGCGCTTTCGAGAAAACGGCCTTCGCTCAAGCGCCGTTCGAAATCTTCACGCGTTAAAAAGTAATAGCTCTTGCCGTCCACCTCGCCTTCGCGCGGCGCGCGGGTGGTTGCCGTGACGGCATAGTGCAGAGATTTAAACTCGGCTTGCAGCCGGTCGCACAAGGTAGTTTTCCCCGCCCCCGAGGGAGCGGACACAATAAATATCATCGGCTTCCAGGATGGCGTGATCATTCGATGTTCTGCACCTGTTCCTTGATCCGCTCCAATTCCGCCTTGAACTCCACCACTTGCCGCAGAATGGCGCCGTCGTTGGCCTTGGAGCCAACCGTGTTGATCTCGCGAAACATTTCCTGCACCAGAAAATCGAACGAACGGCCGACCGCTTCCTTGGACTTCATCATGTCGTCGGCTTGCTGCAAATGACTGCCCAGCCGGGTCAGTTCTTCGGTGATGTCGGACCGGTCGGCGAACAGCGCCAGCTCGCGCAAGAGCCGTTCGTCCGGATGTTCGATCGCGAGGCCCGCTTGCTGCAATCGCGAAAGCAGGTTCTTCCGATACAGCGAAATCACGCCCGGGGCATGCGTCCGAATGGCGCCGATGGTCTTCTTCAAGCAGGCCAGCCGCTTTCTCAAATCCTTCTGCAAGGCCACGCCTTCTTTGGCCCGCATTTTCACGAGATCCGAGAGGGCCAGATCGAGCGCCTTTTCGAGCACCGGCCAGCAGGCGGCCGCCGAGGCGCCGTTCTGTTCGTAGCGAACCACGTCCGGCAGGTTCAACAGAATGCTGCTCCCCAAATCGTCCTTCAAGCCCAGGCGGGCGGCGGCCTTTTTCAGGTCGGTCACGAAGACGCGCGCGAGTTCTTCATCCACGCGGATGGCCTCAGCCCGGCTGGAGGACGAACGCTGAACGGTAAAATCCACATTGATGCGCCCGCGGCTCAACGCATGATGAACCTTTTCGTGAACGCGGGATTCCAAAACCGCCAGATACCTGGGCAGATTCACCAGAATGTCCAACTGCTTCCGATTGACGGAACTCAATTCCACTTCCACCCGAAGCCCGCGTATCGTAGCCGTCCCCCGCCCAAAACCTGTCATACTGAAAAACGCCATTTTCGATTTACTCCTGAATAGGTCACCTTGTTAGCTTTTGAGGCACTGGATGGGGGAAGTGATCAGTAACCAGTGATCAGTTGTCAGTAATCAGTGGTCAGTAATCAGTGATCAGTTGCCAGTGCAGTGTTATCTCTTCACTCTTCACTGATTAATTCTTCTCTTCACTCTTCACTCTTCACTGTTTACTGATTACTGTTCACTGATTACTTCTTCTCTTCACTCTTCACTCTTCACTGTTTACTGATTACTGTTCACTGATTACTTCTTCATTCTTCCTTCTTCCGCGCCTTCCATTCCGTAATCTGTTGCACGTCTTTATCGCCTCGGCCTGACAAATTGATGATGACGATGTCCTTTTTCTTCCAACGGTCCGCATGTTTGATCACGTACGCGACGGCATGCGCGGATTCCATGGCGGGCAGCAGACCTTCCCAATGGCCGAGCGCATCGAAAGCCGCCACGGCTTCCTGGTCTCCGATATGGGAATATTCCGCGCGGCCCTGGTCGCGCAGCCAGGCATGTTCCGGGCCCACGGCCGCATAATCCAACCCGGCGCTGACCGAATGCGTCAACTCGATCTGTCCGTCCTTGTCCTGAAGCACAAACGTCTGGGTTCCCTGCAGGACCCCCAACCGCCCGCCGGCAAAACGCGCGGCATGCTTTCCGGGCTTGATGCCCAGTCCCCCGGCCTCGACGCCGATCATCTGCACTTTCTTGTCGTTCACGAACGCGTGAAAAAGTCCCATGGCATTGCTGCCGCCGCCGACGCACGCCACGAGGGCGCTCGGCAGCCGGCCTTCCTTTTTCAGGATCTGACGGCGCGCCTCGCGGCCGATCACGCTTTGAAAATCGCGGACCATCATCGGATAAGGATGCGCTCCCAACACGGTGCCCAGGATGTAATGCGTTGTCCGCACGTTGGTCACCCAATCGCGCATGGCTTCGCTGATCGCTTCCTTCAGCGTCTGCTGCCCGGCGGTCACCGGAACAACCTCCGCCCCGAGGCTGCGCATGCGAAACACATTCAGCGACTGCCGTTCCATGTCGACTTTGCCCATGTACACGACGCATTCCATGCCGAATAGCGCGGCCACGGTCGCCGACGCCACGCCATGCTGTCCGGCGCCGGTCTCGGCAATGATCCGCTTCTTGCCCATGCGCTTCGCCAGCAGGATTTGCCCCATGCAATTATTGATCTTGTGCGCGCCGGTGTGGCAAAGGTCTTCGCGTTTGAGATAAATCTTCGCGGTCCCCAGCTCCTTTGTCATGCGCTCGGCAAACCAGAGCTGCGTCGGGCGTCCGACATATTCACGCAGGTAATAATCGAGTTCCTTGCGAAACGCGGGATCGCGCTTGGCTCGTTCGTATTCACGGGTCAACTCATGCAACGGATACATCAGCGTTTCGGGCACATACATGCCGCCGTACGGCCCAAAATGCCCCAAGTGATCAGGAGTGTTCATAGGCTTCTACATTGTTCGATAAAACTTGTTACTTTCCGAATGTCTTTCTTGCCGGGCGCTATTTCCACGCCTGAACTGACATCCACCCCCCACGGATGCACTTGTCGGAGGGCCTCGCCGACATTCTCCGGCGTCAGGCCGCCGGCCAGCAAGACCGGCTTTTTCGAGCGCTCCACAAACTCGCGCGCGGCGACCCAGTCGCACACGCGCCCCGTTCCTCCCGGCGATTCGGCACTATAGCTGTCCAACAGGAACGCGTCAACGCGATCACAGGGACCGACCGCCGTTTCATCCTTCGTCAGGTGAACGACCTGCCAGACTTTCCAGGAACGTTTTCCAATGATTGGAAAATTTTCCGCCCCTTTTTCCAACGATTGGAAAAAGGTCTCGCAATTTTTCCAATCGTTGGAAAAACCGTGAAGTTGAATGACGTCCAATCCCGCGGTAGCCGCGGTACGGGCGATCTCTTCGGCAGAGTCGTCCACGAAAACGCCCACCTTGGCGATCGAAGAAGGCAATGCGCGGGTCCAGTCGGCCACCTCGGCGGCCGCGACATTCCGCTTGGACTTCGGCCAGAAAACGAATCCGATGGCGTCCGGCTGTCGCGCCGCAACGGCGGCTACATCCTCCGCCGAACAGAGCCCGCAGATTTTGACAAACGGCTTCATGAGCGTGCCGGCCCCTGCATCAGGCCCGTTACCGCGGCGAGCAGGTCCGGCTGTCGCAGCAGCGATTCGCCGACCAGTACGGCCTGAATGCCTCCCGCGCGCAGGCGTTCGATGTCGCCGAAAGTCTTGATGCCGCTTTCGCTGACCAGCGTACAGCCCGGCGGCGCCCCGGCGCTCAAGCGGAAAGTCATTTCGAGGGTGGTATGGAAATTCTTCAAATTGCGATTATTGATGCCGATCAACGGGCATTCGAGTTCGGCGGCGATGCGCATTTCGGCTTCGTCGTGCACTTCGACCAACGCCGCCAAGCCGGCGTCGCGGGCCAGCGCCATGAATGCGCGCAGCTCGTCCTCTTTCAAAACTGCCGCAATCAGCAACACCGCCGCCGCGCCCAGGGAGGCGGCATGCCGGATTTGCCAGGCGTCCACAACGAATTCCTTGTACAACAAAGGCAGGCGCACCGCGGAACGCACCGAACGAAAAGGCGCCTCGCCGCCGCCGAAATATTTCTCGTCCACCAGCACCGACAACGCCTGCGCGCCGGCGTGCTCGTAGATTCGCGCGATTTCAGACGGATCGAACGGCTCGCGAATCGCCCCCGCGGACGGCGAGCGCCGCTTCACCTCGGCAATTAAGCCGATGGGAACGGAACGGAGGGCTCGGATGAAATCGTCGCCGTTGGGAAAGCCGCCGGCCGGCTTCAAATCCTCCGCAGGCTGCTGAACCTTGCGCGCGGCAATTTCCAACCGTTTGTCGGCTACGATTTGTTCTAGAATGTTCATTAATCCGCCGTCGTCCGGTTCTGCTTCAAGTAACTCTCGATGAAGGCGTCGATCTCTCCGTCGAGCACGGCGGCGGTGTTGCTGCTTTCGGTGTCGGTGCGATGATCTTTGACCATGGTGTAGGGTTGGAGCACGTAGGATCGGATTTGGTGGCCCCAGGCGATTTCGCCTTTGTCGCCGTAAAATTTTTCCATTTCCTTGCGCTGCTTGTCGCGCTCCAGCTCGTAGAGTTTGGCGCGCAGCATTTTCATGGCCTTGTTGCGGTTGCTGTGCTGCGAACGTTCGGCCTGGCAGGCGACGACGATGCCGGTCGGCATGTGCGTCAGCCGGATGGCGGAATCGGTCTTGTTGACGTGCTGTCCCCCCGCCCCGCTGGAGCGATAGGTGTCGACGCGCAGATCCTTTTCGTCGATTTCGATGACGATGTTGTCGTCGACTTCGGCGACCACGTCAAGCGAGGCAAAGGAGGTATGGCGGCGTTTGTTGGAGTCGAACGGACTGATCCGGACCAGTCGATGCACGCCGCGCTCGGCCTTGAGATAGCCGTAGGCATAGGGGCCGGTGACCATAAACGTCACGCTCTTGACCCCGGCTTCTTCGCCGGCGAGATAATCGAGCACGTTGACCTCAAACCCGTGCGACTCGCAGTAACGCCGGTACATGCGCAACAGCATGTCGGCCCAATCGCAGGATTCGGTCCCGCCGGCGCCCGCGTGCAGGCTCAGGTAGGCGTTGTTGGCGTCCAGCTTGCCGACCATCAAGGATTGCAGCTCGTAGCGTTGATAGTCGGATTCCGCGCTCTTTAACTGCTCTCCCAGTTCCTTCAGGTACGCCTCCCGGTCGGCGCCGCCTTCCGATTCGATCAATTCGGCGAGCAGTTCCATTTCCTCGACGTTCTTGACGAGGGTCAAATACGGGTTGACCACCGCGCGGACGGCGTTGGTCCTATCGATGGTTTCCTTGGCCTTGAGTTGATCGTCCCAAAAGCCGGGCGAAGCGGCCTGGGATTCCAATTCCGCCAATGTTTTCAGCCGGTTATCGACGTCAAAGAAAACCTCGCATTTCCGCGAGGCTATCATTCAGCTTATGCAAACGTGTTTTGATTTCATCCAACATGTGTCATCTCCAAATTACGACGCGCCGTACGAGCCAACCGCCGGCGCACTCCTAGAGCGGCCAGAAAAGCGAGGCCCACGCCGGCAGCGCTCTGCGCGAATACATCGCCGTGCCGAGTATAGAAGGTCAGCGGACGGACTTCCAGCGGAACTTCCACGGAGACGGTTTTAAATCCGATCACCTGGGTATGCCCCTGCTCGTCTTGCAGGATCGAGGTAATCCGCCCTTTTGCATCGATGGTGCAGGACACGCCCGTATTGGCCACCCGGACGGCCGGCACGCGATTTTCGACGCACCGGAAAATACTCTGGATCATGTGCTGGAGAGACGCGCTCGACGGATCGAACCAGGCGTCGTTGGTCTGATTGATCAACAGCCGCGCCCCATTCCGCACGGATTCGCGCCCCAGCTTCGCCACGGCGTCTTCGAAACAAATCAGCACCGAAAACGCGCAATCCGGTTGCTCAAGCCGAAACACCGTACTGGTGGAGCCCGGCGAAAAACTTTCCTGAATCGGCGTCAGAGCGTTGATGAAAGAAACGAGTCCGTTCCACGGAATGTATTCGCCGAAAATGACCAGGTGCCGCTTGTCGTAGCCCTGGACCATCGTGCCGGTGGGGTCGAAAAGAAACGAGCTGTTGTAAAAAATAGGCTTCCCCTCGTCCTGCCAGGCGGTGTCCATGGACCCGACTAAAATCGGCACGCCGTTGGTGACCAGGTCGTAGACCACCTGATAACTCGGCGGGCTGCTGCGGACGTCGTCGGGCAGGGCCGTCTCCGGCCAGATGATGAGATCCGGCTTTCCGGCCAGCAGGGCGCCCTGCGTCAACTCCTGCAAGCGCCGGTAGATCAACTCGATTTTTTCCTGGTCCCATTTTTCGTCCTGGGGGATGCCGGTCTGGATCAGCGCCACGCGCAGGGGCGCCGAAGCGGGCGGCTCGTTTCTCAAGATCCGGGCGCCGTGCAGGATGGTCACGAGCAATACCGCCGCGCCCACAAACAATTCCGGATGCGGCGACCGCGTCCAGCGGCCCTTCAGCTCAATGTAACGCAAAACCGTCAGCGCGATGGCGGCATTGATCAAGACGATCAGCGCGGACACGGCATATACGCCGCCCCAGGAAGCGAGCTGAATCAGCGCCAGATTCCCGTGTTGGGCCGCGCCGAACGGATTCCAGGGAAAACCGGTCAGCAGCACCGATCGCACATATTCGAGCCCCGCCCACGTCAGGGACGCCAGTGCCATCAAACCCAGATTGGCCCCTGCCCTCCCCACCCCAAAGCGCCGCATCCACCCTCCGGCGACCACGGCAAAAAGTGCAACATAGCCGGCGCAATAAAGAGATAGCCCGATCCATCCGGCCACCGTAACGCGGGTTAGCCAGTAAATGGACATCAACCAGAAAACGACGCCTGCAGTCAGCCCGAGTTTCCAGCCTTGCTTCTCGTCCGCAAAACGCAGGACCACCAGCAAGGGAACCAAGGCGATCCAGGCGACGTTATTCCATTCCCATGGAGGAAAACAAACCGCCATCAATAGCCCGCTGGCCGCCGCCCCAGCCCACAAGGCCAGTCGTCCGGCATTCGGAATTTGGATGTTCCATCTGCTTGTCATGGCCCGGCATACTACTCGTTTAGGCTCAATTTGCAACCTCCCGTCTGCATTTTTGGCAATTCGCCTTTGACGGATTTTTGCTGGTTGAATACTATAACGCTTGGTAGTCGGCTGAATTCACAATTTGTAACTTAGGCAATCGGTTCGTCAGGCTTTACTATGGACGAAAGCAAACTAAGCGGCGCGTTTAACAGCCACCCCTCGGACGACTACTTCTTCTCGTGTGTGTTTGCCGGAATTCAGGACGGCATTTGCATCCTCGACACCCATTACACCATTCGCAAGGTCAACGCCACCCTGGAACGCTGGTATGCCCACGCCATGCCGCTGGTCGGCAAGAAATGCTACAAAGCCTATCGTTCCAGCGACCGGGCTTGCGTTCAATGCCCCGTCCGGCGCACGCTGGAAACCGGGCAACCTCATCATGAAATCAAGCCCAAATGCGATCCGAGCGGCCAGGCCATCGGCTGGATCGAGATCTTTTCAAGTCCCATCAAAAACAACGAGACGGGACTCATCGAAGGCGTTACGGAATATGTTCGCGACATCACGGAAAAGAAGCTGGCCGACGATCGTCAAAGCGCCTTATCCGACGGCTTGCGCGCCGTTGTGGCCATCGCCGACGAATTGATTTCCTGCCCCAACCTGGAGAGCGTGTACCGGCAGGCGGTCGAACTGGCGCGCGAACGCCTCGGCTTGGATCGGGCGGCGATTTTCATCAACGACGGGACCTATCTGAGGGGAACCTTCGGCACCGACATGAGCGGGCAAACCACCGACGAGCATAACCAGAAATTCCCCGCCAGCGGGCCGTGGCTCGAAAAATTAAAGACGTTAAAACCCCAGGATCGGCGGCTGGTGGATTACAGTTTGCCGTATTGGGAAATGACCGGCGAGACCTTGGATCCGTCGAAGAAGCACTGGATCGTGCTGACGCCCATTCAATCCCAGCACGAGGTCATCGGCATCTTCAGCAACGATGCCGCCATTACGCTGGCCCCCTTCGACAAAACCCGCCAGGAGATCGTTTCGGTGTTCTGCTCCCTGCTGGGGGCCATCATCGAGCGAAAACGCTCCGAAACGGCGCTCCAGGAGAGCGAAGAACGCTATCGCAGCCTGTTCGACAATTCCCTGAACGGCTTTTCTCTGCATGAAATGATTTACGACGCCCAAGGGAATCCATCCGACTTTCGTTTTCTTCAAGTGAATCATGCGTTTGAAACGCTGACCGGTCTTAACGCCGCTCAATGCATCGGACGCCTGGCCACCGAAGTGTTGCCCGGCATCGAAAAGGAATCGTTTGTTCGAATTTACGGCGAGGTCGCTTCCACGGGCAAACCCATCCGCTTTGAACAACATTCCCATGTGTTGAAGCGCGTCTACGATATTGCCGCCTTCTCGCCCAAGAAGGGCCAGTTCGCCACCATCTTCACCGACATCACCGAACGCAAGCGAGCCGAATCGGAAAACATCCGCCTGGCCACGGCGGTCCATCAGGCAGCCGAGGCGATCATGATCACGGACCCCACCGGCACGATCGAATATGTCAACCCGGCCTTTACCCGGATATCCGGCTATGCCCGCGAAGAAGCCCTCGGCCAGAAAAGCCGGATGCTCAAGAGCGGCAAACATCCCGCGCACTTTTATCGGACGATGTGGAAGAGCCTGTTGAACGGGAAAATCTGGATGGGCCATGTCATCAATCGCCGCAAGGACGGCTCGCTCTATGAAGCCGATCTGACCATCAGCCCCATCCGCGACGCCGCCGGCAAAACCAACAACTATGTCGCCATATCCCGCGACGTCACACACGAAGAGGAACTCAGCCGGCAATTGCGGCAAGCGCAGAAAATGGAAGCCCTCGGACGGCTGGCGGGAGGAATTGCCCACGACTTCAACAACCTGCTGACCACCATTCTGGGCTACAGCAAGCTGACGCTCGATCAATTGCCGGAAAGCGATCCGCTGCGCGCCGATATCGAGCAAATCGAACGTGCCAGCGAACGCGCCGCCGAACTGACCCGCCAGCTTTTAATGATGAGCCGCAAGAAATCCGGCGAAGTCAGCCGGCTCGATCTCAATGCCATGGTCATGGAAATCGAACGGCTGCTCCATCGGACCTTGGGCGAGGACATCCAGGTCGCGACCTTCCTGGACGAGGAATTAGGCAGCATTCAAGCCGATGCCGGCCAGCTTCAGCAGGTGTTCATGAACCTGGCCATCAATGCGCGCGACGCCATGCCGGACGGCGGAATCCTGTCCTTCGAAACCCGCAACGTCGATCTTGCGGAGAACGAAATATTGAAAATGCCCGGCCTGCATCCGGGACCTCATGTCATGGTGGAAATCAGGGATACCGGCACCGGAATCCCGCCGGATTGCCGGGAACATATTTTTGAACCCTTCTACACGACCAAGGAAGAAGGCAAAGGCACGGGCCTGGGCCTTTCGACCGCCTACGGCATTGTCCGCCATTTCGACGGGCTGATCGAATTCGACACGGAAATGAACAAGGGCACGGCCTTCCGGATATATTTTCCGCAGGTCATTACGCCGGACGAACAGCGGGTCCTTCTTGCCGAGCAGAGCCAGGGCGGATGCGAAACCATCCTGGTCGTGGAAGACGACGAAGTGGTAAGAAATCTGACGGTCCGGCATTTGCGTTCGCTCGGGTACAAGGTCCTGCAAGCTGCCAACGGCGTCGAAGGCCTTGAAGTCGGCGTCCAGTGCCTCGAGAAACTGCACCTGATCCTTTCCGATGTCAGTCTGCCCTTCTTCAGCGGTCCCGAGTTAATCAACCGCATCAGCTTGCTTCGGCAGGATTTCAAAGTGATTTACGCTTCCGGTTTCACTCGTGAAATGGCGATTAGCCAATCCAAACTCCCTTCCAATGCCGCCATCCTGCAAAAGCCTTTCAGCCTGGAAGATTTGGCGATTAAAGTACGGGAGGCGCTGGATGCATGAGATCATAGTTCCTCTTCAAGCCGCCAGCTTGCGCCGGCGGCTGCAAAGTGGGACAGCTCCCTTCCGATGGGAGCGCGGGTTTTTCATCGCCCCGTTCGTCGCGTCACGGGGAAACCCGCCATTAAGATGCTTGATCATTTCAATGAAAAGCATTACACACCTTATATTTGTGCTTGGGAGTTCAATGGGGAAAAACTGATTAATGAACAATTCGGACCAGAACGCCGACTCCGGCGAGTTGATGTACGTAAAGTGCGCTTATTGCGGCAAGTGGATGGACGTGAAGCCCGGCCAGATGAATCAAATCACGCACACCCTCTGCAAGGACTGCCTTGAAAAGCAGATGAAAGAACTCGAGGACCTGGACAAAGAAGGAACCTGAAGGTTCTTCTTATTGTCCATAATGGCGGTCTGCCTCTTTTGTCGGACGATATGTTTCCAGCACCGGCATGACTGCCGGCAAATACTCGTCGAACAGCTCCGGAGGCGCGCTATACTGAAGGTGATGCGACACGCCGTCTTCGACAAAATCCAGAATGAGCACCTTCTGGCTGTAAAGCCTGACCGTTCGCCTGACGGCCGGCCGGCCCACAAACTCTACCGTTTCCACATGCATGTCGGCATCGAATTGTTTTTCGATCTTCCAAATGCGCTTGAGCAGCTCTCCAAACCGATCGTCCTCCACCGGAAGAACCTGTATGCTGATATCCATTTTATACGGTCCAAGAAACACCACGTTGTAGGATGTTCCTTTGGGTTGCAGGTCCCTCCTCCAGCCTTTGGGCGGTACGATGGAAAACAAGCCGGAGGGATCTTTAAATGGAGGCTGGCTCAATCCGAGAATGAGATCCTGACGCTCGCCGGCGCTCGGACTCATAACGGCGAGCTTCTTGGGCTGTAGGATTCGATGCTGTAACGCTCCGATGTCCCTGATTAACGCCAACGCAGCCAATGCGCAAAAAGCCATAAGGCCGTATCGAATCCAGGCTTTGCCCATCGGCAACGAGCTTGGCCCGGCCGCCGGCGTCAAAGGGCCTCGCTGTGGCTGTTCGTTCATGGATTAAACTTGCCAAGTTTTCGCACTTCAGGCTCCAGGTTCAAGCCGAACTTGACCTTGACCGCCTCCGCCATTTTCTGGGAAAGCGCCCACACATCCGCGGCCCGGCAGTGCCCTTCCGTGACGATGATATTGGCATGCTTCTCGAACAACCGAGCTCCGCCCACATGCATTTCCTTTGCGCCGGCCTTCTCAAGAAACCAGCCTGCCGCCTGCCTCCGCTCGGCGGAGGACGTCGGTTCGATATTCTTGAAAAAGCTGCCGGCCGTCGGCGTCGTATGCCAGTCCGGATGCTTCGAGCGCCGCAAGGCAATCACCTCGCCCCGCTCCGTCGTCAAGGATTTCCGATCCCCCTCTTCGAGCTGCAACCGGACGGACACCAGGATCTCGTCCGATGTCTGCAGTCGCGATTTGCGATAGCCGAAGTCCAGGAGCGACGCTTTTTCCCATCGGGTGACGCCCTTCCGATCGGCCAGCAAAACGGACTCGACCCGATCGCCAATCTGCCGGCCGAACGCGCCTGCATTTCCGGCCACGGCTCCAGCCGCCGTTCCCGGAATGCCGCTGCCGTAGACCAGGCCCTCCAAGCCCTGCTCCACCGTATACTTCGCCAGCTCGTCCAACAGCGTTGCGCCCTCCACTTCCACCAAGTTTCCTTCCCGCCGGATCGCCGGAGTTTCGTTATAGTAGCGAACCACAACTTGCTCCAAGCCGGCATCTGCAACCAAAAGATTGGACCCGCCTCCGATCAAGATAAAATCCATTTTCCGGTGGGCCAATTGCCGGACCGTTTCCAACAGGCTTTTTGCGTTTCCACAATCGAGAAGACACGGACAAATCCCGCCCAAACGCAACGTGGTATAATCGCTGAGACGGGCGTGGGGATGGATCTTCACGCCATCCAGAGCTAATTCATTCCAATTCATATTCTTTTTTCTTTCTGAAGGCGGGAGCGGCCTTCTTCCCAGCGCGCCAGGAGCCACAGCCAGTCCGACAAACGGTTCATCCAGACCAACAAATGAGGGTTCTCGAGCTGACGGCTTTCGTTCAAGGCCGCCAGGCGCCGCTCGCACCGGCGCGCCAGCGCCCGGGCTTGATCCAGGCAGGCGCCGGCCATCGTTTCTCCCGGTATGATAAAATCGTGCGGATGTTCGATCTTCGCTTCCAGTTCGGCACAAAGGCGATCCATTTCCGCCACGTCGCCTTCGCCCAGACGCGCCGTCAACAGCTCCGCTTTCTCCTGCGCGGTGGCCGCCTCGGCCGCCGCTACAAACAACTGTTTCTGTACGAACAAAAGCGACTCGCGCATGCCGGGCCGAGCCGCCTGGCATCGGGCCAGTCCCAGCGCGCTGTTCAATTCGTCCAGATCGCCCAGCGCTTCCATGCGCGCCGACGCCTTGGACACTTCCTCCCCGGAAAACAATCGGGTCGTCCCTCGATCCCCTTGCCGGGTGGTTATACTTTGATTCGGTTTCACGGCACGATAGGCTGACGAAAAAGCCCTCGCTTGTCAATGGCATGGGCATCCTGATACGGCCTATGGCAGGCTACAGAGAAGGACCAACTCCTAATTCATAATCGTAATCGTAATCTCTCTTTAATCTCTTGGTTCCGAGATTAGGATTACGATTATGAAGAAGAACTTGAAAAGCGGCCAAATTACTTCTTGCGCCCCAGCACATAGCCCAAGGCAAACCCGACCACCGCCACCCAGCCGAGGCTTTGCCAGGGTTCGTCCCGAACATGACGGTTGACGCGCGAAGCGGCATCCCCTACCCGAGCGGCCGCCTCATCCTTTGCATGGGCCACTCGCTGAGCGCTGTGATGAGCCACTTTGCTCAACTGGGATTGCTTCGAGCCGATCATCGTCATCAAATCGGCATACCGGTCGGACATCAGCGTTTGTAAATCGTCCTTCTTTTCCGCCGCCACTTCGTTCAACAAGTTCAAGGCTTCATGGATTTTTCGGTTTTTTGTTCCATCTCTTCTCATGGCTAGGTCCCTCCCGTCATCTTCTTAGCGCAATGCCCCTGCTCAATCCATCAGCCAAATCCTCATATGCATCCGCGAAAAACAGTAGAAAGCTTAGGGGGCATCTCGGGAGCATGTTCCATCCAAGCATGTCCTTACGGACACGGCTACGCAGCCGCCGGCGTAAGCCGGTGGTCTTCTCCGTGCGCGTGGCCGCAGCAAGACTGAGCATCCGGAATGCGGAAGATTCGGTTCGGCCTGCTCCATTCAGGCCACTGCCGGGTTTTCGTAATAGGGCGAGGGCACGGCGGGATAAACACGGTACACATGACGATACACGTCTTCTGCTTTTGCCTGCACATCGTCCTCCGTGTACTGGGGCAACGGCAGACCGGTCGATTCTCTCCACAGGAAATCGCGAATGGCAAGACGAACGGCGTCCCGGGCAGCCTCCTTGTCTTGCCAATGGTCGATGCGAAGCTTCTCCGCTTTTAAGGTCGCAAGCAGTGTCAGCGCCGAAATGAAATTAGGCAAAACCCACCGGTTTGAAAATGGGCAGGGGTTGGCTTGATTTTCTTCCCCCCTGTTTCCATTTAAACCTCTTCTTCCATCTTCTTCTGCCGGTTAAATCATC
>Ga0209417_1004131_pt1 | contig 17873 bp, 3 predicted proteins | sample RifGroF2_FD_184002 | JGI IMG/M metagenome (GOLD analysis project Ga0209417, IMG submission 184002) | Groundwater microbial communities from Rifle, Colorado, USA - Groundwater F2 (SPAdes) (version 2) | ecosystem: Environmental > Aquatic > Deep subsurface > Groundwater | place: Rifle, Colorado... | reverse complement strand
TGCCGCGTTAGAAATAAAATTATCTAAGTATTGGTTTGAAATAATAATTCTAATTCATTTAATGTTCGCAAAATAAGACGTAATGCAAACAAAATCAATTTAATACAAGCTTAGCTTGACGGCTATGCCTTTCATGTACAGTAATAGAATTTACGCGCTGAAAATCAGATGTTTACACAACTAGCTAAAAATCAATCTTGTATAATCTATTAGAGTACATTAACTTTACCCTTAATGTACCCCAAATCTACCTAAATCACTAAATGATTGATTATCAATACAAATAATTTATTGCCAAAACGTATGTATAGGCATATTGAATATACCTATACATAACATAATATAGAGACTTTGCATGCAACGTCTCTCAAACATAAACAAAAGGATTGATAGATTAATGTAAAAAATAATTAATGATGCTATAGGCATCAAACGTTTGTAGAAAATGGAATATTCCTTTATTTACGACCCCGAATGGGTCAAACGTAAAAGAGAGATTCAATTATTCATTAACATATAACAACCTCAAAGACAAAAGTAAAAATTATTTGAAAACTAATTTAATTATGTAAATTTGTAAGAGAATTTTTAACCACAAAAGTGTAAACTTTTTTAGAACAACACAGATGAAAAATAAAAATTTAAAATATACTATTCTCTCATTCTTTATATTAACGATTATAATAGGTTCAATATACAATCAGAAACAAAAATATGATCAAAAGATGGAAAAAGACGGGCCAATGTCATTTGGAACAAAAAACATTCCATCTTCAAGACTAGGGTACGACTTAATGAGGTTTAAAAGTCCTTTAACAAATACTATTCCTTTAAATATAAGATATCAAGAGTTACTATTTGGAAAAACTCTCCCAAAAAGTAGCAATTTAAAATCTGGATTAAATATTAATTGGAAACAAAGAGGTCCTTACAATGTAGGTGGTAGAACAAGGGCAATAGCCTTTGATGTTAATGATGAAAATATTATTATGGCAGGAGGAGTATCGGGAGGACTTTGGAGGTCGGAAAATGGGGGAATGTCTTTTTCTAAATTAACAAACCCTGAAACTATTCATAGCATATCTTGCATTGCACAAAATAAAAGGAAAGGAAAAACAAATGTTTGGTACTATGGTACTGGTGAATACTATGCCTTGGTTGGCCCTACTCCTGAAGGGTTTAGTGGCAATGGAATATTCAAATCAATTGATGGAGGAAAAACATGGAAACATCTTGAATCAACTATATCTAATACCCCCACAACTTTGTATAATAATGGGGATTTTGATTTTATATGGAAAATAATTGTTGATAATAAAGACTCTATTAATGATGTTGTTTATGCTGCCTTATTTAATGGAATATATCGTAGTGCTGATGGCGGTGATAGCTGGACTGCTGTTTTAGGTTTACATCCTAACGAAACAAATTACTCTGATTTTGTGGATATTGCGCAAACTAGTGATGGGGTACTTTATGCAACATTATCAAGTGGAGGCATAGATAAAGGAATTTGGAGATCAACAGATGGTATTGACTGGACAAATATATCTCCAGATTTTATGCCAAATAGTTATAGAAGAACATGTATAGGAATTGCTCCTTCAAATGAAAATATAGTTTATTTTGTTTCCGAGACACCTGGTGAAGGAAAAAATAATCATAGCGTTTGGGCTTATGAATATTTAGGAGGTAATGGTGATGGGCAAGATGGAAAATGGGATGATAGAAGTGCTAATTTGCCAGAATATAATTGCACAATTTATTATGACTTTGAGTTTGGAAATTACTCTACACAGAGTTCTTTTGATATGTTTATAAAAGTCAAACCTGATAATGAGAATGTAGTTTTTTTAGGAGGAACTAATTTATACCGTTCTAAAGATGGATTTAGGTCTGATACAATGACAAGCTGGATTGGCGGTTATAAGTGTAATCTTGATCATCCTTCAGATTATAATTATCCAAACCATCATCCTGACCAACACGACTTAATATTTTATCCATCAAATAGCAATTCTATGCTTTCTGCAAATGATGGAGGACTATACAAAACTAATAATTGCATTGATTCTGTATTTTGGATTCCTTTAAATAATGGTTATGTAACAACTCAATTTTATACTGTTGCCATTGAATCAGGGAATGGCCATTCAGACTATGTTATAGGAGGAATGCAAGATAACGGCACATGGGGAACAAATAGTTTAGACTCCAAAAAAGCATGGAAAAATCTTCTTGGTGGAGATGGTAGTTTTTGCCATATCACAAAAAACAGAAAATACTTATATATGTCATGGCAAACAGGCAAAACTTTCAAATACGAAATAGATGATAGTCTTAATGTTATTGCAAAAACAAGAATTGATGCCAAGAAAAATAACGAAGCTCCATATTTATTTATAAATCCATTTCTTATTGACCCTAATAATGAAAATATTATGTATATGGCTTGTAATGCATACATATGGAGAAATAATGACTTGTCACAAATAGAATTAATAAATGACGAAATTAACCCTATTGATACAAATTGGAAATATCTTAAAAATGGAAATACTGGATATACAGGAGCATTTATTACTGCAATGGAAATGCCTCTTTATCCAAAAGATTTATTGATATATGGAGCCTCTGATGGGCAAATTTTTTATATAGAGGATATTTGGGCAACAAGTCCTAAAAGAGTAAAAATAAACACAAGTATTATTCCTTATGGATATATTAGTTCAATCTCTGCAAATAAGTATAATGGTGATGAAATTATTGCAACATTATCAAATTATGAACTAAAAAGTGTTTTTTATACTAAAGATAGAGGGAAAACATGGGAAAGTATTTCAGGAAATCTTGAAGAGAATCCTGATGGAACAGGAAAAGGACCTTCAGTTTTATGCTCTGCAATATACCCAACAAATGATAAAACTTATTATTTTGTGGGAACAACTATTGGTTTGTTTTATACAACTGACCTGAAAGGTGACGAAACAGTATGGATACAAGAAGGCTCAAATACTATTGGAAATGTTGTTATAAATATGATAAAAACTAGATCTTATGACGGAATGATTGCAATAGCTACTCATGGAAATGGCATTTACACATCTAATCTCCCTGCTTATACTAATATCAAATATATTGAAAAAACATTAGGCTCAAATAATATTAGTGTATCACCAAACCCTTTTGCAGAATACACAAATATACAATATGAAACAAACGAAATATCCAATGTTAAAATATATATCTATAATTCCTCAGGAAAAATAATTTTAAATGATAACTTTAAAAGTAAAACAGGAAAAAATATATATAAATGGACAGGAAAAGATAATAACAACAAAATAGTTTCAAAAGGACTGTATTATATTATCTATGAAATGAAAAATGAAAAACATACAACTAAAGTAATTAAATTTTAATTTTATCCCTGATTCGCCTTTAGTTTTTTTATAATAACTAATCCAAGTTAAACATTAGCAATAAATAACATCAATATATAAAAAAGAGGGGTATTTGAATTTTTAACAAATATCCCCTCCTTTTGTGTAAACTTATTTCAGTCCCAGATATGCTCTACAAACAATTTACAATTTAACAACCTTTGTTATTTTTACTTCGTTATTGTATATAAGTCGAATAAAGTAAATATTTGATTCATTATCTTTTAATGAATAATTAACACTGTGATTACCTGCTTGTTGATACTCATTATCAATTATACTACTCATTTTTTGTCCGTTTAGATTAAATAACTCAATTGTTAGATTACCTGTTTTAGGTATATTGTAAGATATAGTAAACTCATCTTTAAAAGGATTAGGAAATGTGTTAATTAACAATGAAGAATTGTTAATGGATAATTTCCCAGAAACATTTTCAAGACTTTTTACTTCTAAAGTATTGAATTGTTGTATGGCGGAAAAGTTTGAGTATAGAGTGGCTTCAGCATCACAGAATGAACGTATCTGCCATTCGTAAGAAGTATTTGTTACAAGTTTATGAACTTCTTCACAATCACCACAACCTATTTGTTGTCTATTTGTTTGTTCGTTTACTTGTATATATTTCCAAGCGCCGCCTTCAATTCTCCAACGTAATAAATAGTGATTAACTCCTTGTACGGCATCCCATTTTAATACAGCGTAAGTATTGCCTATTTCTTGACCTAAGTTTTTTACATCAGGACAATTTGGTCCTGTTTTAAATTGATATAACTCTGTGAAAGGGGACACGGTATTGTCTTTGCAGAATGTACGTATATGCCACTCGTATTCAGTGTTAGCTATTAGATCTTCTACATTATATGTATTTACATTTTCATTTGCATTATAGTAAATCCAATTTTGTGTACCTTTTATTCTCCATCTTACCATATAACCCTTATTATTGTTTGCGTTAGTCCAATTAAGAATAACACTATTATTAGCTATACCTGTAACAGATATAGATGTAGCTTGAGCACACGTTTCTGTCGCACTTGTAGTAAATTCACTACCTGCTAATGCGGTAAAGTCAGCATAGAAACTACCTAAACAAAATTTGCGTATTTGCCATTCATATTGAGTATTAGCAGTTAGGTCGCCTACAACAACCGATGTCTGTCCTGCTGTTGCATTATAATATCTCCAAGTTCCCTGAGGCGATTTAACTCTCCAACGTAGCATATATGAAACAGCATTTTCATCTTTATCCCAATTTAATTGTGAAGTAACCGTGCCAATACAGCTTGCTTTAAGCCCGCTCGTTACAACACAAGTATTTTCTATTGCTTCTAAAGTAGTAAAACTTACTGAAGTCATACAAGAATAAGTGGTTTCGTTTTTAAACTGACGTATCTTAAATTGATATTCAGTATTAGGTTCTAATAAATAAATTATAACAAATGTATCTGTAGGATTTATGCTTAAATAACGAACTGCATTATCCCCTACCTTATTAATCATTGCAAAGAAACTTGTAGCTTCATTATTTTTATTCCAACTGATAACAACCGATTTGTCAGCTTTATTTTTATAAGACAGATTATAAACATCTGCAAAATAATTAGGTTCAAATAATACAAGTGAGTCTACAAGTTCACATGCATTTACGTCTTTAACCGTTACTTTATAAGTTCCTCCCGACAATCCGAAAACAGTGTCTAATGTAAATCCATTGCTCCAATTATAAGTATAATCTCCATTATTTTCTACCATTATTACACGTCCAAATCCATCTTCGCTACCATTACATGAAACTAGTCCTGTAGTATTAATTGATGCTATTGCCATATCTGAAACCTTAACAACAACTTGTTCGGTAGTAAAACATTCACCTACATATCCGGTAACCTTGTAAGTAATAGTCTGTGTAGGATTAACAGATATAGATTGAGTACTTGCTTCGTTGCTCCATGTATATGTACTCGCTCCCGTAGCATTTATTGTTGCATTATTACCATATATTATACACAAATCATCACTTGCTACAATATTTACAGAAGCATTAACAGCTAACTTTGCCATATTTGAAGTATCTGTTGCATTGTCATTAGATACTACACAGTCATAATTAGCAGTATCACTTAGTTCTACATTGCTTATTAGTAAAGTATCTGTTGTTGCTCCCGATATACGCACACTATTAGAAATGTTAAGCCCATTTTTTCTCCATTGATATGTAATGTTTGTTCCTATAGATGTTACTATAAAACTTACTGAATCCCCAGCACATACTGTTTGATTGCTAAAAACACTATCAATATTAGGAGACATTGTTAATCCACAACCTACTGGAGTATTAACAGTCATTGCTGAAGTTGCTAAAGCCCCAACACCTGTTAATGCTCTCCCGTTTAATATAACTCCTGTTTTTAAACTGATTGCTCCTTTAGAAATTATTGTTCCATTAAATATAGAATAGTCATTTATATCAACTTGCCCGTCTATTTTCCAATATACATTTTTTGCTTGAGTTCCATTAGTTAATATAACTTTTGAATATGTACTTGTAGAAAAAGCTCCGTTTACAAGAATAATAAATACTGCATCAGCATTTCCGCCTGCATTCAGAAAAACTGTATCTGTTAATACTACTGCACCAAGCATAATATATGTATGAGGAGTAAGAACCAAATTATGTCCAAATTGTGCAGGATATAATAATTCAATATCGCCAGGTGCAAGTCCAACAAGATAATTATAGACATTCAATAAATCTGATGCACATAAAGCAGTAGAAAAGTCTCCTGAATGTATATTCCCTGTTAATTTTAAAGGATCAAAACCTGTTGTCAAGCCTTCTTTATCGTTTCCAACATCTCCACCTCCATTTACAAATGTTGCTCCATCATCAATGACACCTCCAATAGAAGAAAATAACGCATAGCAAGAAGTTGTACCAAGCACTGGTGCTACTGGTCCATTAAGAATAGGGCTACCACAACCAATAGGAGTGTATATTAAAACTTGATCAGTGAAAATAGCTCCAGCAACAGTAAGTGCACGTCCTTCAAGCGTATCATTAGTGCTTAAAGAAATGGCTCCTCCAGAAATAATTGTCCCTCTAAATGTAGTCCCATTTCCCATAGTTACAGCACCATCAAGTTTCCAAAAAACATTACAAGCTAATGCGCCATTAATTAAATGAACTTTTGCATTAGCACTTGTGCTAAATGCTAATGCTGTTTTAAAAATAAATACAGCATTAGGATCTCCTTTTGCATCTAAAAATAAATCTAAATTTAATGAAGCTGCCCCAGGCATAAGATAAATCCCAGCAAGAAGCGTGTCTCCGTTACCTATAACAACTCCTATTGTAGAGTCTGGTATCGTTGCACCTAATGTATTATATGCAAGCAATAAATCTGCAGCACAGTCAGAACTCACAGGATCACTAACATAATGCATCTGCCCATTTACGTTTCCAAATCCTGTAATGCTTGGAGCACTATTTGAGCCTACATGCCCTGTAATTTTTGTATTATATGAAATTCCTGAATTGCTTACGGCACCAACGGAAGTAAAAAGTGCAAAATTGCCTGCACTCCCTAAGTCTGGTGCTTGACCAAAATTTATTTTAGGAAAAAATAATAGCATAATGGATGCTATTATAGTTAGTAATATGTTCTTCATTGTAATTGTTTTTAATTTGTAAATTAGTTTTCACAATGCAAAAGTGAAGCTTTTTAATCTCTAAAGTGTTACATAACTTTATAAATAAATTACATGATTCACACATGTTTGTAACAAATAATCAAAATGTAATGTTATTATGATGTACGCGATTTAATTTCAGAAATAAACAAGTTAATTTTGCCTTGAGTCAACATTATGAAATCGTTGCAAGGCAAAACACTAAAAATAATCTAATACACCTTTATAATTAGATAACCCTAAAATAAAGTTACTGCCTTTTTTAGTGATTATTTTTTTTGTAAACCTATTTTAGGACGAGACATAATACCTAAACGCTATCATAAATACCCACAATAATTAAATATCTTAAACACCGTAGGTGTGAAATTATTATAGCAAAACAAATAACGCAAACACATTAAACACCGTAGGTGTGGCATTATCCCTTTATACAACAATCTAAATTAAAAACTTGATAGCAATTTGGTATAATAACTTCTTGAAATGATTTATCCCAGATTCGTCATTAGTATTTTTTGATAATGACAAATCCAAGTTTAAATCACTAATTAATTATCAATTATTGATAACTTAACAAAAAAAAGAACTTACACTAATACCTTAAATAAAAAAATTAACACTTGAATGGTTTAACCAAAACAATACATAATCGATAATTCAAGTAATATTTCTCAATTTATTCGATAAACGTAAACTTTTTTATGAATTTTTCGTTAAATTATTTGTTAAGTTTAATTTATTTTTATTATATTTGTAAGTTATTTTCCTTTTTATGCATTTTTTAGATTGTTAATAATGAAAAAAATATACATCATTAAGCTTTTTATATTATTTTTTATAATTTCTAATTATATAGTCAAAGCTCAATCAACTCTCTTTTCTGAAGATTTTACAGGTTTCGGATATTTATCTGGAAATGATGTTACAAATTTAACAAGAAATGCTGGTGGAAACTATGCTTGTGAATTTAATAACTATGTGTTATACACAAGTAGCTCAAAAGCATACTTTATGACAAAAACATTAAATGTTTCTCAAGGAAAAGGAATTAAGTTATCTTTCACTTCTAGAAGAAAAAACTCAAGTGCAGGCAAAATAGAAGTATATTACCTTATTACAGGAAAATGTGCTTTTAACACAATGAGCATTTGGGAAAACGGTTGGGTTAAATGGGGCGAAGTTACTCCTAACACAAATTCAGGTCAAAATACAGGTTGTCAAAATTATTCCTTTTCACTAGGTAGTGAAATATGTGGAGGACAAGATATTAGTGTTATGTTATATTTTCCTTCAGCTTCTTCTTCTAATTTCATTACATTAGATGATTTTAAAGTTACTGATGACGGACCATCTTCAACCGTACAGAATGTTTATAACTCTCCTTACATTGAAGATTTTAAAATAGACGATTGGTACTCCCCTGCAAGTATGGGATATCCAAATACTAGTACTTCTGGCATAAATATGCCTTACCATAGTCTTAAAAAGAAATCTTCAGCAGAATCTTATCTCTTTAGTGGAGGAGCTGGTTCTTCTACTAGTCCTAAAACAAATTATACTGGTAGTTCTTCTGATTATTGTGTAGCTTTTTATCCAGGATATGAATTTTGTAATTCATATGGTGGAGCACAAATTATAACTAAAGAATTAAATACAAGTCAATGCCCTAATGGTGCAGAACTCCGTTTCGCCTTTAGAGCATATTACAGTGTTTATGGAGAGTCATATCCAAACTATACGTACACATGGGATGAAAACTATAAAACATTTTGTCCTAATGCTTATTATTCTATTGGTCAAGGATATAATTGGCAAAAACTAGAAATAAATTATTATTTTCCTTTTGGAACTTGGATTTATGCATCTTATGATTTACCAAAAGCCGCAAATGTTAAAATTAAAATAGAAAATACTAACTCTAGCACTACTTTTCTTCAAGAAGTTGACAATATTAAAGTATTTTGTAGAGATTGTTCTTTAAGCAAGAAAAAAGGAGGTAATATTTCTGGGTCTTTTAACCCTCTGCCAAACACCGATTATGAATTCACAATAGAACCAACTGTTGGGGCTACATATTACAAATGGATGGTACGTAAAACATTTCCATCAGGTCAAGCAACTATATATGCTAACACTCCTCCTAATTGCGTGGCAGATGAACCGTGTATTGTTAAAGATCAAGGAAAATTAACTGTAACTATTAATTTTGGAGATGTTCAAGGAAAATACAGAGTTCTATGTATTCCTTATGATGCAGACCCAGGTCCTGATAATTCGCCAAATATTGATGTATGTTATGCCGAAATGACATTTAAAGATGCTAATGCTTGTGATGTTGATGCAGGTATAGACAAAACTATAACATCTGGCTCAAATACAACTCTTACAGCTACAGGAGGAGGGACTGGAGCGAAATACACTTGGAGTACAGGAGAATCAACACAAACAATAAATGTAGCACCAACTATTACAACAACTTACAAGGTGTCTGTTAGCATAAATAATTGTACAGATACTGACGAGATTGTAGTGAATGTAGGGACTGTAACATGTTCTGCAAATGCAGGACCCGATCAAACAATATGTAAAGGAGCAACAACAAGTCTTACTGCAAGTGAAGGAAATTCTTATTCTTGGACCACAGGAGGTACAACAGCTACTATAAATGTAAGCCCTACAATCAATACAACTTATATAGTTACAGCAACATCTGGATCCTGCACGGCAACCGATCAAATAGTTATTATCGTAAAAAATATTACCGTTGATTTAGGTGCTGATAAAACTATTGCATCAGGGAGTAACGTAACTATAAATCCTAGTGTAAGTGGTGGAAGTTCTTACAATTACTCATGGAGTAATTCTTCTACATCTACTAGCATAACTGTAAACCCTATAACTACTACAACATATAAAATTACTGTAACTGAAGGAACTTGTACCGCAACCGATCAAGTAGTAGTGAATGTTACTACATCTTGTTCTGTTACAGCAAATGCTGGAGTTGATAAAAATATATGTATAAATGCATCTATAAATCTTAATGCTTCAGGAGGAACAACTTATTCATGGAGTACTGCCGCAACAACAACAACTATAAATGTAAGCCCTACAACCAACACAACTTATTATCTTACTGCCTATGATGGGGCTACTTGCTCAGACATGGATACAGTTATCGTTTATGTTACTAAACCTAACATAAATGCAGGTGCTGATATAACAATATGTAAAGGAAGTTCTTCTTCTCTTACTGCATCTGGGGGAACAACTTACACTTGGAATACATCTCCTTCAACAATAGGAAATCCTTTAAACGTAAGCCCGACAATTACTACTACATATATTGTTACAGGAAAATCTGGCTCATGTACAAATCAAGATACAGCTATAGTTTTTGTAAATACTGTTATAATAAATGCAGGTACAGATAAAACTATATGCAAAGGAAGTTCAACTTCTCTTACAGCATCTGGGGGAACAACTTACACTTGGAATACATCTCCTTCAACAATAGGAAATCCTTTAAATATTAGCCCTACAATAACAACTACATACATCGTTACAGGAAAATCTGGCTCATGTACAAATCAAGATACAGCTATAGTTTTTGTAAACACTGTTATTGCTTCCGCAGGTATTGACAAAACAATAATTTCAGGAAATTGCGACACTCTTAAAGCTTCGGGTGGAGGGACTTACGCTTGGAGTAATGGTGCAAATGTATTGTCAATTTATGTATGTCCTACAGTTACTTCAACATATTGTGTTACTGTTACAAATAATGGATGTACAGCTAGTGCATGTGTAACAATGACTGTTAATAGTTCTGCTGACGCTGGATCTGACAAAACAGTATGTAAAGGTAATTCGGCTATTCTTAATGCAAGTGGAACCGGAACTTATTCTTGGAGCAATGGTCAAACAACTACAAATATTACGGTAACTCCTACAACTACTACTACATATATTTTAACAGTTACTAACGGAGCAACTACTTCTACTGACGATGTTGTAGTTGTGGTTAATGGGAATCCTTCTCTTAACGCTGGGCCTGACGAAATTTGCAAAGGAGATTCTAGTACTCTTAATGCAACTGGAACAAACTCCTATTCCTGGTCAAATGGACTTGGAACAGGTAGTACCAAAACTGTTAGTCCTGCAACAAGCACAACATACACTATTACTGGAACAGATCTTAATGGATGCTCTGGAACAACTTCTATTATTGTCAATGTAAACTCATTACCTATTACTTCTGCTGGTGTAGATGATACTATAACTTCAGGCAGTTCTACAACAATTACAGCTTCTGGGGGAACTTCTTATACTTGGAATAACGGAAAAACTGGGGCAACAATTACAGAACAACCAACAACAACAAGCATATATTGCGTTACTGTTACAAGTAATAACGGTTGCACAGATTCTGATTGTATGACTATTATTGTTAATCCACCTCCAGGAGGAGCTGGACTTGATGATACAATATGTAAAGGAGACTCAACAACACTATCCGCAACTGGAGGAACTTCTTATTCCTGGAGTAATGGACAAACAACTACAAATATTACTGTTAACCCTACTACTACTACTACATATACTTTAACCATAAATAACTCTGGAGTTACTTCTACTGATGAAGTAGTTGTTATAATTAATGGAAATCCCTCAGTAACAGCAAGCTCTAATGAAATATGCCTAGGACAATCAAATAATCTTACGGCAAGTGGGACAAGCACTTACTCTTGGTCAAATGGACTTGGAACGGGTAGCACAAAAACTGTTAGCCCTATAACAAACACAACATACACTATTACTGGAACGGACCTTAATGGATGTTCAGGAACAACTTCAATTATTATTACCGTAAATCCTCTTCCTTCTGCTTCTGCTGGTGTAGATGATACTATAATTTTAGGTAACTCTACAACAATTACAGCTTCTGGAGGAACTTCTTATACTTGGAATAATGGAAAAACTGGGGCAACAATTACAGAAAATCCATCAGTAACAACTATATATTGTGTTACTATTACTGACAATAAAGGTTGTACTAATTCTGATTGTATGACTATTAATGTTAAGCCTCCTATTCCAGCAGATGCAGGTCCTGATGAGACTATATGTAAAGGAGACTCGACAACATTAAGCGCAACTGGAACTGGTAATTATTCCTGGAGTAATGGACAAACAATTACAAGTATTACTGTAAGCCCTACGACAACTACAACTTATGTATTAACTGCAAATAATTTTGGAGTTACATCTACTGATGAAGTAATTGTTATTGTTAATGGAAATCCTTCTTTGAGTGCAAGTTCTAATGAGATATGTATGGGTCAATCAAATACTCTTACTGCAACTGGAACAAACTCTTATTCCTGGTCAAATGGACTTGGAACGGGTAGCACAAAAACTGTTAGCCCTATAACAAACACAACATACACTATTACAGGAACAGACCTTAATGGGTGTTCGGGAACAACTTCCATTATTATTACCGTAAATCCTCTTCCTACTGCTTCCGCTGGAACTGATAAGACAATAAGTACTGGAAGTTCAACAACGATTACAGCTTCAGGGGGAACTTCTTATACTTGGGATAATGGAAAAACTGGAGCAACAATTACAGAAAATCCTGTCGTAACAACAATGTATTGTGTTACTATTACTGACAATAATGGTTGCACAGATTCTGATTGCATGACTATCATTGTTAACCAACTGCCTCCTGGCGAAGCTGGGCCTGATGAAAGTATATGTAAAGGTGATTCTGCAACACTTACTGCAACTGGGGGAACCTCTTATTCCTGGAGTAATGGGCAAACAACTACAAATATTATTGTTAGTCCTACAACGACAACAACATATACTTTAACCGTAAATAATTCAGGGGTTACTTCTACTGATGAAGTAATTGTTATTGTTAATGGAAATCCTTCTTTAAATGCGGGTCCTGATGAAATATGCGAAAATGAATCAAGTATCCTTACTGCAACTGGAACAAACACTTATTCTTGGTCGAATGGACTCGGAACAGGAAGTACTAAAACAGTTAGCCCTTTAACAAATACAACTTACTATGTTACAGGAACTGACTTATTAAATGGTTGCACAGGAACAACTTCCATTATTGTTAATGTAAATACAATCCCTACTGCTTCTGCAGGAACTGATAAAACGATAAGTACTGGAAGTTCTACAACAATTACTGCTTCTGGAGGAACTTCTTATACTTGGGATAATGGAAAAACTGGAGCAACAATTACAGAAAATCCTACCGTAACAACAATGTATTGTGTTACCGTTACAAATAATAATGGATGCACAGATTCTGATTGCATGACTATCACTGTTAACCAACCGCCTCCTGGCGAAGCTGGGCCTGATGAAAGTATATGTAAAGGTGATTCTGCAACACTTACTGCAACTGGTGGAACTTCTTATTCTTGGAGTAATGGACAAACAACTACAAGTATTACTGTAAGCCCTACGACAACTACAACTTATGTATTAACTGCAAATAATTCAGGGGTTACTTCTACTGATGAAGTAATTGTTATTGTTAATGGAATTCCTTCTTTAAATGCAGGTCCTGATGAAATATGCGAAAATGAATCAAGCATACTTACTGCAACTGGAACAAACACTTATTCCTGGTCGAATGGACTTGGAACAGGAAGTACCAAAACAGTTAACCCTTTAACAAATACAACTTATTATGTTACAGGAACTGATTTATTAAATGGTTGCACTGGAACAACTTCCATTATTGTTAATGTAAATGCAAGCCCTACAGCTTCTGCAGGAACTGACAAAACAATAAGTACTGGAAGTTCTACAACAATTACTGCTTCTGGAGGAACTTCTTATACTTGGGATAATGGAAAAACTGGAGCAACAATTACAGAAAATCCATCAGTAACAACAATGTATTGTGTTACCGTTACAAGTAGTAATGGTTGCACAGATTCTGATTGCATGACTATCACTGTTAACCAACCGCCTCCTGGGGAAGCTGGGCCTGATGAAAGTATATGTAAAGGTGATTCTGCAACACTTACTGCAACTGGGGGAACTTCTTATTCTTGGAGTAATGGACAAACATCTACAAATATTACTGTTAGTCCTACAACGACAACAACATATACTTTAACAATAGATAATTCAGGGGTTACTTCTACTGATGAAGTAATTGTTATTGTTAATGGAATTCCTTCTTTAAATGCAGGTCCTGATGAAATATGCGAAAATGAATCAAGTATCCTTACTGCAACTGGAACAAACACTTATTCCTGGTCGAATGGACTTGGAACAGGAAGTACCAAAACAGTTAACCCTTTAACAAATACAACTTATTATGTTACAGGAACTGACTTATTAAATGGTTGCACCGGAACAACTTCTATTATTGTTAATGTAAATGCAAATCCTACTGCTTCTGCAGGAGCTGATAAAACTATAACTAATGGAAATTCGACAATAATTACGGCTTCTGGCGGAACTTCTTACACTTGGAATAATGGAAAAACTGGAGCAACAATAACAGAAAACCCTACCGTAACAACGACATACTGTGTTACTGTTACAAATAATAATGGATGCACGGATTCTGATTGCATGACTGTTGTTGTAGGAAACTCAACTTGTTCTGTGATTGCTAATGCAGGTGTTGACAAAACAATATGCACTAGTCAATCTGCAAACATTACTGCAAGTGGGGGAACTTCTTATTCATGGAGTAATGGACAAACAACAGCTTCAATTACGGTCACTCCTTTTAATACAACAACTTATATTGTCACTGTTGATGACGGTACTTGCTCTGCTTCTGATTTTATTGTTGTAACAGTAAGTCCATTCCCTTCTGCAAATGCAGGAATAGATAAAACTATATGCAAAAACTCTACAGTAGCAATTGTGGCATCTGGCGGAGACTCTTATAGTTGGAGTAATGCTACAACAAACAATCCTTTAATGGTTACTCCTATCTCAAATACAACATACAGAGTAACAGTAACAAAAGCAGGATGTACCGCTGTTGATGATGTTGCCGTTTATTTATTAATTCCCCCAACAGCAAACGCTGGTGGCGACCAAACAATATGTTATGGGCAAACAGCAGACCTTAATGCAACAGGAAATGGTTCATATATATGGAGTACAGGAAATACTCAAGCAGCTATAAATGTACAGCCACTTGTTACTTCAACATACACAATAACAGTTTATGATACTCAATGTTTGTCAACTGATAATGTAATAGTTTTTGTAAATCCTATTCCTATTATATCTATTGATGATGATATGACGGTTTGCTCAGGATCCAGAACATTGATAACCGCTGATGGAGGAGGTACTTATTCATGGACAACAGGTGCTACTACAAAAAGCATCATTGTTTATCCTATAACAGATACTGTTTATAAAGTTACCGTTAAACTAAATGGTTGCTCTGAAACAGAAGAGATACAAGTTAGCATACAACCTGTCCCAGATATTGACGCAGGAGAAAACAACTCAATTTGCGTAGGAGAAAATATAACTCTAATAGCAACAGGAAATGCAACAAGTTACAAATGGAACTCCCAAATAAATAACACAATTACAGTAAGTCCAGACAGCACTAAAACATATTACTTAGAAGGAGAATTAAATAACTGTCAGAGTTATGATTCTGTAATTGTTTTTGTAAATCAGAAACCTGTAATCAGTATTATCAATGACACTATAGTTTGCGAGCAAACAGACTTGCAATTATATGCTCAAAACTTAGATAATTGCTCATATTCATGGACAGGTCCAAATGGGTTTTCTTCTAATGAAAATAATCCTATAATTTATGCTATTCAATTAAACCAAGCAGGAATATATAATGTAACTCCAGAAAGATTTAATTGTATAGGAAATATCGTTAGTGTTAATGTTGGAGTTAAAGCTCAACCCGAAAAACCTGTAGTAAGCTCTAATAGTCCTATTTGTGAGGAAGAAACATTATTACTATTTGCAGATTCTATGAATAATGCTTCATATCAATGGACTAGTACTAGCGGATATAAATTTTACACACAAAATGTTGAAATATATAATGCAACAACTAATTATGGAGGAGTTTATTCATTAAGAGTAATAGTTGATGGTTGTGCAAGTGATACTGCAAATGTAAATGTAGAAATTAAACAAATCCCTATTGCTTTCTTTTTCCCTGATGTAGATAGTGGGATAAGACCTTTAGAAGTAAAATTTACAAATAGCAGTTTTTACGCAGATTATTATTATTGGATGCTTAATGACAAAGACTCGTCATCTTCATCTTCAATAATGAATCCTACATATACATATAATGAACCTGGTCAATATACCGTGCAATTAATTGCATATAATTCTGTTGGTTGTACTGACACCATATATTACTCTTTTATTAGTGTTGAAAATTCTTCAACACTATACATCCCTTCTTCATTTACTCCTAATGATGATGGAGATAATGACATGTTTATGGCTAAAGGAACAGGGATTGATACATTTGAAGGCATAATTTTAGATCGCTGGGGAGAAATAATATTTACATGGAATGATATAACTAGCGGATGGGATGGCAATGTTAAAGGAAAAGAGGCACCAATAGGAGTGTATCTATACAAAATTAATGCTAAAGGAGATAATAAAGTATCATATCATAACACAGGAACTGTAACGTTAGTTAGGTAAAAAAAAAGAGTTGATAATATTATTATCAACTCTTTTTTAGTGATCCTGCTGGGACTCGGACCCAGGACCCCATCCTTAAAAGGGATGTGCTCTACCTGCTGAGCTACAGAATCATTATTTCATCAAATCGGGTGCAAAGATAATTCCTTTTTATTTAAAACCAAAAATAAAATAAACTTTTTTGCTTTTTTAATTTATAAACAAATCTCTAATTGTCTATTTATATTTGATACCACCCCTAATTTGTGTGTCTGGGGTACAAAAAAGATGTGTACTATTCAAAAAAATATATCCAATAAAAATTAAATTTTAGTATAGACAATCACCTTTTTGAACGGTACTGGTGGTATCCAATAAAGGGCAAACCTCCCCGTTCGCCCTTTCCTATTCCCATAATCACACAAATATACAATAACACTCGTACAGACGACGATTTATCGCGTCTCAAAATTACAAAACTCTGCAGAAACAACATATTCGCATCTCCCTCACCAATCGCCTTCGCCAAATCATACACCCCAAGCGTATTTCCCTGTAAATCCCTAACATAATGCACCGCACTAACAACACCACTTCCATTAAGGGGCTGACTAAAAAGACATTTTTGTCAATTTTTAGTCCATGACTAATAGGATTATATCCACATTAATCAACTCTTTGGCTATTTTGTCGGGTCGAAAATCGACCTTTTGGGTCAGCCCCAACACATTAGTAAAAATCTTTAATTATCCCGAAGGGATACAACGTTTGTAGAAAAAACATACCCAAAACCTGCGACCCCATCGGGGTCGAACTAAACCCTTACCACGTCTATTTCTACAAACCTTTGATGCCGAATGCATCAAAATACATTATCATAATCTTTCTAGCCACAAAGTGGCGATATCTTAATAACCACTGTCTCGTCCTAAAAAAAGTTTACAGGTTAATGTTTAAATCCTGATACAAATTTACAATTTTATTTTAATCCTGAAATTTCTTTACTTTTGCAGGCAGAGGACGAAGCAAAAATGAGCTCTG
>Ga0209417_1004129_pt1 | contig 17879 bp, 16 predicted proteins | sample RifGroF2_FD_184002 | JGI IMG/M metagenome (GOLD analysis project Ga0209417, IMG submission 184002) | Groundwater microbial communities from Rifle, Colorado, USA - Groundwater F2 (SPAdes) (version 2) | ecosystem: Environmental > Aquatic > Deep subsurface > Groundwater | place: Rifle, Colorado... | reverse complement strand
TACTTTTTTGCGACCGTTTTAACCTCGCTTATCAGGGAAGATTGAATGAGCGTGCAGAACGAATGATTGGAAATTTCTTTTCGTCGCTAAATGTTTGCATCGGGATATGTTTGCTGATTGGCTACTTCTATGGTCATATCGGATACGCAAAATCCGCAGATGTTATTTGGGCGCTTTTAATCCTTCTGCCTCCGGCAGCAATAACAACATATTTCAGAATGACGATTGCCGAAAAAGTCATCTCAGAATGTAAAAACATGCCGGAAAAGTCTGATTCAAATCAATCAGTTAGTTAGAATCCCGATTGACCAAAGATGAAAGGATTTCTTTACATTTTACTTTGTGCCGATGGAAGTTTTTACACTGGAAGCACCAATGATTTGGAACGACGTATGCTCGAACATCAAAATGGTGAAGGCGCCAACCATACCCGCAAACGACTTCCGGTAGAATTGGTTTATACTGAAGAGTATGACCGCATTGATGAAGCCTATTACCGAGAAAGACAAATCCATGGCTGGAGCCGCGACAAAAAACTGGCACTGATTGAAGGGAGGGATGAGGACCTGCCGGGGTTAGCGAAAAGCTATTGGCGAAAGCGAAAGTGATGAATGCTCCATTCGTTTTGAGGAATACTCCCTTCGACCTTGAACAGTACTCCCTTCGACACGCTGCGCTGCTCAGGGAGCGGTGCTTGGAGGAACCTCATCTGTTAGCATAAGCCTAAAAACGGTAACGCTCTAAAAAGTGAATCACTCCGCAAATCACCGAGGCCTGAGCGCGAAGCTGTCGAAGGCCGGACGATGGAGAGTGCTCCCTTCGACACGCCTACCGGCTGCTCAGGGAGCGAAACTCCGAACAGCATTTGTGCCCATGAAATAATGTCGCGGATAAACCCGCTGCCTGAGCAGCGCAGCTTGTCGAAGGCAGTTCTCCCCAATTCCTGTTTATAACTTTTTGAATACAAAAACCTTTCGGGTTATTGTATATAATTCGTTAATCGGTTAGCTTAGTAGTCAATATCAACAAAAATCAATCTTGGACTCAAATGTCGTTTAATCTTAACGGGTATAAAATCTTTATCGCTTCCCCAAGTGGGCTAGATTCGGAACGATCTTGTTTTAAAACTACTGTAGATGAGTATAATAATAATGAGGCAATTCCGAGAGGAGTAATATTTCAGCCAATTGGGTGGGAAGATACACTTTGTGGTATTGGAAGACCTCAAAGCATTATCAATGAAGATTTAAAGAATTGCGACTATTTCATTATGGTTCTTCATGATCGATGGGGTTCACACCCAGGAGAGAATGAAAAGAACGCTACATCTGGGACTGAAGAAGAATATAAAATTGCATTGGATTGTTTTTATAGCAAGGATTATCCAATGAAGCAGATTGTCCTTTTTTTCAAGTCAGTTTCACCAACTCTATTGTCCGATCCAAACGATGAATTAATAAAAGTATTACAATTCCGACAACAAATAGAAGCTGAAAAAATATTACTTTATTCAACTTTCTCAACGACAAACGAATTTGAAAAACGCATTCCAAGACACTTAGCACAATGGCTTAGAGATTCAGAAACCAAACCTCAGATTGGAATGGAAGAATTTGATTCAGAAATTCCAACAGATCTAGATCTTTACTCAAAAGTTGATTCTGATAATAAGGAAGAAATTACAGCAAATCTCGAAATAGATGTTGATCCTAAGGCTAAACAAGATATTGATACAGCATGGAAATTTGCAAATGAAGGACATTTAGTTATAGCTGAAGTTGAATTCTCTAAAGCGTTAGTGAACCATACTGGACCTTTTCAATTGTTAAACTATTCAAAATTTCTATACAGAATTGGACGTTTAGATCAAGCTATTGTTATGGCAGAAAAGGCAGTTGAGATTGCCGGTAAATCTAATGATCTAATAAACGCTGCTTCTGCGTTTGGACAACTTGGCCATCTACATGATACACATGGGGATTTGAATGCTGCGATAGAGATGTACAAACGTTCATTGGAAATCAATGAAAAACTAGAAAGACTTGAAGGAATTGCATCAGATAATGGATTTTTAGGAAATATATATAAAGAATTGGGTGATTTGGATGGTGCAGAACAGAGGTATAAGATGTCTTTGGAGATAAACGAAAAACTCGAAAATCACCTAGGAATGGCAAATCAATTAGGAAATCTTGGGCTAATTTTTAAAATTCGAGGCGATATAGATTCTGCTGAACAAAAATTCAAAAAATCACTTGAAATTAATGAAAAAATAGGCCGACTAGAAGGAATCGCAAATAACTATGGAAGCCTAGGAAGTATTCTTAGAATAAGGGGTGATCTTGTTGGTGCAGAACATATGTATAAAAAATCTCTGGAGATTAACGAGAAACTAGGACGTATGGAAGGCTTGGCCTCATGCTATAGTAATTTAGGAACTATTTGTGTAATTAAGGGAGATCTTGATAGCGCTGTGCAGATGTACAATAAGTCTTTAGAGATCAATAAAAGGTTAGGAAAAATAGAAGGTATTGCAAATCAATATGGTGGTTTAGGCAATGTTTTCGCAACAAAGGGAAGTTTAGATAAAGCGGAGGAGATGTATAAAAAATCTCTGGAAATAAATGAGAAGCTTGGGAATCTTGAAATATTAGCTTCTGGATATGGCAATTTAGGTAATATATATAAAGATCGCTTGAATCTAGTTGAGGCAGAACATATGTATAAAAAATCTCTTCAAGTCAACGAGAAACTTGGTAGACTTGAAGGTATGGCTGATATGTATGGAAATTTGGGATGTTTATTTCAAGATCGAGGCGATTTAATTCATGCAGAAGAAATGCATAAAAAAGCCTTGGAGATAGATAATAATATTGGAAGAGTCGAAGGCATAGCAAATCAGTACAGAAATCTGGGATTAATTTATCGGAAACAAGGAAAATTAAATGAGGCAGAAAAATATTGTTTGATGGCTTTAGAACTAAACGAGAAACTTGGTAGACTTGAAGGTATAGCTGATTTATATTCTGAGCTAGCTTTTATTTTAAAAACCAATGGAGATGTAAAAGGTGCTATTCAAATGTGTAATAAATCTTTGAAAATTAACAAAAAACTCGGAAGACAACAAGGAATTGCAACTGTATATATTAACTTGGGTATTCTGGCAAATGAACAAAGGGAATTCAAAAATGCCCAGCAAATGTTTATAAATGCTTTAAATATTGCAAGAAAAATTGGATTCAAGCAAATTGAGATTCAAGCACAGAATCTTTTAAAAAAATTTGGTTAACCCAAACGCCATAAGCCCCCGCCATCCATTCCGGACAACGAGGGCTTGTTTATTTTAGTAAACTGATCAGATGAACTCCAGTCATCCTATCAGTCGCTTTTGAATTAGGATCATCTCCCTGATCAAAAGAAAAATAACTATCTTCGCTTATCTGAAAATAGTGCAAACATGAAAACACAAGCAATTCAATTCAACGATTTGGTGGATCAGATTTATGGGATGCCACTTGAAGACAAATTAGAGCTTAAAAACCTTTTGGAGCATAATATTGCTGAAAGCAGAAGAGAAGAAATCGCCAATAATACAAAAAAAGCGAAAGAAGAACACAAATCCGGCAAATTGAGCTTCTCGTCCAACATTACAGAATTCAAAAACATGCTGTAATGGAAGTTGCATTCAGCGATTCGTTCAAAAAGGCTTTTAAAAAGCGGGTCAAAATGACTGAATTGGAATCTGAATTTTGGAAAAAGTTCGAACTGTTTATCAGAGAACCATTTGCCCCTCAACTAAAAACGCACAAGCTTACCGGGAAATTAAAAGATTCATGGAGTTTCTCTGTTGAATACGATTTAAGGGTAATCTTCTATTTTACAGACGATAAGCCCAAGAAGGCTGTTTTTGTCGATATTGGAACTCACAAAGAGGTGTATTAATCATCAAGCCCCCGACATCCTTTCCGGACAACGAGGGCTTGTTTATTTTGTGTACTGACGGGGTGACTCCGAGTCACCCCGTCAGTCGTTTTTATCAAAATCTATACTCCCAATTTATTCCTGCGGATCTGCTCAGCACTGGTGAAATTGTTTTTCACCACATGGCCTTTCAGCGGAACAATCTTTTCGTGAATCGCATCTATAATCCATTCAGCACAAGGGAAGAATGAGTTTTCGAGTTCGTAGGCAGGTGTAATCCAGTTGCGCGAACCAACCACTACCGGTGGAGCGTCTAAATCGTCGAAGGCCAGTTCTGAAATGGTCTGCGCCATTTCTTTCATGAATGACCCTCGTGATGAAGCATCGCCTGAGATAATGATGCGTCCGGTCTTTTTTACTGAAGCCAAAACCGGTTCGTAGTTAAACGGACTCAAACTGCGGGCATCAATCACTTCAGCCGACATGCCGTATTTTTCCTGAAGAATGTCAGCAGCTTCCAGCGCACGGTACAACGTTGCACCAATGGTCAGGATGGTTACATCTTTCCCTTCACGTTTAATATCCGGTTCGCCAATGGCAATTTCGTAATAACCTTCAGGAACACCACCTTTGTGGAACTGCTCGCCGATGTCGTACAAACGCTGGCTTTCGAAGAAAATCACCGGATCGGTTCCCTGCAAAGCGGCATTCATCAAACCTTTGGCATCATATGGAGTGGCCGGAAAAACAACCTTCAATCCCGGAATCTGGGCGGTCAAAGCTGTCCAGTCTTGTGAATGCTGGGCGCCGTATTTCGAACCTACCGAAACACGCAACACCACCGGCATTTTGATCACGTTCCCGCTCATAGCCTGCCATTTGGGGAGTTGGTTGAACACCTGATCGCCGCAACGGCCCAGGAAATCGCAATACATGATTTCAGGAATGACACGGCCGCCGCACATGGCGTAACCAATGGCAGTTCCCACAATCGAAGCTTCCGAAATCGGGGAATTGAACAAACGGTGATAAGGAAGTGCTTCGGTCAGACCGCGGTACACCGCAAACGCGCCACCCCAATCACGGTTTTCTTCTCCGTAGGCAATCAGGGTCGGATCTTTGTAGAAACGATCGACGATGGCTTCGAAAATTCCGTCGCGGTAAGCGTAAGTTTTTATTTTGGAGTGCGCTTTGCCATTTTCGTCAAAAGCAAAACGTTCTTTTTTAGCTAATTGCTGAACACGAGGGTTCTCTGCCATTGGGTGATTCACGTCCGGAGTGCAATCTTCCATTTTGTCAACCGACTCGTTCGAGAACATCATTTCGCCAATCAGGTTCGGATATTTCTCCATGTCCATTCGTGGAGACACTTTTTCATCGATCGCCAGTTTCATGCTGGTTTCCATCAGGCTGATGGTATCGCCTTTAATTCCGGTCAACTGATCATCGGTAGCAACTCCTGCTTTCACCAGTTCGCGGCCAAACCAGGCAATCGAATCCTGAGCTTCCCACGCTTCCACTTCCTCCTTCGAACGGTACGACGACGCATCCGAAGGTGAGTGTCCGCTGTAACGGTAAGTTAGCACGTCGAGTAGAACAGGTCCGCGTTTTTCTTCCAGAATGGCACGTTTGCGTTTGTACGCGTCAATCACAGCCAGTGGATTGTAACCGTCAACACGTTCGGCATGAAGCTGATCGGCATTCACACCAGCGCCTATGCGGGCAGCAATGTTGTAACCCATCGTTTCGCCGCAGGTTTGCCCGCCCATTCCATATTGATTGTTCATGATGTTGATGATCAGCGGAAGTCCGCCTTTCATGTCGCCCTCCCACAGTTCGTTGAACTGATCCATGGTTGCAAAAGCCAGGCCTTCCCAAACCGGACCGCAAGCCATCGAAGCATCGCCAATATTGGCCACTACGATTCCTGATTTTCGGTTTACTTTTTTATAGAGCGCTGCACCCACAGCAATGTCGCCCGAACCTCCTACAATGGCATTGTTTGGATACACACCAAATGGCGTAAAGAAAGCGTGCATCGAACCTCCCAATCCTTTGTTGAAACCGGTTTCTCGGGCAAATATTTCGGCCAATGTTCCGTAAATCAGGAATTTCACGGCCAGTTCTTTTACCGTTCCTGAATGTCCGTTTTTAACCGGTGCGAAGGTGATACCCTCGAAATGACTTTCCATCACCTGCATCAGTTGTTCGTCGCTCAATTTTGCGATGGCCGATAAACCTTTAGCCAGAATTTCGCCGTGCGAGCGGTGCGATCCAAAGATAAAATCTTCCACACCGAGCGTGTAAGCCATACCTACCGCAGCCGCTTCCTGTCCGATCGACAAGTGAGCAGGACCAGGATGATCGTAAGGAATTCCGTTGTAATCGCCACGGATTTTGATCAGGTTCAGCATGGTTTCAAACTCGCGGATCACCACCATGTCGCGGTAAATACGCAGCAAATCTTCGTTCGAGAAGTTCGCTTTTTCTTCTTCAACAGTTTTGTTGTACTGGTTTACAGGAATTGGATTGAATGTAATTTCACCAGCTTTCCTGACTTCTGATGGATCAATAAATTGACTTTTTGGCATTGTTATAAAGTTATAAGCCCCCTAAATCCCCCGAAGGGGGACTTGTTGACGCTTCGATTAATAAATTTCATTGTAGCCCCCTCCAAACCTCCCCCGAAGGGTGAGGCTTAAGGCGACAGGTTTATTCGTGATAGCCATCAAAATTTCCCAAGAGGAAACTTGTGACTTGTAATACGACAATACCTTCAGAACGCCTTTCCTTTTTTCCCCTTCCTTTGAATGAGGCTGTAGAGGCTCCTTTTTAAGCCCTCCCCCTCGGGGAGGGTTTGGGAGGGGCTTCTATTGGAATATCGTCTCCTTAATAATCTCACTCACGGTCGGATGCGGGAATACAATTTCTTCCACATCCTGAACGCGCAATTGTGCTTCGATGATGGCACAGGCTCCCCATATCATTTCGGAACAGGCTCCACCGACCATGTGGATTCCGAGAATTTCGCGGTATTTTTTGCCAACAATTACTTTACAGAAACCATCTTTACCTTCATTTTCGGCAACGAACCGTCCGGCATAAGCCATTGGCAGTTGTTTTACTTCCACTTCGATGCCTTTTTCTTTGGCAGCAGTTTCTGTAAGTCCAACTCCGGCAATCTCCGGATGAGTATATACCACGCCCGGAATGGCATCGTATCGCATCACATCTTTCCGACCCAGCATGTGATTTACTGCAACCTCTCCTTCACGACTGGCGGTGTGAGCCAGCAACGAAAATCCTGTGATGTCGCCCGCAGCATAAACATTCGGCACATTGGTGCGGCAGTTTTGATCGATCTTCACACCTTTTGGAGTAAATTCCACACCGATATTTTCCAGACCGATTCCGGCTACATTTACTTTACGTCCAACAGAAAGCAAAACCTGTTCTCCGGTAATCTTCATTTCCTGACCGTCTTTTTCGAAGACCACTTCTTTGCCGTTGAGTTTGGTTACACGAGCTTTCAGGTGAAATTCAACACCTTTTTTAATGAATTCTTTGCGCACAAAAGCGGCTATTTCTTCATCTACTCCGGTTAAAATCTCCGGAAGCATTTCGATGACAGTAATCTTGGTTCCCATTGCGTTGAAGAAATCGGCAAATTCAGTTCCGATCACTCCGCCGCCAATAATGACGAGGCTTTCAGGTTTTTCTTTCAACTGAAGAATTTCACGGTTGGTCAGAATCTGAGATGCATCCAATCCCGGAATGGGTGGAATGGCGGCTTCGGATCCAGAGCAAACAAGCAATCGGTTGGTCTGATATTCCTGGCCATCGGCTTCGATAGTAATTACTTCTCCGCGTTTTTCCTTGATGGTTGCTTTGGCCATTACCACATCGGCTTTGGCATGTTTCATTTTGGCACCGATTCCGGCCACCAGCTTGCGAACCACCTTGTCTTTGCGCAGCATGATCTTTTTGAAATCAATGGAAATATTTTCGACATTGATTCCGTATTTGCCGGCCTCTTCGGCATATTCGAGCACTTTGGCCGAATTCAGGAGCGTTTTGGTTGGGATGCAACCTTCGTTCAGGCAAACGCCACCCAGCGAACGCATGTCGAAAATCAACACGCTCAGGCCTTTTGCTCCGGCACGTTCGGCAGCTACATAACCCGCAGGCCCTCCTCCTATAATTGCTAAATCGTATAATTTCATAATAAGCCCCTCCAAATTAAGCCCCTCCAACCTCCCCAAAGGGGAGGCTTAAGACAACCCCGATCGAGCTTTGTTGAAAATTGGACATTGGTTATTCAATATTGGTTATTTTCTATTTTATCGTTTGTTCCATTTCGTCCGAAATTTGGATTTCTCCATGTTCAACATTTCCCGCGGACGACTTACTTGTTGCTTTTCGTTCCCGGGGTTGCACTCCTTCGTCGTTTGCCCCGGGTTATTGATATTTTGCCCCTTCAGGGCAATAAAGAATGCCCTTCGAAGACCAAAGCTTTCCTCCGCCAGCTGGCGGAGAACGGGAAGGGGGCTTCTTTCCATTTCGTCCGAAATCATAATATCTCTTTTTTAAACTTTTTCTCGCGGACGATTTTCCTTTTGCGTTCATTCTCCCCGGGGCGTTACCCCGAGCTAGATTATATTGCCCTTTCAGGGCGAAAACAATCGAGAATCGTAGGCCAAAGCTTTCCCCCTTCGGGGGAACGGGAAGGGGGCTTTGAATTAGAGGGGGCTTTCCAAATTTTCAATCTGTTCTTTAATCTCCCTCAAAAACAGCGTTGCTTCGCCACCATCAAGAGCTTGGTGATCGTAAGTCAGCGACAAGCCAATCATCGGTACAAATCCGTAAACGCCATCGCCTAAATCTTTCGGACGGGGAATGATGGTACAAACGCCCAAGATGGCGGTTTGCGGAATATTGATAACCGGTGTAAACATTTCGACACCGTAGTTTCCAAGGTTTGAAATGGTGAAAGTTGCAGCTTCAGGAGCCAATAATTCAGGACTCACATTTCCTTTACGACATTGTCCGGCGATGGACTGTAATTGACCCGAAAGACCTTCCAGCGAAAGATCGTCGGCATTTTTAATTGCCGGAACCATCAAGCTGCGATCGGTATCCACGGCCAAACCGAGGTGTACTTTTTTGAACCAGCGCATACTATCGCCAATAAAGTGGGTATTCACCTGTGGAAATTTCTTCAAAGCTTTAATCACCGCGAAACAAACCAAATCGTTGATGGTGATGTTCTGCGTGATTGTGCCGGCATCCAGCGCTTTTTTATATTTTTTGCGCAAAGCCATGATAACTCTGGCATCGGCGCTCATGTGGTGAGTCAATTGAGCCGAATTTTGCAACGAAGTAAGCATGGCTTTGGCAATCAGTTTGCGCATATTGGTGAGTTTTTTCACTTCAAAATCGTCGCTGTAGACTGGATTGTACGAAATCAGGTCGTTCGCAACAGCTTTTCCGCCCATTCCAGATGCAGTTTCGCCTGCTTTCAGACCTTCAGCTTTGGCTTTTTCCTGAGCCAGCGGTGTGAGTTTCGGCATCACCTGAGCAGCAGCTTCAATGTCGCGTTCAATGATGCGACCTTCAGGACCGGAACCTTGAAGTTGCTGATAAGCAACGCCGGACTTTTCAGCCAGATTTTTTGCACGTGGCGATATTTTTATTTTTCCTGAGGATTCAGCAAATGCTTTTACTTCCAGAGCAGCGGCCTTTTCGGCAACGATTTCAGCAACAGTTTCGGCTACGGTGGCAGCAGCCTGTCCGCCCGGACGAAATTCTTCGAATGATTCGCCGGCAGCGCCGATTACGGCAACGTTCACCAAAACCGGAACTTCATCGCCTTCAGCAAAAAACACATCGAGTAAAATGCCGTCAGCTTTGGCATCTTCTTCAAACGACGCTTTGTCTGTTTCATACGAAAAAAGGATGTCGCCTACCTTCACAGCGTCACCCTTTTTCTTTACCCATTCACCTAAAATACAGGTCTCAACTGATTGCCCCTGACGAGGCATGATTACCGGAATTGCCATATTTGATTTATTTTAACAACTTAAGTCAACTTGTAAACACAACTGCAAACAACAATATCACTCAAAGTACTATCAGTTCATTAGTTAAAGCTCAATATTGTTTGACGCATCAAAACTATATCTTTATACTTGTATTTACAAGTTAAATTTGAAAAATGATTTTTATTTTTTACTTTTGGCTCAAATTCATACCGTTATGGCTGAAGAAAACAAAGTGCCACAGCACAAAAAAATCTATGAAATTCTTCGGAAGCACATTCTTTCAGGAGTTTATGAAGAAGGTAGTTTGCTGCCGTCGGAAAATGAACTTTGCGCTGTGCACAACATTACCCGGCCAACCGTTCGTCAGGCTTTGGAAGCATTGGTGAAAGATGGTTTTATCTCGAAAAAACAAGGCAAAGGAAGTATTGTACGGAAACCGCCTCAGGATATTGGCATTTTGAGTATTTCAGGAACAGCATCGGCCATCGGGAATCAATATCTGCAAACCCAAATTCTGCAAAAGCCGCAAATTAAACCCTGGCCCGAAAAATTTCCGTTTGAACTATCGACTGTTGAGCGCGAGTCGGGCTGTATTTACATGGAACGGCTTCGTTTGGTTGACGAACAGCCTGTTTTTTACGACATCAACCACATACCAAACATCAATCTGCCTAGGTTTTCGAGCCGGTCGTTCGAGAACAAATCCCTGTTTGAAACCCTGCGAACTCATTATCAGATTGAAGTGAAAGGCGGAGAACAAAAACTCAAAGCCATTAAAGCAGATCAGCTTATTGGACAACTTTTAAACTTGTCAGTCGGGGAGCCTGTTCTGAGCATCGAACGGAAACTGAATACCAACCGCGAAGGATTTCACATTTACTCAACCATCTGGTTCAACTCGGCCAGGCACTCGATATTCGGGACGTTCTAAACAAGCAATCAATTAATTCGCGAAATAAAAAGCCGTTAGACAGCAAATTGCTGAATAACGGCTTTCCTTTTTACTGAAACTGTATGGGGAATTATTTAGAACTCGATGTCGTATAACCCGTCAGCGTCAATCTCAAACTGCTTTACACCAATGTCGGTCATTGGGTGTTTGATGAGCTGGTACAATAATTCAGGACTAATAGTTGCCGAGTGTGCGCCAGCCATGCTGGTACGGTAAATCTGGTCGACCGTTTTAAAACTGGCGGCCAAAACTTTCCCATTCAGACCGTACAATGCAATATTTTCAACAATATCGCCTACCACTTCAATCCCGTGCGACGAAATATTATCAAGACGGCTCACATACGGCGCGACAAAATCGGCTCCGGCTTTCATGGCCACCAAAGCCTGTTGCTGCGTAAAAATGGCGGTTGCCGTTACATTAATCCCGGCTTCTTTCAAAACTCGCATGGCACGGTAACCATTGGCAGTTACCGGAATCTTGGCATAAAAGTTATCGCCAAAATCAAAATAACTGCGGTATTTTTTTGCTTCGCGCACCATATCGTCAGTTTCCGAAGAAATCATTTGTACGTGAACCATTCCGGTACCCACCAATTCCTGAATTCCTTCAATGGCAACAGAAAGTTTATATCCGGAATGAAGTAAAATAGTTGGATTCGTAGTAACACCTTCCAAAGGAAAAAATGTGTACAGCTTCCGGAGTTCTTCCAGATCGGCTGTGTCGGCCATGTATATCATAGTGGTTAAATTTAATGTTTTGATAGTTGTAGAGACGCACGGCCGTGCGTCTCTAACTAATTTCCCAGCAAATATTCTTCGGCCTCAACCGACCATAATCCTTGATGACGGTCGCAAATTTCGGCCAATTTCGCAAACAAGGGTTCGGTTTTTCCTTTTTCTGCAAAATCTGAAATAGCAGTCAAAGGCATTTCAAGATGTGTGTAAATCAGTTTTTTTCCTCCCGGAATATTTGGTAAGTGCAATGTCGTTTCGGCCACAGCATTCAGTCCGCCGATGTGGGTCACCAATCCGGCAGGATCGAGTCCGGCAGTCATTACTTCCAGCGCTTCTTTCATGTCATCGGTGTTTCCTCCTGAAGTTCCAACGATATGCGTATAGGCATAATGTACATTGTAGAAGTTCATTTTGGCGCCCAGTGCAGGATCTGATGGTCCAGCAAAGAAATTGAGGCATCCGTCGAAAGCCAGGATGGCATCGCCCTGTTCGATAACCGGGGCAACTGGTGCAAACACGAACACATCGTCGTAACCGGTATCTCCTGAAATGCGTTTCAATTCGGTCACCGGATCTTCAATTTTTGTATTCAGGTAAATCAGTTCAATACCACGTTTGGCAGCTTCAGCAACAGTATAAATCGAAGCGGCACGATCCAAACGGGTTTGGTCGATGTCGGTCACCACGCACAGCTTTGGTTTGCGGTCGGCACGATGAATGACGTAGTTGATAGCAGCAAGTCCCATCGGACCAACACCTGCGAGGATTGCCATTTTGCCGTCGTTGACAATTTCCATTTTGTGGATGTACGAACCCGGAGTGGTGTGGTAATTGGCATGCATGGCGCCAATAACGCACGAAAGCGGTTCGGCCAGCGAAGCGGGATAAAATCCCGGTCCATCGTAGGCAAGCAAACAATCCTGAATTAGCACATCTTTCGGGATGATCACATAAGTAGCATCACCCCCGATAAACTGGTATGAATAACCCGGAGCGCTCAACACACCAACCGGACCTTCTTCGTAATAAATGGCTGGCTGAATCGAGAATTTTTGTCCGGCTTTGAACTTGTGTTTCCAGTTGTCGCCAATTTCGACCAACTCGCCACTAAACTCGTGACCAATGATAATTGGGTTTTCGGCCACGTTGTTTGGAATACGTTTGTGGTCGGTAGCCTGTTTGGCTGCTTTGTACGATGACATGCAAATGCTGTCGGACACTACTTTTGCTAAAATTTCATCGGCCGATATCGCCGGAAGTTCAAACTCTTCCAGTCTCAAATCTTCTTTTCCGTATAATCTTACTGCTTTTGTTTTCATTTTCTCTTTATGTTTTTAACACGGTGACACAGCGTCACGGAGATGATTGTTAAACTCTTAACAAGGTCTTCGTCATTGCGAGGTACGAAACAATCCTTACGAACAGATCGCTTTACTTCGTTCGCAATTGGATTCTAATCAAACTTTTCACTGTGTCTTTGTGTCTCTGTGTTTAACTTTTTTAATTCAACATATTTTGACCACCGGTCACGGGTACTGCCTGTCCGGTTTCGTATTCCTGTTCGATGATGTAATACACAGCGCGCATCACGTCGAGCGGAGTGCAACCGCGGCCAGCCGGAACCTGCGCTTCATAGAAACGTTTCACATCGTCGATGGTTGTGGCGCCCGGAACTTTACCTGCACGCAGGTATTGAACGAACAAACCGTTCTGCGGATCGGCCCACAGCGGCCCATCGAAGAAATTACCCGGACAAACCGAATTCACCTTAATTTTGGCTGGCATCAGCTCCATCGCGAACGACTGGGTGAGGCCGATTCCGCCAAATTTACCTCCGGCGTAAGCAAAATTGCGGTTGCTTCCTTTCAATCCCGATTTGGAATTGATCTGTATGATATCGGTAAAATGGTCAGCTTTAAATTTATTCTGAAGTTTCATCACCGCCGAAGCATATTTGGCACACAGGAAGTACCCCGAATAGTTCACTTTGGTCATCAGTTCGAAGGTTTCCGGAGACATTTCATCCAGTCCGCCTGCACGTAAAATACCGGCATTGCTGATGAAAATATCCAGTCCGCCAAATTCATAAACCGTCTGAAATACCAGATTCTCCACCGAAGCGGCATTCGACACATCAGCCTTTACGAAATATGCTTTGTTTTTGCCTTTGCCGCCATTGAGCGATTCGGCAAATTTTGTCCCCAGTTCTTCATTCAGGTCGGCAATCACCACATTGGCGCCATTTTCCATCAGGTTCTCCACGATTCCGGCGCCAAAACCCTGAGCGCCTCCGGTAACAATCGCAATTTTGCGGTCAACTCGTCCGGCAGTGGCTCCCATGGCAATCGCGCTGCGGTATTGCTCCACTTCCCAGGTATCAATAAACTGCACCTGTGTAGGAGTCATTGGGCTTTGTCCGCCAAATTTTTCGGAATACAGGCTAACCAGACAAGTGTCCATCATCACATCTTCAAGTGTTGCAACAGCCTGTGCATTGTCGTTAGCCAGAATACAGCCAATTCCTTTGATGCAAATGATCTTCGGAGTTTTAGGCTGCGTTGCAGTATATGTTTTAATTTTTTCGGAAAGGTCATTCAGCAAAGCATCTACATCGCCCGAATATTCAGCGTAAATGAACGACGAATTGCAATACACAATTCCGTCAGGAATAAATGGCAAAGCGATTTTCTGATATTCAGTTTCCGAAGAAAGGAACCGCTCGTAGTACGAGTTATTAATAACTTTCAGCGTTTTCAAACCATTTTCGGAGAGCATCATTCGAATCGCCGGGACTATTTTTGCAGCCACCGGATCAACGGGTAGACTGACAACTGGCTCAATATCGCCAATTGCACCATTCAGAAGGCTGATGACATCGTTATATATTTCCATGATTTCGTCAATAGTATCGGCAGCCACAAAAATTCCGTGGTTCTGCAGCAAAATCACTTTCGGCTCTTTACCTGTGCGGGTACGATAGGCGTTTATACGTGTTTCAACTTCCTTAAACAAAATGTATCCGGGATCGACATAGGGCACATAAACCACGGCGCTGCCAAACAACACGGTAGTGAGTCTTTCTGCATTTTGACTACACATCAATCCGTTTACTTTGGTGCTGTGGGTATGCACCACAAAGCGGAAAGCGAGCAAATCGTGCAGCGAAGTTTCAACTGAAGGGCGCTGGCCTTTTTCGGGATGAATACGAGAATTCAACAAATCGTTTTTGATCTGATTTTCGCGCTCCATCACATCTTCAGAATAGGTTTTTCCGGCGATCAGTTGCAAGTCTTTGCGGTCGAGTTGGGCAAAACCATCCTCGCCAATGGTTGCCAGGCTATGCCCGCTGGCCTTGATGTAAATGTGGTTTTCGTCTTTGTACGACGTGTTGCCACCACCGGCAATGACAAAATCTTTCTGCTTTCCGTAGAACTGTGATATTTCGATTAATTCCTGAATTTCGGGTTTCATGATATTTTATTTTTTCGTAGAGACGTAACATGTTACGTCTCTACCATCCTAATTAATAAAATGGTTTATTACCGCCTTGCCTAATTCGACAAACGAATCGTATTCTTTGGTTTTGGCATCGCCATCAGCATTAAGATAACCTTGTTCGCCTTTGGCAATCAGGTACTGGTGGGCGGCAATGATGCAGGCTCCCTCAAATCCAATTTGCTCCAGTTCTTCGTCCAGTTCAACACCACCACTGCACGAAACTTTGATCGGATCGAGCAGAGGAGTATTGTGTTCGGTACCAAACGAAATCAGGAAGTTTTTGGAGCGGAAGAAAGTCACAAATTCTTTCAAGACAGCAAATGTATTACGTCCTGGAATCAGTTCGATGCTATAAATACCTTTGCTTCTGAGGGTTTCGTAAAGTTGAACGAAATCGCCTTCGTAATCGGTAAAATTTCCTTTGGCATCGTCGAGCAATACAGGGTAGCAAGGAATTCCACCAGCCGTAATAATAATGTCTTTTACCTGTTCGAGGCTTAAAAATGCTTTCGGATCTTCCGGAACAAAAGCGCGGCCTCCGGCTTTCAACAAATTGCCACGAATCTCGTTTTCCAAACCAGCCACATCAGTTAATTTTGACTTCACCTCTTTTCCGGAGAAGACTTGGGTATAGAATGCTTTCTTTTCTTCCGGGTTACTGAATTTTTCGTCGCTGGCAATGCGCAACGCTTTGGCAATGTGACGTTCACGCAACATATTTTTGGCATATTTGGTTTTCAGTTCATCAAAGTCGAAGCTGAAACCTGCCTTCAATTCAGCCAGCAATTCATTCAGCTTTTTCACCATTTCGGCAGTCTGAACATTGCTTTCGTACTGAACCTGTTCCAGTAAACTCAACTGCTTGCCGCCCAAAACCAACGGACTGGTCAATCCTTTGCCGCTCATGTAGGTACGGCCCGGATTGGCAGGATCGTTTACCCGAACATTAGCATCCTGAAGATCTTTCTGCAACGACATGAATTCGATGTTGAACAGCGGGAATATTTTATATTTCAGTGCAAGTTCAGCGAATTCGGCATAACCATCGGTCGTGTAAAAATCGTTGATTCCTAGCACCTGAACGCCTTCGGCTTCGGCCAGCTGAAACGGTTGTTCAATTTCGGTAAATGCGCTGAACGAGAACGGCGTATGAAAATGCCCGTTCACCAGGAGTGTTAGTTGTCCACCTTTCTTTTTCAGCTCATCAAGCAAAGCCTGTTTTTCCGGATAGTTGGCGAATAAAGATTGATTGTTCATTGTATGGATGTTTTTATGTAGTTTCTGAATTTCGGGATAAAGTAACAAATTTCAGTGAGGTTTTGTATCCTTTGGTATCCTGTAATTGGAGTTTACTGATCTGTTGACTCCAAGTCATCGGATCAGCTTAAAAAGCCATGGGGAAAATGCCCAAATTAGATTTGATTTTGAAAAACAAAAAAGAACAAAAACCTGTTAAGAATATTTACCGAACTCAAATTACTAACATTAAAAATTACAACCATGACTACAGTTAACGTTTATCTTACCTTTAACGGTAATTGCCTCGAGGCATTCAACTTTTACAAATCAGTATTTGGAGGGGAATTTCCCTATGTAGGCCGCTACAAAGACATGCCAACTGAAGGAGAAAATCCATGTTTACCTGAAGACAATGAAAAAATTATGCACATCTCATTACCAATTAGTCAGGAAACCATGTTAATGGGCAGCGACACCGGAGGCGAATGGGCTTCAAGCTACGTTTCAGGGAATAACTTCTCGCTATCCATTAATACCGATTCGAAAGAATCAGCCGACTGCTTATTCAATGGTCTCTCAGTGGGTGGTAGGGTAACCATGCCCATGGCCAGTACTTTCTGGGGCGATTATTTTGGAATGTTTACCGACAAGTTTGGCATTAACTGGATGGTCAGTTTCAATGAAAAGCCGATGCAGAAGTAGGAAAAGAAGAACTTGTGATAAAAACATTTGGTGATTGGCGGTCTGTAAATGACCGCCATTTTTTTTGCATCATCCAGAAATTACTTTGCGTCAATTTTAAGCAAATCCATAACCATACAAAAAGTGGGAAAGTCTAAACATGGAAAGATCTCATCTTTTGAGATCATTATTGGTGCTTCAGCTGTGCTTGTGAGCCTTTGCGCACTATTTGTGTCAATATCGCAGGTGCATTTAATGCAGAAACAGATGCATCTGGCGGTTATGCCCAGAATTGATATATCATTTTCTTATATTGCTTCTGAAAACCTCAATATCTCGATAACAAATTGTGGTTTGGGACCTGCCGAAATTTTGGCCACGAAAATTGAATATAGTTCGGTTGCTGTTGGCAGTTGGGAAGAATTGTTCAGGATGATGAGTAAAGAAAACCATGAGCAGGTAAACTATTCAGCGTCAAAACTAAAGGATCGGATGCTTGTTCCGCTGCAGATATTCCCGATACTGACAACCAAAGAAGATAATCTTTTTAAGCTTTTCGAAGCGAACAAAGACAAAATAAAAATCACGATCTTTTATAAATCTCTTTACAACGATTACTTTGAAGTCTGCCGCGAGAATTTAACCGTATCGGGAGCCATAACCAACAAAAATGTTGATCATTGGTAAGCCTTCGCTGAAGTGCGTATTTTAATTTTGCGTTCCAGTGTTTAAGTTTGCCTTTTACTTCAAAGACAAACGACATGTATAACGAGAAAAAATTCCGGGCGATCTTTGACGAGTTTCTGGTCT
>Ga0209417_1004128_pt1 | contig 17892 bp, 18 predicted proteins | sample RifGroF2_FD_184002 | JGI IMG/M metagenome (GOLD analysis project Ga0209417, IMG submission 184002) | Groundwater microbial communities from Rifle, Colorado, USA - Groundwater F2 (SPAdes) (version 2) | ecosystem: Environmental > Aquatic > Deep subsurface > Groundwater | place: Rifle, Colorado... | reverse complement strand
GCCTGCGAGGATGCCGCCTGTCGAGACCATGCGGACGATGGCGTTTGCTTTGGTGACGAGTTCGGGGGCGAATATTGCGGGTATAGTTCCGTTGATTGCGGGGCTAAAGAGGGCGGACTGGATGCCTTCGACGGCGAGGACAATAAGGATGAGGGACCAGTTCATGGTCATGATGGCGAAAGCGGCGACTATCATGGCGGCAAGTTCGAGAATTTTGCACCAGATGACGACTGTGCGTTTTGCGAATCGGTCGGCGAAAAAACCGGCTGGGGCGGCGAAGAGCAGGAAAGGGAGATAAATGAGAACTGTGGCGTAGACCTGGAGCTGCTCGCGGCCGGCGGCGATGGCCAGGAGCATTACGGATTGTTTGAAGAAGTTATTGGTGAATACGCTGAGGAAATATGTGACGCAAAGGGCGGCAAAGCCGCGGGCGCGGGGCACGGGGGCGGTTTTTTCTGCGTTGTGCATGTGGGTGGTTATTCCTCTTCGACCTCGATGGAGTCGATGTAAAAATCGCTGGAGCCTGTGACGCGGTTGGGGGCTGAGCATATTGGGCATTTTGTTTTAAGCTCGGAGCCGGGGGTGAAATCTTCCTGGTGGGAGCAGGATGTGCAAATGATGGTAGCTGAGAGGGTTTTCATTTCGAGGGTAGCGGGGGCGGCGGGGGTATCTTTTTTTAGTTCTTCGAAATAGAAGTTGAGGCTTTCGAATTCGATTCCGGCGAATGGGCCTGCGATGAGGGAAATTTTGGTTACGCGCGAATCGGGGGCTGGGAGGGCTTTTAGGACCTGGTCGAGGATGGCCTGGGCTATTGAGGCTTCGTGCATTTTTTTTCAACTGTTACGAGTTTAAATTCCAAATAAATGTTCTAAATACCGCAAGGTCATATCTGGATCGTGTCTTCGTCGGGCACCTGGAAATTCGGGTCTGACTTTATTGGCTTGGGGAGATTGTTTGGTTCGCTGCGGTCTTCGGGCCAGCCAAGGGTCCAGGAGATGATATTGCTGACGCGCTTGGAATTGGGCTGCCATGAAAAAACATTGGTTGTATTTAGCAGTTTACTTATTGCTGGGGCGCTTATCTGGCGGCTGGTAGTATCGGCGGTGAAGGCTTTTGTTATCAGCCTGTCCTGTGAAAACGGCATGATTAAAATTACAAAGCAGATGAAGCCCCAACTGACATATCCTGTTAGAAATCCCAAGCCTGATGCGCCGAGGTTCTCAAAGATGCTGGGCAGGGTTATATTGAAAGCTCCCGTTAAATAGGTCATTGCGATGACTTCAAGTATCAGGAATATTAGAAAGGCAGTTGCGGCCACGCAGCAGGCGTAAATGTACCAGAAAGTTGGGTTGTTGACGTTGCCGAAGCCGCTTCCGAGCAGGTTAAATTTGCTTGAGAGCGTGGGAGTGAGCATTATTGCGATATAGATCGAAACGATGACGTTGAATGTGGTTGCCCACATGGCGTAAAAGCCACGACGGTAGCCAATAACGGCGCCGATGATCGCTAATGCCAGTCCCGCTAAGAACAATTTAAACTCCTGGAAAAATATAAAATATAAAAAATCAAAAATCAAAAATGTGGAGTCGCTGCGTGACGCCAATCATTTCTGGGTCCCCGCCTTCGCGGGGATGACAAATCGCTTTGAGCACTGGGTTTTCATGGTGGGCAAGAGTACTTGCCCACCCTACGGTTCTGTATTTTCTAAATGCCTGTTTCATTTGTGACTCGTATTACTTCGTCCATAGTTGTTATCCCGGCAAGGACTTTGCGAATGCCTTCTTTTCGCATGTTTGTCACGCCGCGTTTGGCGGCGGCTTCTTTGAAATCAACAACGGAGACCTTGCCTGTGGTAATGGTCTGCCTGAGATTGTCGTCCATTTCGAGAACATCGAAAATTCCGGTTCGGCCGAAAAAGCCGGTGTTGGAGCAATGCTGGCAACCATTAGGAACGCAAACAGTGGAAGGATCGAGATTGTTTTTGTAGAAGAACTCCCTGCGTTTGTCGCTTTGCTCCATTGGTGTTTTGCAGTTATCGCAGAGCACGCGAACGAGCCTTTGTGATACGATTGTTGAGACGGCTGCGCCTATGAGCATGGGTGTGACATTAAGGTCAAGGAGTCGAACGATGGCGGAAATGTTGCTGTTGCTGTGAATGGTGGCCAGGACGAGGTGGCCGGTCTGGGCGGCCTGGAGGCCGATGCCGGCGGTTTCATTGTCGCGAATTTCGCCTACGCAGATAACATCAGGGTCCTGCCGGAGCATGCTCCTGAGCGTTTTTGCAAAGGTGATATCCGCCTTGGGGTTGATCTCGATCTGGCTGGCGTTGGGGAGGATGTACTCTATCGGATCTTCGACAGTTATGACATTTCTCTGGAGGAAATCGATGCAGCTTAACATTCCGTAAAGCGTTGTGGTCTTTCCTGAACCTGTTGGGCCGCAGATCAGGATCATGCCGTTTGGTTTGGCAACGGCGATTTCAAGCTGCTTTGTCTGCCTTTCGTTTGCGCCGATATCGGTGAGGGTTTTCAAGCCGGTCTGCTGGTTAAGAATTCTTATTGCGAGTTTTTCGCCGTTGAGAACGCCTGCACTTGCGACACGGAAGGAAATATTGTACCCGTCTCGTTTTGCTGTAAACGCACCGTCCTGAGGACGGCGTTTTTCGGCGATATCCATGCCGGAAACGGCTTTGATACTGTTTACTATCGCAACACATTGTGATGCGGGCAGTTCATCGGCGAGCCGGAGCATTCCATCGACGCGGTACCTGATCGTATAATTTGCATTGTCCTTTGGGTCGATCAGGATATCGCTGGCGCGGCTGTCTATGGCGCTGACAACGAGCGTTTCGGTCGCATTGAGGGTGTTTCTGGCCTGCTGTTTATCTCCGCTTTGGCTGTAGAGGTCGGCAAGGCTTTTTCCGCTGGAATCGAGGAGAATTATTGAATCGCTGCTTCGTGAGCCGATGAATCCTATGCCTTTGAAACCAGCAGAAGCTGTGCCAATGAACCGTTTGAGTTTATCGATGAATTTGAGGTTGGGCATAGAAGCATTTATGCCGAAACTCTGGCGGTAGAGAAAAAATATGTAAAATATAGGGCCCAGGAAAAGCGAAAAGAGGTTAACTATTGCTTTATGGCGTTTTTCGACAAAATTGCCGAATTCGATAAGCTGGGCGAAATAAAGACAGGCATATACCCAGCCAATTAACAAGCCTAGCCTTATTGGGCTAAAGAGCAGCTCAGTGCTGGGCATTTGCTGAACAATGGTGCTTGCTGTATAAACAGACATACACAATCCTTATTACACAATGCAGTAAGCAAATTATATATCCGAGGCTGCCGAGTGGCAAAGGATATTTCAAGCAATTTTAACTTTGATTTGTCCCGATGTGGATTCCGGATAGAATTATTTTGTTAATGCGTATTTTGTATTTAGAATTCTGGCTTTGTGATACGAACATATATCTATATAGTTACGTTCTTGTAGTGTATTAGTTTAGAGGAATTATGAATAAATCGCTTTATCCTGGCATGAGTTTTCTTGCCATTTCCGCAGTTTCACTGCTGTTTTTTGCCGGCTGCACTGTAACAAACCATCCGCGGGCACGGCCGGGCAGTTATGCCAGTTCCACAATTAAGGTTAACTTTGTTGACGGAAAAGAGCTTGGAAACCACAATTTCGGATCATTTGTCGGTGAAAAAGACGGGATCGCCTATACCTGTAAAGGCGGTCATATCGACATAGCCCACCTGAGAATAGCGGCAGATAATGTATTTTACCTTTATAATAAGATCACAAAGCGTCTTGAAAACGGGGATACGGACTTCGATTTCAAGCTCAATACCGATAGTTCAACATTTAGTGTCCGTGTGTCATATCCGCCAGGATTTAAGAGCTGGTCTGAATCCAGACGTAAGAGGGTGATCGATGAAGTTGCTCTGGACGCATCACAGTATTGCACATGGCAAATGGTAAGCTGGCATGAAGTGCTGACGTGGTTCGGCCAGAAGGCATTTGTCGTTGTTCCCCAGTTCCAGTCGGCTTTTTCGTGGGAGGATTCATATTCCAACCTGCTGGGCACGATCTTAGGGGCAAAGGCTATAAGGCATCCTGACACCAACTTTAATGACGATATGACGGCAGTGCTTAGAGATGAACTCAAAACGCTGGGCTGCCAGCCCGCGAGCGTTGCGTATTATGCGTCGGAAAAAATGCGGGGCAAATGGTTTACTGGATCAGTGGATGTGCATATTCTGCTGCGGAATTTTGATCTTGGGCTGGATGACGGGTATGTATCGCCGTGCCTGGTTCCGGACATTTGCCCGTCGGCCAAACCAGTGCGATACCCGGTGCCCAGGATGGATATAGCCAAAAAATACGGCTTCAAGTTTGATTTACAAGTAACTGGGCATGGACTTGCCAATGAGCAGTGCCTTGATGCGATATACCCAAATGGCAATGACGGCCCTATAATCCCTGCCAAACACATGCCGATATTGATGAAATGTATCAAAGCAGAGGCAAAGGACATGGGCCTGACTGTTTTTCCGTGATCGTATATGGCCAGATTGGCTTAAACCCGCGGTATTGAATCGCGGGTTTTTTTATGCGCAGCAGGATTTCCCAGTAATACGCTATGATAAAAAATTAAATTACGGTTTTAATATGCGGGCAAAAAAATTATAATGAAATTGTGGAATTGCTAAAACTTTAATAATCCGGGTATGAACCTTTAAATGACAACGAACGTAGAACAACCAAGTGACGCTGATTTGCTGGCCCGTTACATAGCGGGCGAGGAGGCGGCGTTCACGGAGATCGTGGAACGTTACAAGAATGCGTTGTATGCGTTTTTGCGGCGTTTTTTAAATAGGCAGGACCTGGTGGAAGATGCATTTCAGGAAACTTTCTTACAGTTGTACTCAAGCAGGGAAAGTTTCGACGTGGATCGGCCTTTGCGGCCATGGCTGTTTACGATAGCGGCCAACAAGGCCCGCGACGCATTACGCAAGCAGCAGCGGCAGGCGACCACATCCATCGGGACCATGTCTGAACCGGACGAAGTTTCTATAGACGATGTGCTCAATACGTTGTCGTCGTATGATATAACTCCTTTGGATGAAATAAATAAGGATGAAACAGCTGCCAGGGTACGCGAAATTATTGCTTCGATGCCGGATAATCTTCGGGAGATCCTTATCCTGGCGTACTTTGACCAATTTTCTTACAAACAAATGGCTGATATGCTCGGTATTCCTATTGGGACTGTTAAAAGCCGGCTGCATACTGCCATTGTCAATTTTACAAAAAGATGGAAAAGCGGCAGCAGGGGGAATGTGAGAGCGTGATGAAGTCTTTAAAGCCTCAAGAAAAACAGTTGGTATTAGATTATTTCTTTGGTTTATCGGACGAGCAGGAAAAGCAATGGGCACAAGAACTGCTTGCACAGGATGGGCGTGCAGCAGTGATGCTTGCGGCATTGAAGGAGAGCCTTGGGCCGCTAAATAATTACGACGTAGAACAGTGTCCCGATCACCTGAGCCAACAAACACTCGAAAAACTCAAAACAGCCAAGCTCGCAAGTGAAGTAAGACTTAGCGAACTTTTGCGGCAGGAACAGAACAGGCCGGTAACAACGAGGCAAAGCTTCTGGCGTGGTTTTGTGGAAATGGCTGCTGCGGCGGCTATGATAGTCGCGGTTGCCGGTGTAACATTCCCAACACTTCAAAATGCCAGGTCAAAATACTGGCAGACTAAATGTGCGGCGCAGCTTGGCTCGGTAGCGAATGGGATAAATCAATATTCGGCGGATAACTGGGAAATGCCTACGGTGGCTACGACTGCCAATTCACCATGGTGGAAGATCGGCGATCAGGGCAGTGAAAATGTTTCAAATACGCGGCATCTTTGGCTGCTTGTAAAGCAGGGTTATACAGATCCTCAGGATTTTGTGTGTCCTGCAAGGACAGGGGGCAAGGCGCTGAAATTTGATACCGCAAAGGCCCAGGCCATGTCTGATTTTCCGGCCAGGAAGTATGTTACATACAGTTTCAGGGTGGTGTGCAACGTCAATCCTACGCAGATGCTGCGAAGCGAAAAGATATTGATATCCGATCTTAACCCGGTTTTTGAAAAGCTTCCTGAGGCTGGCAACGGCGAACTTAATCTCAAACTCTGCGACATGGCAAAATCGAGCAACAGCACTAATCACAGGGCGCGAGGGCAAAGTATATTGTGCGGCGACGGGTCTGTGAGATTTGTCAAAACTCGCAATGTTGGCCCATCGAATGACGATATTTTCACCATCAGAGGCACAGAAACATACAAGGGATGCGAGAGGCCCTGCAGCGAAGATGACGATTTCCTTGCACCGTGAAGATTAGCGTTTAGCGTACAGGGTTCAGGGGTGAAATAAAAACAAAACCCCCGATTGGCGTCGGGGGTTTTTCTCTAATCTCAAATCCTAATTTCTAATCTTTAAACGCTGAACCTTATATTTTGAAGCTGGAAATATCGACGCCCTTTTTCTTGAGTTCTTCAAGATAGACGTTGAGGCGGTCTGTCAAGGCTTTGACAGAGTCGGTGAGTTTTGAAACTTCTTCCTTGATTTTGCTGATATCTTCAGATGAGCCTTTGAGCATGGCAGAGGCGGCGTCCTTGATCTTGGCGCTTTGCTCCTTAAGCTGTATGGATTTTTCTTCGATGGCGGCCTTGTATTTTTCGGCAACGGCTTTTAGGTCATCGACACTCATTTTTTCGGCCTCGGCTTTGACTTGCTCCATTGGTTTGTTTTCGTCGGCCTTTTTCCCACATCCAGCAAGACCCATGGCCAGAAACAACGCGATAGAAACAGACAGAATTGACTTAACCATAATAAACCTCCCTAAAAAAATAAATATACAGATCACAAGGGGTAATATAGCGGGATTACGGGGTTTGTACAAGGCCGTAAAATATAAATGCAAAACGAGCTTTTTGGTGATATAGTACTGAAAATTACAGTAACACTTATAAATTGAGATAAGTGAGAGAGTTATGTTTACAGGGTTGATCGAAACTGTTGGTGTTGTGCGGTCGGTAAGGCGAGCCGGCGGCGGTATGGTTCTTGCGGTAGCCCCGGGTGCGCAGTGGGATCCGGCGGTCGGGGAGAGCATAAGCGTAAACGGTGTGTGCCTGACTGTTTCAAAGGTCGAAAGTTCGCTGGTGCATTTTGACGTTAGCCCGGAAACGGTGGAACGGACAACAATTTCGGGATTCGCGGCAGGGCAAAAGGTAAACCTGGAGCGGGCACTGGCGTCAGGCGGGCGATTTGGGGGCCATTTTGTGCTGGGGCATGTGGATGGGGTAGGCAAGCTTAAGAAAGTTACGCAAAGAGGCGAATTTTACGATGTGGTTTTCGAGACAGGCAGTGACCTGCTAAATGAAATGGTGGAAAAGGGTTCGGTGGCAATAGACGGCATAAGCCTGACGATCGCTTCTATGGATGAGGGGCAATTCCGTGTGGCTGTAATACCGGTTAGTTGGGCGAATACAAATCTTTTTGGCCTAAAGACGGGGCAGGCTGTGAATATTGAGACGGATATAATAGTAAAATCCATACGGAAGCAGATGCTTAATATGCTTGGCAAGGAAAGCAAGGCCAAAAATGGCGGGCTTACGATGGGGCAGCTGCTTCAAATGGGGATATGATGGACAAATTCAGCCATCACATTTACGACAACAAGATCGTTATTGGGGTGACCATGGGCGATCCGGCCGGGATCGGGCCGGAGATAGTCATTAAGGCACTATCCGACCCGCTGGTGAGGCGAGATGCGAAATTTATTATCTTCGGCATGAACGAGCAACTTGTCTATGCCGCAGACCAAAATGAGATCGAGCCGTTCTGGGGCAGGCATCAGCACGAAAAACTAAGCAGGGATTACCCGCATAACGTGATGGTGGCGGATTATGATGATTATTCTGTGCCGGCATATCTAAAAGGGCCAAGCAGGATGAGCGGTGAGGCGTCGGTACGGTTCTGCATTGATGCTATCGAGGCTGCAAAAGATGGGATAATCGATGGAATAGTAACTGCTCCGATAAGCAAGGTGAGCTGGAAAATGGCCGATGCACCATGGCCGGGGCATACGGAACTGCTTGGCGAAAAATGCAAAGCTCCCAGGCGTGCGATGATGTTCGTAGCTGGGCCGCTCAAGATAGCGCTTGCGACTATACATGACGCGCTGTTCGATGTGCGCAACAAGTTTACAATAGGCAGAGTATTCGAACCGATAGATCTGCTCAATGATGCGCTTAAAGAATTTTTCGGAATAGAAAAGCCTCACATCGGGGTGGCGGCGCTGAATCCGCACGCCGGTGAGGAAGGGCAGTTCGGTGATGAAGAGGCCAGGATCATTACGCCGGCGATAACGATGGCACAGCAGGGCGGGATAAATGTAACGGGGCCTTATCCGGCTGATACAATTTTCGTGCGGGCGATGAAGGGGGAGTTTGATGGTGTGGTCGCGATGTATCATGACCAGGCGATGATACCGGTGAAGCTGGTGGCGTGGGATGAGGCGGTTAATGTGACGATAGGGCTTAAAATAATCCGCACGTCTCCGGCGCATGGGACAGCATTTGATATCGCAGGCAAGGGAGTGGCTAATGCCGCGAGCATGAAAGAGGCTATAAAGCTAGCCGTTGACATGGCAAAGATACGCAAAGCCCAGCGGTCGAGATGGTACAGAAAATCAGGCGGTCAGTAGACCGGGGAAGATAATGCAGACAAAGGCACAAGTTGAAGAATTACTGGCTTCGGCCGGGACAAATCCGAAAAAGGCGTTGGGACAGAATTTCCTTATCGATCTTAATCTGATCACGCTGCTCGTGGAGCAGGCTGATATCCATTCGAATGATATTGTGATAGAAGTTGGCCCGGGAACGGGATCGCTCACCGAAGAAACCGCCAAGCTCGCGGGCCGGGTGATATGTGTGGAGCTTGACAAGACGCTGGCGAAAGTGGCGACGAAACAGCTTGCGGGGTTTGCAAACGTAAAAATGATCGTAGGCGATGCCCTTGAGAAAAAGAGCGAACTCAATCGTGAACTGGTTGAGGCAATAACTCAGGCCAGACAAGAACTGAATGGGCGGCTTTTGCTTGTCGCTAATTTGCCATATAATGCCGCGGCATCGATCATGCTTAATTTAATAATCGGGCCAGTTATCGCCGATGCGATGTATGTAACTGTGCAAAAGGAAGTTGGTCACAGAATGGTGGCTGTGCCTGGCTCGGGGGATTACGGCATACTTGGCATTTTCATGTCTGCGACCGGTCGTGCTCATGCTTTCAGAAAGCTGGGGCCAAGCGTCTTTTGGCCCAGGCCTGGGGTGGATTCGGCTATGGTGGAATTTGTTTATGATCCAGCCAAAGCGGGCCGTATATCTGATATGTCGCTGTTTCGCGAGGTTGTGGGATTATTCATGTCACACAGGCGCAAGATGCTCAAGGCTTGCGTAAAATTCGCTCAGGGACATTTGGAGAAGATACAAAACTGGGAAGCTATTTTTGCGGCAGCGATGATTGACGGCCATCTCAGACCTGAGCAGCTTGAAGCCGAGCAGTATATCGCGATAACCAATCTGGTGAAAGAAGAACTGACTAGTCTGTAGCCGACTGCGCAAAAAAAAGCGGGGCCCAGATGTCCATCACACCTGAGGCCCCTGAATCTACTGGGGGTAGAAACAACTTATTTATTTTTTAGCTGCAACTTTTTTGGCAGGCGCCTTGGCAACAGGTTTTTTGACAACGACAACAGGCTTCTTGACAACAGGCTTGTGCACAGTTACGTTCTGTTTGGCGGTGAAGATCGTTTTGCCGTCTTTCATTTGACCGGTCAGTTCCAGTTCATAAACGCCGGGCTTTGCAAGTTGGGATATCGAAGCTGTTGTGAACCTTGCCAGTCCTACGCGTGAATTCTTCGAGAAGTATGTCCAGTCAGGTTTGATTTTTCCGCCGATCCTCAAACTGGCTGTATTTACATCACTTACTTTGCATCCGGTAGGCAACTGCACATTCGCCATGATCCATTTTGTTTTCACGGCGGTGTTGATCACCCTGGGCATATAGTTGACCCTGGCTGTAACGAGTTCGGGCTGGACTTCTTCAACCACTACAGGAGGCGTAAGAAGATAGGCATGCGTAGCGCCCGCGGGCGTTCTGCCGTATCCGCAGATCTGGCCCTTGTCATTAATGTATGCGGCGTTAAGTTCCCAGCCGAGGTTGGGGTCTATAATCGTATTGAGGTCAATATTATTGCCGGAACCGTTAGGGTCATACCATGTGGCATGATATGTACCTGAGGCGGTGCGGGCATAGCCGACGATCTCGCCGGCAACGTTAATTGATGTTGCGTAACTGCGTGTGCCGCCTATGCCGCCAAGATCGATCGCGGTAACCGAGCCGTTGGCTGTAAAGAGCATAGCATGATGGTAATAGCCGGGCTGTGTGTTGCCGTAACCGACCATCTGGCCCTTGTCATTGATAGCGAGAACCGTTGTGAAATCACCGGTGAGCTGCGAGCCGATATCTACGTTGTTACCAGAGCCGATCAGGTCATAGATCATAGCTGTTTCTTCGCTGTTTCCGGCGATAATGCCGGCTTTATTCACGCAGCGTGCGACACTGAGGTAGCAGTCGGTCTTATCAAGGTCTATGTTCAGTCCTGAGCCTGTTGAATCAAACCTTGTTGCATGCCAGTTACTGTAGAAATACTCATCGGGTGTTGTCGCCGACCAGCCGACGATGACGCCGGTGTCGCTGATGGCCTGTGCTCCGCCGGTACCGCCGCCAAGTGAGCCAAGGGCGATGTTGTTGCCCTGGCCTGTGGCATCGAAGAATATGGCGCGTTCCGTGCCGTATTCATCGTAATCAAGGCCGACGATTTGGCCAATGTTGTTGATCGCATAGGCCCAGCTGTCGCCATTGCCGGCGGGCAGGGTGCCCAGGTCGATGTTCGCGACATTGCCGGTAGAATCGAATAGAACAGCGCGGCGCTGCCCGTCGATGTTATCGGCACGGCCGATGACCTGACCGTTATTGTTGATGGCATAGGCATACGAATTTTCGCCGCCAAGTGTCCCCAGGTCTGTAAAGGTATACTTGGGCAGGCCTAAGGCCGCCGAGGATGCCAGCGCAAAAATACATAATAAATAAAAAGTTTTCATAGAACCCCCAAGGCAAAAAAAGGAAAGTACAACTGATATCGCCAAACGGCGAGATGTCCGTTTTAAAGCGGAAGCAGCGGCAAATTGTGTATGTATAAGGTCATGGTATTATCCCCCAAACCAAGTGTTTCTGTAATTAAATTATAGCATCAGAAACGGCCCACGCCAAATTTTCGGCCGGATTATTCCCAAAAGCGTAAAAAAAGTGAGCATCTGTGCTATAAAAACATTAGAATCTGCGTTGCAATTGAGAATTTGAAAAGGATGAAATTTTGAGCGAGAATAAAAAAAATAAGCTGCCCTGGTATGCCTGCGGCTTGCATTTCGAATGTACCGGGTGCGGCAAGTGCTGCTCCGGGCCGGACGAGGGCTATATATGGGTAACGGCGCCTGAGATCGAAATGATAGCCAATAAACTTAAGATGACCAGCCAGGAGATAGAATTTGCGTTCCTGCTGAAAATTGGCTCGAGAAAGACGATCCGGGAGGCAAGGCCTTCCAATGACTGCATTTTCCTGCAAAAGGTAAACGGGGAAAAAAGGTGCAGGATTTACGATGTTCGGCCCAACCAGTGCAGGACATGGCCGTTCTGGAATTCCAATCTTGACATCCCGGATGACTGGAATGAGGCGGGCAAAAAGTGCGCCGGCATAAACAGGGGCAAGTGTCATTCGTTTGATGAGATCGAAAAGCAAAGGACTCAGCAACGCTGGTGGTAACCCGAGATAATAAACCGGATATTGCCGCGGCGGTGGAGAAGGTTTACGCATTTATCGAGCAGGCAAACGCCTCGACGGGTGCGAATTGCCTTGGTTGCGGTAACTGCTGTAAGTTCAAGGATTACGGGCACAGATTGTATGTAAGCACGCCGGAATTGATCTACCTTGAGAGTCAAATTGGGGAACTAAAATGGGCAGGGGAGATGATGTGTCCGTGGCACACGGATGGTCGGTGCGGGATACATAATTCCCGATTCGCAGGGTGCAGAATATTTTTCTGCAAGGGCGATTGTGTAAAGCAGGGGGAGCTTTCGGAAGAGGTTTTAAGGCGTCTCAAGGCGATATGCCATCAATTCAACATACCTTATGAGTACAAAGAGCTTTCGGCGGCACTGGCTCATGTCTGAGCCTTTTCGGGCTTCCGTGGCACGGTCTAGCGAAGCTAGGCCGTGTTCCTCGCATTGTCGTCTTCAGCCCCGGCAGGGGCGCAAGGGAGTAGCCCATAGCAAGCGATAGCGCAGCTATGGGTTTAATATCACAACCCGCCCCTTTCCCTCTCTCATCCCAAAGCCCCGGATGGGGCGACAGGCTTAAAAGCCTCGCGCAGCGACTCCACATTTTTTATATTTTATTTCATTTAAAAATGACTTCGAGCCTTTTCCGGGGCTTGGGTTGCAATCTGGGCGGGTTTGTGTATACTTAGCGGCTACATATTTTGGACAGGAATAGCATGGAAAAGGTAAAAATATACGATACGACGCTTCGGGACGGTATGCAGGCTGAGGGAGTGAGCTTTTCGCTTCAGGATAAGCTTGCTATTGCCGCCAAGCTCGATGAGATAGGGGTGGATTACATTGAGGGCGGCTATGCCGTGAGCAACCCCAAGGAGATGCAGTTTTTCAAGGATGCCGCCAAGGCTGGACTGAAGCGGGCCAAGATCGTCGGTTTTGGCAATACCCGCAGGCGCGGGGTAAAGGCCGAGGAAGATACATCGCTTGCGGCTATTCTCGAAAGCGGTGCGCCGGCGGCGGCACTAGTGGGCAAGACCTGGGATATGCATGTTACCGAGGTGCTGCGGGTGAGCCTCGAAGAGAATCTGGCGATGGTGGCTGAAAGTATAGAGTACCTCAAAAAGAAAGGCTTGGAAGTAATATTCGACGCAGAGCATTTTTATGATGGCTTCAAAGAAAACCCGGCTTATGCACTCAAAGTCCTGGAGACGGCGGCAAATGCCGGTGCTGACAGCCTGGCTCTTTGCGACACCAACGGCGGTTCGCTGCCGGAGCAGATATTTGACATAACATCGCAGGTAAGAAAGGCGACAGGCTCGGTTATGCTTGGCATTCATGTGCATAATGACAGCGACAATGCGACGGCAAATTCGCTGGCATCGGTGCGGGCAGGGGCAAGGATGGTGCAGGGCACTATCAATGGCCTCGGTGAAAGGTGCGGCAATGCCAACCTTTGCACGATCATACCTAATCTTACATACAAGATGGGATATGCCACACTTGATAATGACAAGATCAAGGGGCTTACAGACTTGTCGCGATTCATATTCGAAATCGCAAATCTTAGCCCGATCATGAATATGCCGTATGTAGGCGAGAGCGCTTTTGCCCATAAGGCGGGGTTGCACGTCGATGCGCTTCGCAAGAACAGGAAAACATACGAGCACATGGACCCGGAAGCGGTAGGCAACAGCAGACGGTTCCTGATTTCCGAGCTTAGCGGGGCATCAAATGTGCTGGCCAAGCTTGAAGGTACGAAGATAGCTGAGAACAAAGAGCTTGCCAAAAAGCTGCTTAGCCAGGTGCAGGATTTGGAAAATGAAGGTTATCAGTTCGAAGCAGCCGAGGCCAGTTTCGATCTGCTCGTTAAAAAGGCCCTGGGTACATATAAGCCCGCATTTGAGCTGATCAAATATCACGTCAATGTCGAACGCAATGGCGAAGGCAGGATGGTTACCGAGGCCACTGTAAAGCTGAAGGTCGATGGGGTCGTTGAGCACGTTGTCAGCGAAGGCGACGGGCCGGTAAACGCACTTGACGGCGCATTGCGCAAGTCGCTCGACAGGTTCTACCCTATCATAAAAGATATGCACCTCATCGATTACAAGGTTCGCGTAGTAAATGCCAAAGCCGCCACAGCTGCCAAGGTGCGGGTCGTTATCGAGAGCAAGGATGAAAATGGCCTCTGGGGCACGGTAGGCGTATCGGAGAACGTCATAGACGCAAGCTGGAAGGCGCTGGTTGACAGTGTGGAGTACAAAATACTCAAAGGCTAATCGTCAGGTAATGTAGCTCAACCGTCTCGGTTGAGAGTTTAAACAGGGTTGTTTATTCACAAGCGAAACGCTTGTGCTAAAACTGAGACTTAAGTTTTGTTACATCTTGGTGGGCCAGGCGAGCGGATTCGTGGAGGCGGAAATGAGTATGGTGTCCCCAGATTTGGGTCTTTTGTCCTTTGATAGCTTCAATAGCACCTTAGCCTTGAACGCTGAACCAAAATGCCTACGCTGTGCCATAAAATAATACTTCCTTCCATATTCAGTACAAGACAACATTATACCACATCAACTACCTTATACACTGGTACGAAATATGGGGAGGATTATATAGTTGGTTTGCTGATAGTAAGCTGTAACCGTAATGCTTCAGTGTTTTACTTAGTTTTGGTATTTGCAGGGTAGCAGGTATGTACATGTAAATCTTTTTATTAGATATTGATCATGCAGGTACTAAGGTTTATTATTCAACAACTCTCGTAATTTATTTGCATTGGCCTCTAGTTGACATATTTGTTTATCCCTTACTTCATGCATTTGCTTATCCATTCTTTTGTCTTTTATATATGAAAATAATGAAAGAAGCCCGACAACAATCAGCATGCCAAACGTCATGAACCTACTAAAAATAACCTCTATACTATTTGTTTTTCTTCTTTCTGCATGGCCAGTAATCCCCTTACCTCTCAATTCCAATTTCAGCTCCGATGCTTCTTCTGTATTCTTACTCCTATTCACCAGAATTGAAAATGCAACACTATCGCCAGGATTAAGTCTAGGGAAAAATATCTTCTTTATGTTAGCTCCAGGTGTGTTAGCTTCCGAGTAAGTTATGCTTTTAAATTTCGGTTCAATCTTGACCTCTTGAATTAAATAAGTAATAGGTAGTTCAAAATAAGCCTGCACTTCTTCAGCTTCCTTGTTTCCTGCATTCTCTATTCGAGTATTGTAAATGCTTACGTTGTTAGCCACTCCACTTACAAAATTTGCAGCGGGGAACTGTTCATAAACCAATTCAGGCGTTTTATTCGTATAGTTAAAGAAAATAATGCTTCCAATCGAACACAAGCCTGTCAGAATCGCAGTCCCAAAAATCTGCCCCCATGCCCAGCCATTACCGTTAGCAATATTATCTTTACTTATAGTACTCATTATTTTACCTTCAAATAATTCATTATTTTGATACTTGTTCTTTATATGTGAACAAGATGATTAAGGTTTTGGAACAGATTCGGTAATTCCACGAGATACTTTGGATGGAAGTACAAATAAATATTCAGCAAAGGATATAGCAAATTCAAATGCCAGATTAGCATCTTTGTAACTCGGCAATGATGCGTTCTCGTCAGCATGTCTTTCGTCGTTTGCATCCAGCCGAATTTGATGAGCCCATTTGGACATTTCTTCCGTAATCAAATGGTCTGCCGCAGCTTTTTGAATTCTGGTATATAACTTTCCTTCTTTATAATTCTTCGCTTTCAGCATTGCATCTACCGCACTGGCACAAAGCATAATTGCTCCAGATGGTGCATGAAGACTGTTATGTGCTTGTGTTAAAAATGCTCGTGGTTTTTCTGGAATTAAATCACTGATTGTTTGAATCGCTGGATAAATTTCATCTATGTAATTTAAGTAGGGAGAATCATTTCTGGTATTTGGTGCCGCAGCAATGACAACACCTCCGCATGATTTACAAATATACACACCCCACCATCGCGGATTAATTTTTAATTGGCCTTCTGTTGGAAAAACGTTTTGGGTTTGGTTAAAGGTCGGATTTGCTCTTCCACAGTAAGGGCAAGAATCAAGTGCGAGTTGGCCTGATAATTTTTGCATAAATGCTCCTTAAAACCATGAAAGACAATATGCTATTCTTCCATAATTGTCAAGAACTTTAGTCGCCTTTGGCGTTATGAGGTGTACCAACGGAGAGTTCTGGGGACACCATACTTAATTCTTAAATTCCCGAATTTCACAATCCACAACCCAACCACCCCCTAATCACCCCCAAACCACCCATTTTTTGGGCAATTTTAACTCAAAACTCAAAATTTATGACTCAAAACTACCCCGTTTACCCCCTGATACCCCCCAAACATTTCGCTTGACACACTTTTTTACATGACCCAAAATTCCCGCCATCCCACCAAAAACCGCATTCCCGCCCCTAAAAACACCCATTTTACTCAATTTTGAACTTTTAATTTTGAACTTTGAACTTTTTCCTACCCTTTTCCAACTTGCGCAAGTTTTTTTAGCAGTACAGGCCTTGAACTTGGAAGCGTTTTTAGTTATACAGAAGTTCTGGAGGGGGGCACAACTTTGAAGGGGCAACTGGGGTGGGGAAGAACATTGGGCTGGTCATCATTCTATGTACTTCATTCGGCGCGGCACAAACGGCATATCTGGAAGGGGATAAAAACGGAGATCGGTGCGTTGATCTTCGCGATTTTGCAATCTCGGCTGCGGGCGGGGTCAATTACCAGGATATTGCGCTTATTGCGGCAAACTGGCTAAATTTCGAGCCGGTGACCTGGTATGTTGATGCCAATAGCGGCAATGATAGCTACGCCGGTACAGAATCGCAGCCATGGAAGACGCTGGCCAGGGCGCAGACGAAGTACAGCGGTGCTGGGGAAAAGGTGCTTGATGGAGATACAGTCATATGCCTGGCGGGGCAGTATGGGGGATTTTTAGAGAATATCGGCCACAGGTTCAAAACGACCTACAAGGCGGCCCCGGGGGCAAAATGTATATGGCAGAATATCGATCTAAGTACTTCCAGCAGGAATTTGAGATTCGAGGGGCTGGAAATTCAAGAATTCTGTGATTTTACGGGTGTTGGCGGGGTTGAACTGGTGGGCAGCAGGATCGAATACCCTCGCAGGCTTGAAGCTCCCACAGTCGCAATAAATGTGGACAGGTGCAACGGCGTGCTGATTAAAAATTGCAGAATACTTAATTGCGAAACGGCTATTGAGGGGTCGGATGGCGATAACATCGTAATCGAGGGCAATCTCATAAAGGGGGTCATGGCGGATACGATGGAACTGCTGCGGTGCAACGACGTTAATGTTACCAGCAATCACCTTTGTGAACTGCACCATAATCGCAAGGAATTTAAGAACACCTTTGATGAGCCGGTGGGTTGGCGGGCAGCGGCGCAGGGGGGTATTGATATAAATGACAGGACAAATTTTGATACAGTCTTTACTGTGGCGGAGGATGCCAATACCGGGCTTTTGTGCTATTTCGAGGTGGCCGACAGTCCTGAGCAGGGTTCATTTACGGCTGGGCGGGATTTTAGCTTTATTTATTCGATGGGGCTTTCGATCAGGCCCGGCATTACGCTCCAATCGGGTGATTTGGCTGTTCGGCTTTGCAGCGGAGCCGACTGCAACAGTGGAGATTTTGAGGATGTGCCGCTTACGAACTTCCTTGCCACTGATAACGACAGCAATAACTGGGGTATGAAGGATATACCAGCCGGTGTTGTGACAACGGTTAGTATCACTGAAATGGAGAAGGCACCACATCTTGATGAGGTTTACGATACGCGGTACACGCCAAAAATATTTATAACTACCCTGGCAAGGGGCAATTTGATAGGCCGATTCGACGGCAGCGAGCCTAATAGGCAGGTAAGAACGATAGGGCTGGTGATGAATCGGGATG
>Ga0209417_1004126_pt1 | contig 17900 bp, 17 predicted proteins | sample RifGroF2_FD_184002 | JGI IMG/M metagenome (GOLD analysis project Ga0209417, IMG submission 184002) | Groundwater microbial communities from Rifle, Colorado, USA - Groundwater F2 (SPAdes) (version 2) | ecosystem: Environmental > Aquatic > Deep subsurface > Groundwater | place: Rifle, Colorado... | reverse complement strand
CGAAGCGGAAGCCGAGATCCACCGTCTGGCCTATTACGATCCGCTCACGCAACTGCCCAACCGCCGTCTGCTCATCGACCGTCTGGGCCAGGCACTCGCCGCCAGCCGCCGCAACGGCCACTACGGCGCATTGCTGTTCCTCGATCTGGATAATTTCAAGACCCTAAACGATACGCGCGGCCATGATGTCGGCGACCTGCTGCTGATCGAGATCGCTCACCGCCTGAATGTCAGCGTGCGCGAAGGCGACACCGTGGGACGGCTGGGCGGTGACGAGTTCGTGGTGATGTTGGAAGACCTGAGCGAGGATGCGCAGATGGCGGCATTGCAGGCCGGCATCGTGGGCATGAAGGTGCGCGACGCCATCGCCATGCCGTACATGCTCAAGGGATTGGAGTTCACCGGCACAGCCAGCATCGGGGTCAGCCTGTTCTGCAACCAGGGGGATTCGGTTGACGACCTGCTCAAGCACGCCGACCTGGCCATGTATCATGCCAAGGAAAGCGGCCGCAACAGCCTGCGCTTCTTCGATCCCGAGATGCAGGCTGTACTGGACGAGCGTAGCGCGATGGAAAGCGATCTGCGCCATGCGTTGGTGCGCAAACAACTAAGCCTGCATTACCAGATCCAGATCGACGCCACGCACAGCCTCATCGGCGCCGAGGCGCTGCTGCGCTGGGAGCATCCCGAGCGCGGCCAGGTCTCTCCCGCGCAATTCATCCCGCTGGCCGAGGACACCGGACTGATCCTGCCCATCGGCCTGTGGGTGTTACAAACGGCGTGCGCCCAGATCAAGGCATGGTCAGGCAATCCGGCCACGCGCGGGCTACAACTTGCCATCAATGTCAGCGCACGCCAGTTCCGGCAGTCGAATTTTGTCGAGCAGGTGCAGCAGACCCTCGCAGCCAGCAGCATCGACCCACAGTACCTGAAGATCGAGCTCACCGAGAGTCTGGTGCTCGACAACGTCAGCGATACCGTCATCAAGATGAACACGCTCAAGGAGATGGGGGTCAGCCTGTCGATGGACGACTTCGGCACCGGTTATTCTTCCCTCTCCTACCTCAAGCTGTTGCCGCTGGACCAGTTGAAGATCGACCAGTCCTTCGTGCGCAACGTCGCCAGCGATGCCAACGACGCGGCTATCGTGAAAGCCATCATCACCATGGGAAGAACCTTCGGCCTGCACGTCATCGCCGAGGGGGTGGAATCCTCAGAACAGCATGAATTCCTGGATCAGCACGGCTGCCATGGCTATCAGGGATACCTGTTCGGCAAACCGATGCCGATAGATCAATTCAACGAGTGGGTCCGGCAACGCGCCTGATATCTTCAACGCGCTGCCACTGCAGCACGCCTTGGCCTTAATACCCGGCTGAAATAGCGATCCCGAAACCGGAATCGGGACTGCCGTCGGCATAGCCTTTCAGCAAATAGCCGCGCAGAAAAGTATCGCGACCGATCTCGCGACTGACGTAGAGGACCAGTTCGCGCTGTTCCGCCGCGGTGGCAGATGCCTTTTGCACATAGCGGTATTCCACCCCGCCATTGCTCAGTTCGCCGAAGCGATAGTCGCCCGCCGCAGTGCCGTAGTACACGTTGTCCAGCGGCACTTCCGCCGAGCTTCCCAATACTTCGTAGCCGAGGACGAGACTTGGGGTGAAGCTCCCGATGGCATGATAGGCATACAACTGCGCGGCATAGTCGTTCTTGCCGGTGCCCAGTGTCTTGTTGGCCGTGCCGAACTTGACCCGACCGGCCAAGTCGACCCCGGCATCGACATCATCTGCCGCGTACACGTTGTAGGCCAGCAGCGCGACCACATCGCCCAGTCCCGAGTTGGTCGTGCGTGTCGTCGTGGTGGTCGTCGCGCGCCTGCCTCTGCCGCCGCCGCTGGCAAGCACGCTGCCGTCGCCAGTGACTTGCAGGTATGGCACGGTCAGCTTCATCATCCAACGTCCTGTCTCGTAGAGCGCGCTCACCGGCACGGTGACGATGTCGGTGGTCGAGGTAGTCCCGTATTTGCCCGAACTGGACTCGTAGCCCAGCATCATGGTGAGGTAGCCATCGTCTTTCTCCTCGGCACTAGCGCCGCCCGCAGTGAGCAGTAACGCCGTTGCCAGCCACCCTATCCAGCCCTGTTTCATTTTCATGTCGTATCCTTTTTAACGTCCGCGTCCGCCGCCACGGCTCATGGCACCGCCGCGATAGCCGCCGCCCGATCTGCCGCTTCCTTCGGCACGCGAGCGATATCCGCGCCCGTAGCCGCTGTCCTCGGATTTGTCCTGATCTTTCTCAGCCTCTGTCTCCGTTGACTTGCCCTGCTCCGGCGCTTTCACGGCTGCCTCTTTGACCTGCTTCTGCAATTGTTCGCGATAGGCTTCATATTCCGCCTGACTCATCGACTTTAAGCGGACCGGCGCCGCTTCAGTCGCTTCCGCCGCCGCGGCCGGCGTGGAAACGAGACAGCATCCCAGCAACATCGCGGGACTGCTTCTGAAAATGAACTTCACGATATTGCGCATGACCTCACTCCGGAACGATTGCGGCTACAGCCATTGATATTCAAATAAAGGGCTGCGAACTGGTTGTATATCTTCCCCAATTCGCAGCCATCCAGCACACTACTAACGGTTCTTGCCCTGACCTGAACCGGCACTGCGCGAACTGCCGCTGCGGCGTTGCGAGCCGCTGGCCGATCCATCGCGCGCCTTGACGCCGTTGCCCTTGTCGGCATTCTTGCCATTGGCCGCACGCATCGCCGCGCGCTCTTCATCCGTCATCTCGGCCTGCTTCTGGGCACGATATTGTTCGCGTTCCTGCTGGGTCATGCCCGCCGTCTCATCCTGATGCTCCGTGCGGATCTGCTCGCGGGTACGTGTCTGCGTCTTGTCCTGCGTCTGGGTCGTATCGCGGACTTGATCGCGCACCTGATCGCGATCCCTCAGCGGCTCGTCCGCCGCCATGCCTGTTCCTGCAACGCCCATGCCCAGCAACAGCGCTGCAGCCAGTAACATTTTTCTTGTGCTCATGATGATCTCCTGTCGAATGTGATGTGAACTTTCAGGGAACCTCTAATAATCCAAATTTCGTCGCAATACTGCGTTGCTCTCAAAGAATTACTCCTTACATATCACTCATATGCTGCGTCGAAATTCTTTGTTCGCGCCTTGTCTTGCTTAGAACTTTATATTATTAGAGGCTCCCTTCCGATCAGGTTGCTTGCCTGACGAGTGCATAGTGCGCTGCGGCTGTTTCCCGGAGATTTCCGGGTCGTTGCAAATTGTAACGATGTGTTACAGCGGACTGTCGCCTGTGACAGTGATCTTCTCACTCGGGTATAGTAAACCTCATGGACGCAAAAAACATTCTGGTGGTGGACGACGATGCCGGTCTGCGCGAGCTGCTGCAGCAATATCTGGGCGCGCAGGGCTATCACATTGCGACGGTCGCGGACGGTGCCGCCATGGATACCTATCGCGCGGCCAACCCGGTCGATCTCATCATCCTCGACCTGATGCTGCCGGGCGAGGATGGTCTGTCGCTGGCGCGCAGGCTGCGGACGCAGAGCGACCTGCCCATCATCATGCTCTCAGCGCGCGGCGAAGATGTCGACCGCATCGTGGGGTTGGAAGTGGGCGCAGACGACTATCTGGCCAAACCGTTCAACCCGCGCGAACTGCTGGCGCGCATCCGCGCGCTGCTGCGGCGCAGTGATAGCTGCCATGACACGTCGGGCGATACATCGACCCTGCACTTCGGCGACTTCGCGCTCAACCTCGACACCCACGACCTGCACAAGAGCGGCAGCAACATTCCGCTAACAGCGGGCGAGTTCAACCTGCTGCGCATCTTCGCCGAGCATCCCAACCGCGTGCTGAGCCGAGACAGCATCATGGACATGCTCAAAGGCTACGAGCGATCACCCTTCGACCGCAGCATCGACGTGCGGGTGACACGCCTGCGCCGCAAGATCGAGAGCGACCCGAACAACCCCTTGTACATCCGCACCGTGTGGGGCGAGGGTTATCTGTTCGCTTCCGGCGGCGAACGGGTCTGACCATGGCCGCGCTGCATTCGCTCTTTCGCAGCACTGCCACTACCGTGGCGACCGCCTTGCTGATATTCCAGCTCGTGCTCATCGCCGCCACCGTGAACTACGTCATGTTGCCCATGGCGAAGCGCTCGGCCGAGGATCTGGCGGCATTGCTGGTGCTCTCCGCACAAACCTGGGTGGAATTGCCGCCGGAGACGCGCGAGGATTTTGAATTCGAGCTGGCGCAGAAACACCAGTTCATGCTGTTCCATGACGGAATCTCCCTGCCGCCGCGCGACCACATCTATCCCTACCTGACCCTGCTGGACAGCGCGCTGACAACACGCACCGGCCAGCCCATCGCGATCAAGATGACCGAGTTCGACACCACCTGGTTCTGGGCGGAGATACACACCGGCGGCAGGATGATCCGCATCGGCTTCCCCAAGGAACGGCTGAACATGGACCCGCCCAAGATGCTGGTATTGGCGCTGCTCGCCACGGTCATCCTGACGCTGTTCACCGCACTGATTCTGGCCCGGCGCATCACCCGGCCGCTGGCGCATTTCTCGCGCGCCGCACAACGCATCGGCGAGGGCAACCTGCCCGAATCGTTTCCCGAGACCGGCATCAAAGAACTGTCCGGACTGGCCACCACCTTCAACCAGATGGCGGTGCAAGTGCGCGAACTGCTCGCCAACCGCACCACCATGCTGGCCGGCATCTCGCACGACCTGCGTACCCCGCTCGCACGCATGCGCCTGGCCATCGAGATGCTGCCCGAAGGGACCGACCAAAAACTGGTCGCGCGCCTGCAACATGACGTGGACGAGATGAACCAGCTCATCGGCGAATTCCTCGCCCTGAGCCGCGACTTGCAGAAAGAGACTCCGCAGCAGACCGACATCGACGAACTGTTGCAGGAATTGGCGAACAACGCCGGGGAAGCGGGAGCGCGGGTGGAGTTTGAACCGGTCGGGAATGCGCCGTGCAACGTCGGCGCGCTATCCCTGCGCAGGGTATTGACCAACCTGATCAGCAACGCCGTGCGCTACGGCGACAATGGCACGGTGACGATCACACGCGAGATCGGGGAGAAGGAGATCGTGATCCGCGTCATGGACCGCGGCCCCGGCATCCCCGTGCAGGAACTGGAGAACGTCTTCCACCCTTTCTACCGACTGGAGGCCTCGCGCAGCAACACCACCGGCGGCAGCGGCCTCGGCCTCGCCATCGCCCGGCAACTGGCCGACAGCAACGGCTGGAAGATCGAACTGCTCGCGCGTCCCGGCGGCGGCACCGAAGCCAAGCTGACCCTACCGCAGACGTAAGCCGCCGGCACGCCGGACTACGATCTCACATCTTCTTCCACATACCGCACGATCGCCTCGAACAGCACCTCGCGCGGGAAGGCATTGTTGTGGCGCAGCAGGTAGTTCCAGAACGAATTCTTCGAGCGGTTGAACGGCAGCGACACCGCCCAGTGATCCGACTTCACATAGCCCAGCAATGCTGCGCCCGGCAGCACCTGGTCATGGATCAGCATGTGACTGTCGTTGCGAGGCTCCACTTCGGCGAGTTTGGCGTAGAGCATGCGCAGGAACCAGTGCATGCACTGCGGCTTCACGAAGGTGACCAGCGAGTAATAGCGGATACCCTGCGGCAGCGTGTGCCAGTTCTTGCGCAGCCAGTGCAGGCAGCGGTCGCGGCTGATGCTCTTGAGGAAGTTCTCGTTGACGTGCGAACAGGCACCCGGCGTGGGCAGCAACTCCAAAACCTTCTTGTAACGGTTGAGCCAATCGGCCAGCGGGCTGCCGCTGACCACACCGGCCACGCTGACCACGGCGCGCAGGTTGTGCGGCGTATCGGCGCCCATGCGCCGCAGCGCTTCCAGCGTGTCGGGCAGTCCTTTGGAATATGCCACCACGATGACATTGGTGGCGTCCTTGTGTTTGCGCAGGGCGGCTTCGACTATCCTGGCATTGTGTTCGGAGGTGGCGATCCCGCGCACATGCACCACTTCGATGGTGCCGTAACGCGGCTTGAGATAGTCGTACTCAGTCGCCACATCGACCGACACGCCACGCCCGAACGGCAGCGCGACATCGGAGACGCATTCCCACAGCACGCCGGAGACGATAACGACGACGAGATTGGACGGAGTCTCCGGAAGGTCGACCGGCACCGGCGGCACGGCATCCTCGCCTAGGTTGTGCAGGATCTCTTCGAGCGTGCGCCCGTCGGGATAGCGCCCCTCGCGCTGTTCCACCACCGCACCGAGCAGGTTGCGAAACTGCGAGCGCTCGTCATGCGCGGGCGGCATGCCCAGCGGGAACAGCGTCAGCGGCGGCGGCATCTCCTTCTCGCGCAGCATGTAAGTGCCAAACAGGAAACGCCACAGCCACAGCAGCGTGAGTGCGCCGGTCAGCCACCACAGACTGTCGGTCAGCCAGAACAGGAACAGCGCCAGCAACATCAAACCCAATAGAGACAGCTTCATGCCAACCTCCGTGTATGAGCCAGAAACTTCTACTCGAAATCCCCCCAAGCGCTGCTGCGGACCTTTCGTGTCCTTTCCTCGAACTCTTCGATCTCACGGCGGTCGCGCTTGGTGGGACGGCCCTTGAGGGTGGCTTGCGGCAACATCTTAAGATTAGCGGCGATCTCCGCGCGGCGCGCACGACTCGCGTCGCTCTCGCAGTAGAGTTTCTGCGCGATGGGTGCTGCACTGCGCTTGTTGGAAAGCCCCAGCACTTCGATCTCGAAATGATATTGCCCGAGGCGGATGAGCAGACGGTCGCCGATGCCGACGGCCTTGGCCGGTTTGATGCGCGCCTCGCCCATGGTCACCTTGCCACTCTCCACGGCATCGGCGGCAAGACTGCGTGTCTTAAAGAAACGCGCAGCCCACAGCCATTTGTCGATACGCAGCTTTTCGTCGGGGTCGGTCAAGGGATGTCGGAGGGAAACGCTCTCGACTACTTTACGCAGTCCACGTAGTAAACGCGATCACCATTATCCTTCTCTGCCACAAGGCCGTGGATGTCGGTCTCGAAGCCGGGGAAGCGTTTGTTGAAGTCGCGTGCGAACTTGAGGTAATCGACGATGGTCTTGTTGAAGACCTCGCCCGGGATCAGTAGCGGGATGCCCGGCGGGTACGGCGTGAGCAGAACTGCGGTGATGCGCCCTTCCAGGTCGTCGATGGAGACGCGCTCGATCTCGCCGTGCGCCATCTTGGCGAAGGCATCCGACGGTTTCATCGCCGGCACCATGTTGGACAGATACATCTCGGTGGTCAGCTTGGCCACATTGTTGGCCTTGTAGATACCGTGTATCTGGTCGCACAGGTCGCGCAGGCCGATCTTTTCGTAGCGTGGATTCTTGGCGATGAACTCCGGCAGCACACGCCACAGCGGCTGGTTCTTGTCGTAGTCGTCCTTGAACTGCTGCAGCTCGGTCACCATGCTGTTCCAGCGTCCCTTGGTGATGCCGATGGTGAACATGATGAAGAAGGAGTACAGGCCGCACTTCTCCACCACCACGCCGTGCTCGGCCAGGTATTTGGTGACGATGCTGGCGGGGATGCCGCTGTCGGCAAAATCGCCGTCCACGTCGAGTCCCGGTGTGACCACGGTAGCCTTGATCGGGTCGAGCATGTTGAAGCCCTCGGCCAGTTTGCCGAAACCGTGCCAGCGGTCATCGCCGCGCAGCACCCAGTCTTCGCGGTCGGCCATACCCTCTTCCGACAGGTAGTCGGGGCCCCACACTTTGAACCACCAATCGGCACCGAACTCGTCATCCACCTTGCGCATGGCGCGGCGGAAATCGAGTGCTTCGGCGATGGACTCTTCCACCAGCGCGGTGCCGCCGGGCGGCTCCATCATCGCGGCGGCCACGTCGCACGATGCGATGATGGCGTACTGCGGCGAAGTGGAGGTATGCATCAGATAGGCTTCGTTGAAGCAGTCGCGGTCGAGCTTGCGCGACTCGCTGTCGCGCACCAGTATCTGCGATGCCTGCGACAGGCCGGCCAGCAGTTTGTGTGTGGACTGGGTCGAGAAGATCATCGATTCCCTGGCACGCGGGCGACCGCGTCCGATGGCGTGCATGCTCTTGTAAAAATCATGGAACGCCGCGTGCGGCAACCAGGCTTCGTCGAAATGCAGTGCGTCGATCCTGCCGTCCAGCATCTCCTTCAGCATCTCGACGTTGTACATCACGCCGTCGTAGGTACTCTGCGTGATGGTGAGGATGCGCGGTTTTTTCTTCTTGTCCTTGATGAAGGGGTTGGCATCGATCTTCTTCTGGATGGTCGCCGGCTCGAACTCCGATTTCGGGATCGGGCCGATGATGCCGAAGTTGTTGCGCGTCGGCGTCAGGAACACCGGCACCGCGCCGGTCATCATGATCGCGTGCAGGATGGACTTGTGGCAGTTGCGGTCCACCACCACGATGTCGTCCGGTGCCACCATCGAGTGCCACACGATCTTGTTGGAAGTGGAGGTGCCGTTGGTGACGAAGAACAGATGGTCGGCATTGAAGATGCGCGCCGCATTGCGCTCGGAAGCGGCGACCGGCCCGGTGTGGTCGAGCAACTGGCCCAGCTCGTCCACCGCGTTGCACACGTCGGCACGCAGCATGTTCTCGCCGAAGAACTGGTGGAACATGCGTCCCACCGGGGATTTCAGGAACGCCACACCCCCGGAGTGACCGGGGCAGTGCCAGGAGTAGGAGCCGTCCTGGGCGTAATCCACCAGCGCGCGGAAGAACGGCGGCGCCAGCGTATCGAGGTAGGACTTGGCCTCGCGGATGATGTGGCGCGCCACGAATTCCGGCGTGTCCTCGTGCATGTGGATGAAGCCGTGCAGTTCGCGCAGGATGTCATTTGGGATATGGCGCGAAGTGCGCGTCTCGCCGTAGAGATAGATCGGGATATCGGCGTTCTTGAAACGGATCTCCTGCACAAAGGCGCGCAGGGTGCGCAACGCCACTTCCGTTTCTTCCACGCTGCCCGCGCCAAATTCCTCGTCGTCGATGGACAGCACGAACGCCGATGCGCGACTCTGCTGCTGCGCGAATGAGGTGAGGTCGCCATAACTGGTCATGCCGACGACTTCGATGCCTTCTTTTTCAAGCGCATCGGCCAGCGCACGGATGCCGTGACCGCTGGCGTTCTCCGAACGGTAGTCTTCGTCGATGATGATGATGGGGAAGTTGAATTTCATGTATAGCTCCCTACAGGGGAAAACAAGTCAAAGTGGCGCGGATTGTCGCAGGTTTCTTAGGCAACGGGGGAAATACGAAAGGGGCTATTCGCGAGGCGGGTACGGGCTGGCGAGGGTGTCGACCAGCTCGGCCAGCACGCTGCGGAACTGCTGCTCGTCGCAGCCGATGAGGATGGCGTCTTCGAGCGCGTCGCGGCAGACCTGGCGTATCTCGACCAGATTCTCCTGCAACACCTTGTTCTTCTCGAAGCACGAGATGATCTCGCCTTCAGAGGAATGCCAGATGATCTTTTCAGTTGGCATGACTATATCTTCGGCAGGGTCACGCCGACCTGGCCCTGATACTTGCCGCCGCGGTCTTTGTACGAGGTCTCGCACACTTCGTCACTCTCGAAGAACAGCACCTGCGCCACGCCCTCGTTGGCGTAGATCTTGGCGGGCAATGGAGTGGTATTGGAGAACTCCAGCGTCACATAGCCTTCCCATTCCGGCTCGAACGGGGTGACGTTGACGATGATGCCGCAACGCGCGTAGGTGGATTTGCCCAGGCACACGGTCAGCACGCTGCGCGGGATGCGGAAGTACTCCACGGTACGTGCCAGCGCGAAGGAATTGGGCGGGATGATGCAGTAATCTGCTTCGACGTTAACAAAGGAACTGGGGTCGAAGTTCTTGGGATCGACGATGGTGCTGTTGATGTTGGTGAACAGCTTGAATTCGCGCGAACAACGGATGTCGTAACCGTAGCTGGAGGTGCCGTAGGACACGATCTTTTTGCCGTCCACTTCTTTAACCTGGTTGGGCTCGAACGGCTCGATCATGCCGTGCTGTTCGCACATGCGGCGAATCCATTTGTCAGATTTGATGCTCATTGCTCTTTCCTTGGGATACGGGTCATTTTCACAGGGGCGCAATTTTACCCAATTCCGCGGCGGCGCGTGGGTTTTGCTACAATCGCGGCCTATTACAGGAACCGTGTCTCATGCCAAGAAAAATCCTCGTCACCTCCGCCCTGCCCTACGCCAACGGCAGCATCCATCTGGGCCATCTGGTCGAGTACATCCAGACCGACATCTGGGTACGTTTCCAGAAGATGAGCGGCAACACCTGCCATTACGTCTGCGCCGACGACACCCACGGCACCCCCATCATGCTGCGCGCCGAGAAGGAAGGCATCACACCCGAGCAGCTCATCGCCAAGGTCTGGCTGGAGCATTACGATGATTTCCGTGCTTTCCATGTGGCTTTTGATAACTACGGTTCCACCAACTCCAGCGAGACCAAGGAGTTCGCCGAAGGCATCTACCGCACGCTCAAGGCCGAGAACCTGATCGACGTGCGCTCCATCGAGCAGTATTACGACCCGCTCAAGAAGATGTTCCTGCCGGATCGCTTCATCAAGGGCGAATGCCCCAAGTGCGGCGCCAAGGACCAGTACGGCGACAACTGCGAGGTCTGCGGCGCAGCCTATGCCCCCACCGAGCTCAAGAACCCCTATTCCGCCGTGTCCGGCGCGCCGCCCGAGTTGCGCCAGTCCAAGCACTATTTCTTCAAGTTGTCCTCGCCGACCTGCCAGCAGTTCCTGCGCGAATGGACACGCAGCGGCAGCCTGCAGGCCGAAGCCTCCAACAAGATGCAGGAGTGGCTGGGTGCCGAGGGTGAGAACAAGCTGACCGACTGGGACATCTCGCGCGATGCGCCCTATTTCGGCTTCGAGATCCCCGATGCACCGGGCAAGTATTTCTATGTCTGGCTGGATGCGCCGGTCGGCTATATGGGCAGCTTCAAGCAACTGTGCAAGACCAAGGGCATCAGCTTCGACGAATTCTGGCGCCAGGGCTCGGATGCCGAGCTGTACCACTTCATCGGCAAGGACATTTTGTATTTCCACGCGCTGTTCTGGCCGGCCATGCTGCAGCACGCCGGTTTCCGCACACCGACCAAACTGTTCGCGCACGGCTTCCTCACCGTCAACGGCGAGAAGATGAGCAAATCGCGCGGCACCTTCATCACCGCGCGCAGCTATGTCGACCATGTGAAGAACACCGAATACCTGCGCTACTACTACGCGGCCAAGCTCAACGGCAGCATGGAAGACCTCGACCTCAACCTCGACGACTTCGTGGCGCGCGTGAACAGCGACCTGATCGGCAAGTACATCAACATCGCCAGCCGCAGCGCGGGCTTCATCAGCAAGCGTTTTGACGGCAAGCTCGCCGATCATGCACTGCTGACCAAGTGCGCCGACACCAGCGGCCTCGCCGGCAAGCTGGTCGCAGATTTCCCCAAAAAGAACCTGCTGGAAGTGTTGCAGGATTCCGCCGATCAGATCGCCGAGATGTACGAGGCGCGCGATTACTCGCGGGCCACGCGCACCATCGGCGCCCTGCTCGACCTGATCAACGCCTACATCGACGCAACCAAGCCGTGGGAACTGGCCAAGGACCCGAGCAACGTCGAATGGCTGCAGGGCGTGTGCAGCGTGGCCTTGCAGGCCTTCCGCATCATCACCATCTACCTCAAGCCGGTGCTGCCGCATCTGGCGCAGGACGTGGAGAGCTTCCTCAATGTCGGCGAGTTGAACTGGCAAGATGCGCGTGAACTATTGCCCTCCGGCCACGGCATCAACGCCTACCAGCACCTGATGGCCCGCCTCGACCCCAAGTGCATCGAAGCGATGGTGGAAGCGAACAAGCAAAGCCTGCAACCGACACCGCCGCCGACATCACAGCAACGCCATGCCGAACACCAGCAGCATGCCGCAGCACCCACCGTCGCCGAGCCCGGCGATGCCACTTTGCCTTTGAAGAATGTGAACATGATCGCCCCCATCGCCGAAACCATCAGCATCGAAGACTTCAGCAAGATCGACCTGCGCGTCGCCCACATCATCAACGCCGAACATGTGGAAGGCGCGGAGAAACTGCTGAAGCTCACGCTGGACATCGGCGAGCCGCAGCCGCGCACCGTGTTCGCGGGAATCAAGTCCGCCTACGACCCGGAGAAACTCAAGGGCCGCATGACCGTGATGGTCGCCAACCTCGCCCCGCGCAAGATGAAGTTCGGCATGTCGGAAGGCATGGTACTGGCGGCATCGGGCGAGACACCCGGGCTGTTCGTGCTGTCGCCGGATAGCGGAGCGCAACCGGGGATGCGGATCAAGTAAGCAGCCGTCATTCCGGCGCAGGCCGGAATGACGAAGTATCTATCACTCACCGGAGTATGCGCATGGACTACGACGTACTCATCATCGGTTCCGGCCCCGCCGGACAACATGCTGCCTGGCAGGCGGCCCGCATGGGCAAACGCGCCGCCATCGTCGAGCGCAAACCCAAGCTCGGCGGCGCGGGTCTGCAAACCGGCACCATCCCCAGCAAGGCAATGCGCGAAGTGGCTTACCTGCTCTCGCGTTCCGGCGGCATGCGCCAGGCGCTCGCGCCCGACAGCCGCAGCCGCCACGGCCTGCTGGCCGATGCGGTACGACGCAAGGAAGGTGTGATCGCGCAGCAGGAGTCGGTCATTCTGAAACGACTGCTGAAGCACGGCGTCGCGTTGATCCCCGGCGAAGCCTCGTTCGCCGATGCGCATATCATGCAGATCGCAGACGCCTCCGGTCACACGCGCAATATCTCGGCAGAGGTCATCATCCTCGCCAGCGGCTCGCGCCCGCGCCGTCCCGCCGATATCCCCTTCGACAAGAAGACCGTGCTGGATTCGACCTCCATCCTCAACCTGCGCCACCTGCCCGACAGCCTGCTGGTCGTGGGCGGCGGCGTGATCGCCTGCGAATTCGTCTCCATCTTCGCCGCGCTCGGCGTTGAGGTCTGCGTGGTGGATAGCCACGCGCAGTTGCTGGAATATCTGAGCGAGGATGTGGTGGGCGTGCTGGCCGACAGCTTCCTCGGCATGGGCGTCAAATTCCACATGCAGGAAAGCGTCGCCGAGATACGCTGCGAAGGCAACGGCACCGTCACCGTGCTGAAAAGCGGCAAGCAGATCCGCACCGATGCCGTGCTGTATGCGCAGGGCCGCCAGCCCAACAGCGATACGCTGCAGGTCGAACACGCCGGCATCATCGCCAAGGACGGCTGGATCGACGTCAACGCACACTTCCAGACCAGCGTGCCACACATCTTCGCCGTGGGCGACCTGATCGGTCGCCCAGCTCTCGCCTCAACGGGAATGGAACAGGGACGCGCGGCCGTGCTGCATGCCTTCGGCGGTGCCGAACACGTCACGGCAGACAACCTGCCGATGGCGGTCTACACCATCCCGGAGATCTCATACGTCGGCAAGACCGAAAAGGAGATCCAGAAGGAGAACATCCCCTACATCGCCGGACGCGCCTATTTCAGGGACAGCGCACGCGGCCAGATCATCGGCGACGCGCAGGGCATGCTGAAACTGCTGGTGGATTCACGCAATGAAAAACTGCTGGGCGTACACATCGTCGGCGAACAGGCCAGCGAACTGGTGCACATCGGACAACTGGTGATGAACCTGCATGGTACCGTGCGCGACCTGGTCAGCAACGTCTTCAACTACCCCACGCTGGCCGAGTGCTACAAACTCGCCGCGCTGGATTGCACGCACCAACTGGAACTGAAAAAGATGTAGGGTTAATCCTCGATGGGTATCGCGGAGTTTATCCTGAGCCAAGACGAAGGGCTCCACCCATCAAACAATCCGGCAACTCAGTGACTAAACCCCGGCATCTTGGGCATCTGCGGCCACTCCACCGCGTCCAGCATGTTCTTCACCACCAGGCCGAGTTCGGTATCGCCCTCGATGGACAGCTCGCGATTGAAGAACAAGGTGTCGGGATCTTCCTGGCGGGCGATCATCTGCATGAACGCCGACAGGTTGGCGCGAAAGGAAAGATCGGGCGTCGCGGGAGCGGTGAACAGCGGGCGGAACAGGCCGTTGCGATAGGTGAAGTTGGCCTTGCCGCCGGTATCCAGCACTTCGACAAAGAAGGTGCGGCCTTCGAGCAAGTCCAGACTGTCCTGCGGCAGCAGCTTCATCTTCACGGCGGCGTTCAACCCGGCGATCAGCGTCACCGAGTGCGGCCATTGCGGCAGGCGACCGCCGATGCGCGACACCAGTTCAGGCAATTTGAATTTGGGGATGTTCATTTGTTTTCTCCTTGCGTCAGTCGATTCAAACCAGGTGATGCTGCGCGATACCCGCATCGCTGAACCAGTAACCGTCCACCAGCCCGTCGGCACACCATGCACCGGTATCCGCCTGCGGCGTCCCGCCCTTACGCGCCGCGTCGAAGGCGGCGATGATCTCGTTTATGTGCTGCGGTTGCGGACTGATGCGGATGATGTCGATGCCCATCTTGAGCAAGTCCGGCACTTCGTTGAGCAGATTGTAACTCTGCGCCGACATGGTCTGGATGCCGTTGATGGTCAGGAAGGGCTGACCTTCGCGCGTCTTCAGCGTGATGCCTTCCGGATGTTCCATGCACTTGAACTGGCAGTCGTCCTTGTTGAGGTCGTAATGGCGCGCGGTGAAGCAGCGCGCCGAGAAAGCCAGTGCTAACTTGCCATGCACGAACACTTCGGTCTCGATGCCTGCGGGACGGCTGCTGTGCAGCGTCTCGACCAGCTTGCGGTCGGCCTCAAGCGGCGGCACCCAGCGCTGCATGCCATAGCGCGCGTAGGTAGCCAGCGTGCTTTCGTTGTAGATATTCAGGTGCGGCCCGGCGACGAAGGGACGACCGGCGGCGATGTTCACCGCGCCGAGGTCGTTGGCCTCGACCTTGCAGTTGGCTTCATCCATCAGGCGGCGCAGCGCCTTCAGGTCGCTTTCCGATTCGAGCAGGGCTTGCGCCGAGACTACGACTTCCTTGCCTGCATCGGAAAGTTCACGCGCCAGCGCGATCCAGTCGGCCACGCGCAGTTGCTGGCGGCGCGAGCACACCACTTCGCCGACGTAGATGATATCGAGCGCCGGGTTCTGCGCCATTTCGGCATAGAAATCGAGCACGACCTGTTTCGGCCAGAAATACAGCAAAGGTCCCAAAGAGATTTTCATGCGCTTATCTCCACGGCCTGCTGTACGCGCCCAGCGTCGCCTGGCTGCCTTCCGACACCTTGGCCAGTTCGGCCTGCCAAGCTTGCTTCACCTGGTAACGCTCGCCGTCGCGGGCCAATGCTTCCAATGCGGCGCGCATGTTGCGGGTGACCTGCGCGACATAAGTCGGACTGCGCTGGCGGCCTTCGACCTTGATGGCGGCGACGCCGATGCGCGCGATCTCGGGCAGTATCTCCAGCACGTTGAGGCTGGTCGGTTCTTCCAGCGCGTAATAGGTAGAACCGTTCACCTCGAAGCGGCCCTTGCACAGGGTCGGATAACCGGCTGGTTCGTTGTCGCCGAAACGGTCGATGAGAATGCCGTTCAATCGCGTGGACATCATGCCTGGCGACTTCTCCCATTTGACGTACTTGGCCGGCGAGCATGCGCCCACGGTATTGGGCGACTCGCCGGTGGCGTAGGAGGAAAGCCAGCAGCGGCCCTCGTTCATCACGCACAGGCTGCCGAAACCGAACACCTCGATCTCCACCGTGGTGTGCTTGATCACGTTCTCCACCTGCGCCAGCGTCAGCACGCGCGGCAGCACCGCCCGGCGCACGCCGAATTCGCGCTGCGCGAAATTCACCGCTTCGTAACTGGTGGCCGAGCCCTGCACCGAAAGATGCAGACGCAGATCGGGATGGCGTTTACTGGCGTAATCGAGCAGACCAACATCAGCGAGGATCACCGCGTTCACACCGAGCGCGGCAGCGCCATCCACGGCACGATGCCAATCGGCCACACGCCCCGGTTGCGGAAAAGTATTGATCGCCATCAGCACCTCGCGCTTCTTCGCGTGCGCATAGCTGATGCCCTCGCGCAGCGCCTTGTCGTCGAAGTTGAGCCCGGCGAAATTGCGCGCGTTGGTGTCGTTCTTGTAGCCGAGATAGACGGCGTCCGCACCGTTATCGACCGCCGCCTTCAGGGCGGGCAGGCTACCGGCGGGGCAGATGAGCTGGGGGATGTTCGGGTGCGACATGAAATGACTCTTGGTGGAAATGTGGCAAGTATAGCCACACCGGGCAAGAGCGCATTGATGATTATCAACTCACAAGGGGAATAGTTGAGCGGAACGGACAGTTACATTCATCTACCCGCCATGTGGCCTCCTGCACACAGATACAGATGGAAGCGGAGTTGGATTCATTTTCATCACTACCATTCATCATATTGAATAATTCGACTCAGATTCCCGGCACCGCATTCTGCCTGCTCAAACCAGCACTTGCCGGGTGCTCATCATATACAGTTCGATTTGCTGTTCCAGAGCGGAATCCGTCATCACTTCGGGCCGCCTGCCTTGCGGGCAGGCAAGCCTCGGGGTGGTTCCGAACAGACGGCAAATCAACGGGCGTTCCGCATAGACTTCGCAGCCATTTATTCCCAGATAAGGACAGTTCAGTTCCGCGAGCGCGGCATCGTGTTCCGCATCGCTTTTGACGGGCAGCCTTGCCATTTCTTCGGGGGAAGTGGTCACGGGACCGCAGCAGTCGTGGCAGCCGGCAAGGCATTCAAAGGCCGGAATATGCTTCCTGAAAAAGCGGATCTTTTTGCTGTTTCCGGTCATTCAGGCGCCGCGCTATGCATGGCCCCGGCAGCAAGTGCCGCGATGAGTTTTTTCGATTTTGCCTGGAAATTGAGGGGGTGAGACTGCGCGAGCGCATTGACGTGCTGCTTGATTCTGGCCGGAGACAAAGTGAGCCCGCTGTTTTTGAACGCCAAAACGATTTTATTGGGACTGTCGTCGGCATTCACCATAACGATACGCCCCGCAAAACTGGTTTCTATGCGCGAGGCCAGGGCACCGTGAAGACCATCGGTGCTCCACAAATTGGCCACCATGATGCCGTCGTCTGCCAGCGATGCAAAGCAGTCGTCGTAAAACTGCTGGCTGCACAATTCATCCGGCAATCCTGTCGTATCGAAGCCGTCCACCATCAGCACATCGAACAGATCGCTGCTTTCTTTCACGAATATCGCCCCGTCCCCGAGCAACACTTTGAAGCGCGCATCGTCGGCGGGTATCGCGAATTCATTGCGCAAGGCGATGACATCCGGATTGATCTCGACAACCGCGATTTCCGCGCCCGGCAAATAGCGATAGCAGTATTTGGCCAGCGAACCGCCGCCCAGGCCGATCATCGCGATACGTTTTGGGGACGGTTCGAACAACAGGAAACTCATCATGGCCCGCGTGTAGCTGAAGACCAGTTGGTCCGGATCGTCGATGTTCATTTCGCTTTGCAGACACAGCGCATCAAACTGCAAAGACAGCATCCCGTCGTTCTCCAGCAAATAGGGTTTTCCCGGCTCTGCTTGCGGATCGGACGACAACGCGAGCAGTTGCCCCAGCTTCTGGCACAACGTCCCGGTCAAACCTTTTGACCGTTTATTTTTGCGCGCCATGACGACCGGCCGATATTGCCGTGAGAATTCCCTGCAGAATGGCGACAGGCGTCGGGGGGCAGCCGCTCACCGCGACATCCACCGGGATGACGTTGGAAACCTTGCCGCAGGTGGCGTAGTTCTCGCCCGCGCCAATAGCGCCATCCGAACAA
>Ga0209417_1004125_pt1 | contig 17901 bp, 12 predicted proteins | sample RifGroF2_FD_184002 | JGI IMG/M metagenome (GOLD analysis project Ga0209417, IMG submission 184002) | Groundwater microbial communities from Rifle, Colorado, USA - Groundwater F2 (SPAdes) (version 2) | ecosystem: Environmental > Aquatic > Deep subsurface > Groundwater | place: Rifle, Colorado... | reverse complement strand
TAAGCCTCTGCTTTATGTATTCCTTCTGCGAAATCTTCAAGAGGTTGGTAGATGATTGTATATTCTTGAGAAGATATTTTGTTAATCTTTATCTCAGAGGTCTTGTCTATGCCATCTAATTTAAAGAGAATTGTCTTTTCATCTATATCTGCACTTTCTGCGGATATTAAGGAAGCTTTAACTGTTACTCTCTTATTTGTTATCTGATCCGTACTTAGGGGAGTCATATTGATGACTTGTGGAGCATCAATGATTGGGATGTCGTTCGTAGGAATCGGGGTCTGTCCTGTTTTGGTTATGACTATCTCAGAAGATATTGCTAATCCTGAAACCTGTGGTGTCTGATTGTCTAGAGCTTTTAATATGACCTTGTAAGTTCCTGGTTCTAAGTTACTGGTTGAGAAGTTGTATGTCCTTGTCTTGAAAGGTATATTGCTGTTAATAGCTACCCAGCTGCTCGTATTTGTATAATTTTTTGTTATGTAAAGTTGGTATTTAGTTATGAAATTCAAGTCATTAGCTTCCCAAGATACTGTTATATTTTTACCTTTTACTACCGTAATTGGAGATACAGGGCTTGTAATTTTTACAACAGGGATGTCATTTTTGGCAGGGCTTACATTTATTACCCACGATTGAGATGCGAGGTGCATACTGTATCCATCATGAATGAAGACATTTGCTAGATAACTACCCGGAACATTTGTAGAACCAGTGAATTTGATTGTTAATTTCCCTGAAGAGCCATCTTCTATGATTGTTGGTTTGAGCCATTTCGCTTCAGGAGTAAATGAGTAAGAGTAGTTTACTCTGTCATCATCCTCATCTGCTGCTGAGAGAGTGTATTCATAAACAGTTCCAGTTTTAATATTCTGTGATGGTTTCGAACTTGAAGCTTGGGTTATGAACACAGGAGCACTATTGTTTGCTAGGGCTCTAAGACCAAGTATGTCGTATGGACTGCTAATCTTACAACCAACACTTCCCCCTGCATCTTTCTTAATTATTCCCAAAAGATCTATCATCCCAGATTTTACAGGTGTGAATTTGAAACTAGTTGCAATTTCAATAGGAGCGTTGTCGAATTTCTCAGTATATATTGAGTTACCAGAAGAATCTGTGATATTTAATTCCGAAATTATGGCATTGGAAAGTTTCGCATCCACTTGTATTGTTACTGGTCTTCCAACTTCTAATGTGTAAGGGTTAACATTTGGTAGAGATATTATACAAGGATTCTCTTCGCTGACTTCCAAGTCGTCAAAAGCTCGGTTTCGTATATCGAAGCTACCATTTAAAACACCATATACAACTAAAGGTATTGAAAGCAGGAGAAAGAAGGTAAGGTATATGACAGATATTTGGGTAGATTTTCTTGGGGCTTTTATTCTTTGCATTAATATATAATAGACGTTATTTGTTGGTTTGTGCAAGTTGATCATTTATATCATCCTGTGCATTTTTTAATGCGGCAGAAGGATCTTGCCCATCTTCAACAACTGAAGTAATTAATTGATTTAATGTTTCTTTTACAACAGTCTCATCACCCATTTGCCAGGACTTCATGTATGGAGCCATCTCTGCAATTGCTGTTAGGTACGAATTCCCGGACATACTGCTGTTTAATTCTACAAGAGAGTATGGTTCTCCAAAGGCTCTTGTTTTAGATTCATTAGAGAACTTTGTCATCATTGTTTCTTTCTGTGCCAGGAAATTTATGAAATCCCACGCTACATCCGCATTCTCAGACGATTTGTTTACTGCTTCTGCCCAGTAGGTTGAATAATATACTTTTTGCTGGTTGGCACCTAGTTGAGGTAAGGTTGCCATTCCAAACTCAATGGTAGGAGATGAAAGTATGACATCAAATGCTCTCCATGATGGTGCTATCATCATTCCCAATTTACCAGAGTAGAACATTTCTAAGTCATATCTTAGGTCAGAAGACCATACTGCCTGTTTCCCTGTGGCGAATCCAGTATATGTATTTAGAACACTCTCAACTTTTGTTGTGTTTAAGGTAACATTTGTTCTTGTTGAATCTATGAGCTCAACACCCTCTTGAAGAAGAAGGAAGGAGAAAATCTCAGATGCATGGAGGATATTCCTTGAAGTTCCTATTGCTAATCCAGCCTGTGTTATTTTCCCAGAAGAATCTTTCTTTGTTAATTTGTGTGCTAAATCTATGAGAGAGTCCCAGTCAGCAGGTGGTTCTGAGAATCCAGCATTTACAAGTAACTGTTTGTTGTAAAAGAGTACAAGTCCATCGACCTCAAGAGGAATTGCATACAACTTACCATCTTTAGCAGTAAAATCACTTAGTGCAGTTGGATAAAAGGTCTGGGAATATGTTTCTCTACTCATTGTTTTCTCTGGAAGAGGAGAAAGATATGTGTAGTATTTAGGAACCCAGGTATTGTGTATTCTAAAAATATCTGGAGCTGGTTCTGTAGATGTAGAAGCCTGTTGTAACCTTGCAAAGAGTCGGTTTTCATAATTAGATGAAGTTTGTTGAGAGTAAAGAATATTTACCCCCTGATGTGTGGATTCGTATTCATCAATGAGTGGTTGCATTACAGAAGATGGTTCCCACAAACCCCAGTAAACTAGCTCTACATTTTTTACATTGTCATTGTTATCATTTTTAATCTTTGTGAGAAGAAGAAATGTTCCTACTCCAGCCAAAAGCAAAAAAAGTACAATCGCGATGATTATTATGAATTTTTTATTCTTAAGTTCCATATATACTCAATTAAACTATATTTCTCTCTCTGCTACAACAACCAACCTTTTTGTTCCTATACCCAAGGGCCAACATGTCATAAGGGTTACAGTTTCTTTGTTATTTTGTGTGATTAATATACTAAAATCATCAGGAGCAACTATTTTTTTACTTCGTACAACATACTTAAGAGTTTCTTTCTCTTTTGTAATTAGTACATCTTGTCCAATATCGATACTGTTTAATCGAGAAAATATAGTCTCTGGTAAGTTCTTGTGATTTCTGAAGAATGAATCTACAGCACTATGTCCATAGATGAATGAATTTCCACCATCTCCTGGGAGTGGGGTTCCTCTGAAGTGTGCAACTCCATACTTCAAATATGCATTGTAAATTTTCTCATCACTACTCTCCACGTTTGATGATATTTTGATATCTTTAATTCCGATGCTGGAGATAGATATAGACATATCTTTTTTGTATTCTGTGTCAACTTTAATCTCTTTTTGAGAACCGGATTTTGGATCGTATGAATACTGGCTCGCTATCTCAATATCTCCAATCTGCTCTGCAAGATTAGCAAAGTAGCTTTTTCCAGGATCGTAGTAAGCAAATTGTTCTTCAATATACTGCTTGTATGAATCAGGGACTGGTTTCATTTGTAATTCTGTCCTAACTCTTTCGATCAATCCATCAAAAAAAGACCCTGTCAGAGGGATTACTTGAGTACTGATGATTACTAGACCAACAAAGGCCAGTATGCCAGATATCCATAGTCGAACATTTTTGGTTTTCTTTTCATCCTTTGTGGGAACATTCCATTCGTTTGTCATAGCATTTGATATTACCAGATTTAAGGATTTATTTTAATGCGTCACTTATCTCTGGCATATAATTATATTGTCTGCTAAAATCTTTGGTTATGGAAAAAAGAGATTATTATGAAGTTCTTGGGGTAGAAAAGAAGGCTACACAAGAAGAACTTAAAAAAGCATACAGAAAATTGGTTAAGAAATATCATCCTGATGTAAACAAGGATTCTGATGCTGAAGAAAATTTTAGAGAAGTACAAGAGGCATATGAAGTACTTTCTGACGAATCAAAGAGATCTGCATATGATCAATATGGTCATGCTGGTACAGCTGGTTTTAATCCTGGTTCCACAAATGGTTATGATTATGGTGGTGCCCCTTTTGATATGGGTGACATTTTCAATTCGTTTTTTGGTGGTAATGATTTTGGATTCAATTTCTCAGGCTTTAATAATCAATCTAGAGTAGATAAAGGTGCAGATATCAGATACCGAGTAAGGCTCCGTTTCGATGAAGCAATGAGAGGTGGTGAGTATGAGATTAAGATAACAAGGGATGTTGAGTGTGAGACTTGTAGTGGAAGTGGTAGCGCAGACGGAAAGACAGAGAAGTGTTCTGTATGTGGTGGAAGTGGTCAAGAAAGGAAGGTAAGGGCAACAATACTTGGGCAAATTGCAGTTATGTCTGTGTGTTCAAGGTGTCATGGTACTGGTAAAGATATTAAGAATCCATGTAAATCTTGTAGAGGAAGTGGAGTTAAATCCAAGCAGGAGAGTATCAAGATAAAGATTCCTGCAGGTGCATATGATGGAATGATTCTGAAGTTTGGAAATGGTGGAAATGTTGGCAGAGATGGCGTTGGAGATCTATATGTGGAAATAGAAGTTGAACCATCCGAAAAGTTCGAAAGAAGAGGAAATGACATATATTCGGAAGAAAGTATTCCTGTTCACAGAGCAGTACTAGGTGGAGATATTCTAGTAGATACAATCATAGGAGAGGTAAAATTGAAGATTCCTAAAGGTACTCAATCAGGAACGATATTTAGGATTAAAGAAAAGGGTTGTGTGGTTTTAGATTCAGAAAATAAAAGAGGTGACCATTATGTTAGAATAGTAGTAGATATACCATCAAGATTGTCTGGGGAAGAGAAGGAACTTTGGGATAAACTATCCAAATTGTAGATTTGGTTTTGGCTAAGGAATGTGTTATACTGAACCTGAAAGTTATACAAAGAGAAGGTGGGATGGAAATTCTCACCTTTTTTATTAAACAAGCATATTAATTTTAATATATTTTAACTATGGCAATGACATCAGAATTTGTTGCTGCAATAACAAAAATATCTGCAGAAAGAGGAATAGAAAAAGAAGACATATTTTTGGCTTTGGAATCAGCTATTCTTGTTGCATACAAAAAAGAGAAATATTTTGATCTTTCCCTTTCAGAAGATGAAAAGGAAGAACTAGGAGATAATCTCTCTGTTGAATTGGATAGAGAAACAGGAGAGTTTAAACTCATAGCAACAAAAGAAGTTGTAGAGAAGGTTAAAGATGATAATAAAGAGATCTCTGTATCTGAGGCAGAAATGATTTCTCCAAGTGTTGAAGCTGGAGATTCTGTGCAGATAGAGATGCCTTCTGAGGATCTTGGAAGAATTGCTGCTCAAACAGCAAAACAAGTTATACTTCAGAAAATAAGAGAGTCTGAGAAAGATGCTGTTTTGGGTGAGTTTAGTGACAAGGTTGGAGAGGTCTTCACAGCTCTTATGCAGAGAATGCAAAAAGGTCAGGTTATATTCGAAATAGGAAAAGCAACTGCAGTTATGCCCCAGGAGGAACAAATTTCAAATGAATTCTACAGATTAGGAGATAGGTACAAAGTACTTTTGAAAAGTATAGATGAAGGGGACATGATTGTTTCAAGAGCAGATCCAGATTTCTTAATCGAACTGTTCAAATTAGAAGTACCAGAGATAGAATCTGGAGTTGTAGAAATAAAGGCAGTAGCAAGAGAAGCAGGCTCTAGAAGTAAAATAGCAGTAGTTTCCCATCAAGAAGGTGTAGACCCAATAGGTTCATGTGTAGGTCAAAGAGGTATTCGTATTGCTAATGTTATGAATGAAATAGGTGAGGAAAAGATAGATATCATAGAGTGGGACGAGGAACCAGAGAGATTTGTTGCAAATGCACTAAGTCCAGCAAAGATTGAGAATGTAAAGATTAAGGAAGATACCGCTACTGTAAAAGTAGATGATGAACAGCTATCTTTGGCTATCGGTAGAGAAGGTCAGAATGTAAGATTGGCATGGAAAGTAACAGGTATCAAGATTGACATTGTCGGTTCTTCAGGAAAAGCTCCTGTGAAGAAAGAAAAAGGAGAGAAAGTTGAAGAAGAAAAAACAGAAGAGAAGGAAGTTAAGGAGAAAGTTAAAAAAGTAAAAAAAGAGAAAAAAGCTAAAAAAGAAGTTAAGGAATAAGATTATGAAAGGGTTTGTATGTCTAAGAAAGTTACAAATAAAATTGAAGAGTGTGAGAGAGTTCCAATTGTAACAATTCTTGGGCATGTTGATCATGGTAAAACTTCTATACTAGACAAGATTAGAGAAACAGACGTGCAGGGATGTGAAGTTGGTGGAATAACACAAAAAGTTTCCCTCTTTACCATTAAGACTAAAGGAGGCAAGCAGATAACCTTTGTAGATACTCCAGGACACGAAGCTTTTGACTTGATGAGATCCAGAGGTGGAAGTATTGCAGACATTGTTCTTCTAGTTGTTGCAGCTGATGATGGTGTTAAACCTCAAACAAAAGAATCCATTGATATTATAAATAGATCCTCTGCCAAACCAATTGTTGTCATAAATAAATGTGACCTTCCAGATCTCAATTTGGCAAAAGTAAAAAGAGACATTGTTAGTAACGGTCTTCAAATTGAAGAACTTGGTGGAAATGTTCCCACAATCGAAGTCTCTGCAAAAACAGGAAAAGGTCTAGATGAATTGTTAGATTTGATTCTCTTAGTTTCCGAAGTAGATGGATTACAAGATAGAGGAGAGTTACCAGCTGGAGTTGTTGGACGAGCTTTTGTTTTGGAATCTGTTAAAGACCGTTCAAAAGGAAATATGTCTTCCCTAGCCTTGATACAGGGACATATCTGTCCAGGAGAATGGTTTGGATACAAAGTAAATAATGAGTTTAAAATTGAGAAAGTAAAAGGAATCATAACGGAAGAGAATGAGAACGTATGTATCCTTAATTGTGGTTGTGGAGGAAAGGTCTTGGGCGTCTCAAATCTCCTAGAGCTTGGTACTGAAATTTTCATATTAGAAAAAAATGATACAAAAATATTAGAAACTCTTTACAAGCAAGAAGCAAACTTAGCTGAAGAAGAGGAATTTACAATGGAGAACTTCTTCGAAGAGAATAAAGTAGATCCAAGTAAGAAATTAAATGTAATTATTAAGAGTTCCTCCGAAGGTTCCCTAGAAGCAATAAAAAAATCAGTTCTAAAGATTGAAGAAGATGGCTACAGTGTAAACATATTGATAGATGGTGTCGGGAATATCTCCATGAGCGATGTTGAAAGAGCAATGATCTCAAAAGCCATAATCTTAGGATTTGAAGTTGGCATAGAAGCAGGTGTAGAAGACTTGGCGAAGAAGAACAAGGTCTTGGTTAGAACATATGACATAATCTACAAATTAATCGACGAAATTTCAGAAGCAGTTACCATGATGTCTCTTCCAGAAAGCACTGAAGAAGAGATTGGAAGTGCTACCATTAAGACAATATTTGTTCTTACTAACGGAACAAAGGTACTTGGTAGTAGGGTGAATGAAGGAATTATGAAGAGAGATTCGAAAATAGATATTGTAAGAAAAGATGAAATAGTAGCAGAGGGAAAAATTAAATCTCTAAGAATTAACAAAGATATTGTAAATGAAGTTAAGAGTGGATCAGATTGTGGAATTCAACTAGAAAAGGATGTGGATGTAAAAGAGGGAGATGAAGTGCATTGTTACAAAACTGTTAGACAGTAGTACTTCTTGACAGATGACCTATAAAATTATACAATGACCCTTGTTTCCGATTTCGGAAATTCTCTATTGTAAATAGAAAAAGATAATGATACTCTATATTTAACCAGTATGTCATTAGAAAAACAAGAAAAACTAGATGTTGTGAGTAAGTATGCCCTCCACGAGGGTGATACTGGTTCACCTGAAGTTCAGATAGCATTGCTATCTTTACAGATAGAGAAATTGAGTGAACATCTCAAAGGACATAAGAAAGATAATCACTCTAGAAAAGGATTACTTCAAATGGTCGGTAAGAGAAGAAGACTGATTGAGTATCTTAAGAGTAACGAACTTGATAGATATACCGAATTAGCTAAGAAGCTAAAAATATAGCCTCTTTCTTTGTAAAAACTTTCAATTTATACTATAACCGTAGTTATACTTTTGTAGTATTACATAATTTTTTAATTAATATACATGCTTTTTAAAGAAATAAAACATGAATTTGAGATAGATGGTAGAAAGTGTTCCTTTGAAACAGGAAAATTGGCTTTAAGATCTGAGTCCTCAATATTAGCGAGAATGGGTGATACAGTAATAACAGTAAATGTTAACTGTGCTCCTCAAAAACAAGAATTTGATTTTTTCCCTCTTACAGTAGAGTACATAGAGAAATTCTATGCATCAGGGAAAATAAATGGATCTAGATTTGTAAAAAGAGAAAGATTCCCAAGTGATGATGCTGTACTTAAGGCAAGAATGATAGATAGAGCAGTAAGACCAAGATTCCCAAAGGATTACAAGAATGAAATAAATCTCATAATTACAGTAATGTCATATGATGGGGAGAATGATCCTCTTCTTTTGGCATTAAATACATCTTCCGTAGCCTTGATGAATTCAACAGCTCCTTTCAATGGACCAATCGCAAGTGTAAGAGTTGGTGCAGATGGAAAGAATATCCTTAAAGCGATGGATATTACCTCTGAAGAAGACAAGATGAACTATGTTGTATCTGGAGATGGAAAAGTATTTACCATGATTGACGCAGCATGTTTTGAGGTTGAGGAAGAGAAAGTAATTGAGAATATGAGAAAATCTTTAGAATTGATGAATCCATGGTTGAAAGCACAGGAGGAATTTCTTTCAAAATTAGAGAAGAAGAACAAAGAATATCCCTCATATGCACTTCCAGAGGAAGCAATTACAGAAGTTAAAGATTTCTTAACAGAAGAGAAGATTAAGGAGAATCTTGTTAAAGCAGATGACAAATTACATGAGAGTACAAAAGCAGAGTTGTTCAAAAACTTTGAGAGTAAGTATTCCAAATCTGTTTTAGCAGAAGCATATGACTACTTACAAAAGAAAGCATTGAGAAAGATTGTTCTTGAGGAAAACAAGAGAGTAGATGGAAGAGCAATAGACGAAATCAGAGAGATGTACGCAGAAGCAGATTTGCTTCCAAGAGCACACGGTTCTGCACTATTCAGTAGAGGTGTAACTCAAACATTAACAATTGCTACATTAGGTAGCTTGAGAGATGTAAGACTTGTAGATGATATGGAAGGCGAAAGAGAGCAAAGATATATGCATTTCTACAATGATTTACCATTTGCATATGGTCAGTGTGATAGAGTCAAATTAATGCCAAGTAGGAGAGCTTTAGGACATGGAATGTTAGCTGAGAAAGCGTTGCTTCCAGTTATTCCTTCAGAGAAAGAATTCCCATACACAATCTTGGTAATGAGTGAAATTCAAGGTGAGAATGGTTCTAGTTCTATGGCTTCAGCTTGTGGTTCTACCATGGCCTTAATGGCAGCAGGTGTTCCTCTAAGAAAAGCTGTGGGTGGAATAGCATGTGGTTTGGTTACTGCAGAAGATGGTAGTTTCAAAGTACTTACAGATATGCAAGGTGTTGAAGATTTCTACGGAGATATGGATTTCAAAATTACAGGAACTAAAGATGGAATTACAGCAGTACAGATGGATACCAAGACAGATGGTCTAAGTATGGAGATAGTTGAGCAGACATTCAAACAGTCTAAAGAAGCAAGAATGAAAGTTCTTGAGAAGATGGCAGAGACAATCTCTGAATCGAGAAAACAACTTTCTAGCTTTGCACCAAGGGTTGCTCAAGTTAAGGTTTCTGTAGATAAAATTGGAGAGATTATTGGCCCAGGAGGAAAGCATATTAAAGAGCTTTCAGAATCAACTGGTGCTGAGGTAGAGATTGAAGAGGATGGTACAGTAAATATCTATGCTACATCACAGGAAGCCATAGATATGGCAGTCAAAAGAATAGAGATGTATGACTTTAAACCAGTCGTAGGACAAATATATGAAGGTAAAGTTGCATCCATAATGCCATATGGCGGATTTGTAGATTTAGTACCAGGTATTGCTGGATTACTTCATGTCTCTGAAATGTCAGATGATTTTGTAAAAGATGTAAGACAGTTCATAAATGAAGGAGATATTATCAAAGTAAAGGTTGTTGGAATAGACAATATGGGAAAGATAAAACTTTCTATGAAAGGTCTTGATAAGAAGAAAGAAGAAGTAAAAGAGGAAGAGAAGGTAGAAGAGAACTAAACCTTTTTGATCTTGGCAATATAGAAGGCCATCATTTTACTACTTGGTAGTAATCTGGTGGTCTTTCTTACTTTAGGATTGTAAATATTACCACTCCATTTTGTTATACCTTTGTCGTAGTGTAATCCAGTCTCTTCAACCTGTGCGTTTGGAAAATGATCAAGAAGGAATGTAATAACTCCTTCATTCTCCTCTGGTTCTAATGTACATGTGGAGTAAACCATTGTTCCACCAGTTTTTAATGCTCTAAATGCAGAAAGGATTAAGTCTCTCTGTATATATGAGCATCTCTTAATCTTATCTATACTCCAGAATCTAAGAGGCTTTTCTCCTCTCATATATATCATTCCCTCTCCACTACATGGAGCATCAAGAAGTATTTTGTCAAAATATTCGGGATATTTATGTCCAAAATCTGTAGCATCACTTAGTGTAGCTTTTGCGTTTTTAGCTCCGAATTGTTCTATCACATTCTTTAAAGAAGAAACTCTTGCAACATCTGAATCATTGGCAATGAGCATTCCCTTGTTATTCATCAATGCAGAGAGATGGGTAGTCTTACTCCCTGGTGCAGCACACATGTCTAAAACTTTCTCACCTGGTTTAGGGTCAAGGACTAGAGCAGCTAATATACTTGAGAGATTTTGTATGTAGAACTTTCCATCTTGGTACTCTTCCGTTTGGGATATCTCAGATTTATCCATATTCAAAACAAAATATGTATCTTTAACATATGGCACCTCTTGTAATTCAAGATCTTTCTCTTGCAAAGAGCGTTTTGTTGTCTCTGTATTACCCTTTAATGGGTTGAGTCTAATGGTAGTAATTGCTCTTTGATAAAAGAGACTCTCGACTTTGTCTTTAGGAATGAGTAGGATACTTGCAATCCTAGATATGAAGATATCGTCTTTGGTAAAGAAACGATCTTTATTATTTTGTTTAACAAAATTCCTTGGTTTTCTATAATTTGTTCTTGTTGGTTTTCTCATTAGATTTCCCCCTTTATATATTTAATTATACTTCCAATAACTAGTCCAGTTGTTTCAGTTCTGAGTATATTACCTTTTAGTTTGATGAATTGGAAATTTAATCTCTTAAATATATCAATGTCAGTGCTACTCCAACCTTTTTCAGGACCGATGGCAATATATACTGGCTTATCATCTATCTCTATATCTTTAATATATTTACTATCTACATTCTCTGTAGCAAGGCAGAGTCTAATACTGTTGTTCTCTAGTGGATGTTGTAGGAGCTCTTTTATAGTTAGTGGTCTTTCTATGATTGTTGGGAATATATTTCGAGATTGTTCTGTAGCCTCTTTAACTATCTTGTTCCAAAGTGGGTAGTCTTTAAGAGCTTTCTTCTTCTCTTTAAGAGAGTATTTACTTTCTACGGGTATTATTTTCTCTATACCAATCTCTACACTTTTTTCTAGGAAGTAATTGAACTTAGAATCGTTACTTAGAGATTGTATGATAGTTATGCTTGGGACATATTTGGTGTCTCTTTGCCCTTTCTCCTCAATGATCTCAACTTCTACAGAGCTACTAGATATATCTGTGATTTGTCCTAGGAATATTTTTTCGTATGTTTCTACCTCAAGGATATCCTCGATATCTAGTTCGTTACTGGAGATTACTAGCTCACTGTCTGAATCTGATAGGTGAGTTATGTCTCCAACTGTTAATTTGTGTTTTATGAAATATTTTTTCATCTATGGATTATATCACTATATTTGACATATTCCTCATTATTTTGTTTGATATATATAGAGATATTTAAATCTGTCTATCATCATTATGGGAATCCAAACAGTAAAGGTATTGAGAACAATATCGAAGATTGTTCTTTTAATTGTAGGCATAGCTATCATTGGTTATGGTGGATTAATGGTTTACAAATCTGTAATTAACAAGCCTCAGAGGGTTAGGATAACGAATATTACAGATTCTGCAGCTACAATTACTTGGGTAACAGATAATCCTGTAAGGGGTGTTGTGTATTACAAGGATGAGGGGACATTTCTTCCTGGTCCTTTGGGGTTAATTGGTAGCAAGGTAGCATATGATGACAGGGATTTTGCTAATGCTCAGAGTGAGTGTGTAGCTGCTTTTAACGAGAATGCTAAGAATACTAAGGATGCTAATTTTACTGTAGAAGGTAGAAACTTTGACTGTGAGAATATTCCTGTAGAGAACTTGGGTGCATATTTTACACATAGTGTAACTATTAAGAATTTGAATGAGAGTGGTACCTATTTCTTTGTTGTTGGTAATGGCATATGGAGTTGGAGTGTAGATGGTGTAGACAAGACTTTAAGTGAGAATGACTTGGCTGTTACAAATAGTTTCAATTTTAAAACTAGTAAATTACTAGAAGAGGTTCCTACTCCTAATATTGCTTATGGGACTGTGTATGCGGGTGTTAAGAGTGAGGAGGGTTATCTTAGTGAGTCCTTGTCTAAGGATTCTTTGGTATTTGCATATTTAACAATTAATGGTGTTAATTCTCAAACAATATCTGCTGTAACGAATATTGATGGTGGATGGACTTTTGACAAGAGTAATTTCAGAGATACAGAGGGGAATTTAATAATTGATTTGAGTAATGCACAGATGTTTATGAGGGCTCAGTATGAGGATGTGAAGGAGGCAAGATGGATTGAGCTTGAGGAGAGTTTGTCTATTGATACAGAGATTGATTTGCAGGGGAATTTGGTTGATGATCTAGATACAGAAGAGAAGGGAAATATCTTAGAAAAATTGGAGATATTGATAGGGAAAGTTTATGCAGTAGGTCCTGATAAAACTTGCCTTAATCAATTACCCATAATTACAGATGATAGCACCTATACTTGTAATAAAGATTGTGATACGAGCTATAGCGTGAGTGGTTGTGGAGTTGGATCTTCTTGTATGAAAAAGTGTACCCATGTAGTTATAACAAAACATGGCATGTGGGAAAATCGTGATTGGGTGGTATACGGAACCGTTCCAGGTACTTGTAATCCACCGGCTAATTTTTGTGGAGAGTGTGCAAACGGTAATGTTCAGAATGATTCAACTGCTTGTAAGCACAGGAATTGTGTAGCGGGAAATTGGTCAGCCTGGCAAAATGGACTTTCGGATGGATCTTCTTGTTCTAGTGGTGATGATGAATCAGACCAATGCTCTACAAATGGTGCATGTAACGATGTCAGTGCTGGTCATCAAATATGTGTAAGTCATCATTGGGGTCCTGTTTCAGGATCTTGTCCTCCAGTTGAGCTAAATGAATCATGTGAGAAAAATGGTCAAGAAATACCACATGGAGGTTGCTTCTCAGACTATTATTGCAACGATGGTGCTCTTGTTAAAGTCGCTAATCAATGTGGATATACCGGATCTTCATCTACTCCGATAGTGAATGAAGAAAAATGTACACTTGAGCCCATATATACAACTACAGACTGTGGGGTAGGAAGTTGCCTTCAAAAATGTGTATTGACTTGTAATGATGGACCAAAGGATTTGGGAAGGAACCATTGTATGGATCTTGCACCATCAATTAAGCCGGAACTTTACGGAGAGGCAAAGAATGATCCTACAAAATTTGCAGCAGTAGGAATTGATATGGGGGAGATGGGCAGAACTGATCTTAAATTACTTCTTAACGTTGCTCCAGATTTAAGACCTATTGCAAAAAAAGAAATGGAAAAATTAATTACTTTCGTAAATAATTGGAAGTGTGGAGATGCTACAATTGAAGAAAGAAACTCCAAATTTGATGAAGCAAAAAAACTTTGTAACCTTCTTGATGGAAAATGGAAGGCAGAGGCTGGAGAGTGGTGTCTTGCACAGCTAGATAACGAAGTTGCAGTGTCTTGTCCGATGACTTCTGCAAGCAGTATGCCATTAAATCTTCTCCAGAAGTCCTACGCACAAGACTCTGCCTCAGATGGATATACCCTGTATCTTCCAGAATACGGTATGTATAGTTTCCAATTGGGAGACTATCAATTAACAACAAATACTTCCGGTGGAAATACATATCACATCTTCTACATCGAAACTAACGACAAAGCAGGTTTCCAAATGCCTGCAGATCCAGACAATCCTACTCCAGATGAAGATATTATGCTTAAATCTAGTAGTACATCTATTACCTATGAAAAAGTATCCTCTGCACAATCATATACCCTTGTTAAAGGTATAAACCTCGTATCCTTCAACTTCATACCAGTATCTACAGACTTAGGACCATTAACAGCTAAGGGAGTTATAGATGAAGCTGCTAAGAAGGGTGTAACAATACAATACATATCCGCCTTCGAAGGTGGAAGATGGGCGAAGGGATATACATGTAAGAGTGGTAAGTGCAGTGGAAACGATTTTAATATCTTACCTGGAAAAGGATACTTAGTATTCGCAACTAAAGGTGGTGAGATGGCAATCCCAGGGTACAATCTTAAATCCTCTGTACCTGTAAACCTCTCTGGAGGATGGAACCTAGTAGGAGTACACGGTTACACAACGGCATATACAGCTAGAACATTAATTGATTCCATGAGTAAGATTGACGGGGTTACTGCAAACAATGTAACATGGTGGCCTACATCTAAAGGTATGTATGAAGGATTACAAGTAACAGGTGAACAACAGTACGGATTTGATTTCCCAATTAGTCCAACCAATGGTTACTTTGTAAGAATATCTTCATTCAAACCAAAGGATACTAAATGTAAATCTCTACTATGGAATGAGGGAGGAACATTAAATGGAAGTTGTGGAATAATAAAATAAGTTTTAAATAAATACTGCTATGAACGAAATACCATCAGTATATTGGATGATAGTCATTGGAGCAATTGCTCTTATGATTTGTTTTGTTCTTTTCTATATCGCTATGGTCCTCTTAGAGAGTAAGAAAGCCATAGAGGAAAGTAGGAAGATAATGGAAGAAGCTGCGAGGACAATAAGACAGGTAGACCTAATTGTAAACGATGTACAGGCAAGTATATCTTCTGTTAGGGAAGCTATTGGAGAGATTAACCAATCCATACTTGTTCCTGTTAGGAAACTTGGATATGGTGTATCTGCAGTAACTGGATTTCTTGCGGGTCTTCTAGGAAGAGAAAAAGAGGAAGAATAATTGTCATTATACCCAAATACAGGTAATATATTAGGTAATGAAGATTGCCCGATTACCGACTAAAAGAAAGAATAATATAGTCCTTTGGATTCTTATATTTGGTTTCCCACTACTTGTATATGCTTCGTACCAAGCCGTTCAATTAATAACAAGAGCAAGTGGAGACACTCAACCAAAAAATCTTGTCATTAGTAACCTCTCTACAAGCTCAGCAACAATCTCTTGGGTAACAGAAACCTCTGTAAAAGGATCTGTAGTACCAATACTTGCAGGAAACGAGAAGAGCCCTGTTGTAGATAAAAGAGGAAACGATAATAGAAAAACTCACTATGTAGAATTAATTAGCTTAGAACCAAATACTAAGTATGACTTCAAGATAGTCTCTGGAAGTGATGAATACGCATCATCGGATAATGTAACAATGTCATTTAAAACAGCCCCAATTACAGCAGGTACTCCTACACCAAACCCAATACATGGAACAATATCTGGAAGTGGTGGAGACGATGTAATTGTATATGCTATGTTAAAAGACAAATCCTCATACCCAGTATCTGCAGTTATACCAAGTGGCGGTAACTGGATAACAGATCTCTCCGGATTCAGAAAAATCTCTGACTACTCTCTTGTACTAACAGAGAATACAACCAACCTAATACTTGTTGCTGTGGGAGGTATGGATGAGGGCTCTTTACTTCAGGGTACATATACATCACTTTTTGACAGTAATGGTAAATTGAAAAGTACAAACGCTTTCACAATTGCAAATAATTCCAATCTGTATGGATCTTTCCCAGCTAAATCTATGCTCATGGCAGAGACTGTAACTCCAGTAGTTCCCGTTGAGGAACCAGAGGAGGAAGAAGAAACTCCAACTAATGATTCTAAGTTTAAGATTGTTATGGACTTAGAGTGGGTAGACATGGTCTCTGGAAGCAGTGTAACTGCTACAACTGGTGTCTCTAGTGTACAGGTTACAAACCTTACAGATACTGGCTTTACTGTCCTTTGGGTTTCTGCTCAGAAAGAAGCAGGTTCAATTAACTACGGTACAAGCTCCTCATCCCTTTCCAGCGAAGCATTGGATGAAAGAGATGGTGCAACAAACAGAGGAACCTACTATATTCACAGTGTATCTGTGACAATGGTACAACCAGAAACAAAATACTACTTCAAAGTTAAGTCTGGAGGAGCCCAGTACAGCAACACCTTCGATGTAACAACATACGCAACATTAAGCTCCCCTCCACCATTTGAATCTGTCACGGGAGCAGTAAAGAATATCCCTTCTACAGGAGAATTAGTTGTTGTAGGATATATTACAGACAAGGATGGTAGCGGTACGACTGGAACGAGTAACAAAATCTCTGTTCTTGCAGATGACAATGGTAAGTGGATTCTTTCAATAGCGGATACTAGGAATACAAGTGGTTCATCATATTTTGAATATACATCTACAGATACTGTAACTTTTTCTCTTGTTTCTACCGTAAATTCAGGTAGTGTGGTTAAGACAATTACCAGTGCAAAGGATGCGGATGTTGAGATAACTGCAGGTAGTGGAAGTACTGGAGAAGTAGATATTTTAGATGACTATGGTGTGGTTTAATTTCTGATATAATCGGTGGTTTATATATGGATACAGAGTATAACCAGAACAAAAATAGTAAAAAAGGATTGTTTTTTCTTGTTCTCCTTGTAGGATTTTCAATGCTTGTTCTTAAAATTACAAAGAGTAATGACATTCAATTGTTTAAAGGAAGTAGTGAATCTGTAATATGTGCAAACCAGGTTGTAGATCAAGGTTATGATAATACCCCTATATTTTTAGATATGACTGAGGATGGAGTAATAACAGATGTAACACCAAAGGCTAAAGGGCAGGTTCTTGGGACTGGTACTGCCTGTGGAAATGTTCTAAACAAGTATGCTGGAACAACAGCATGTACTATTCCGGGAACTGAAGACAAGGTGTCTATAACAGGTTGGGTAAATTCAAAAGCGAATGTAAATATTGTCTCTATTACTGTTCCAATCAAGCTTCTTTCGGGAATATACTCGGTGAAAGATTCTAACAGAGAATTAACTTACGAGAATCCTGTATATAAACCAGCGGGAGAGCAATTCAATGAAAAGCAAATCCTTATCAGAAGTACGCCAGGTGAAGGAAATCAGGCAATGAGAGAAGGTATTGTAGATGGTGCCATAAGTAAGAAGGCATATAGCACTGAATATACTGTATCAACGAAAGGTGCTGCCGAAGGAGATTCTGTTGTCATAGCTGAGTACGCAACTAATGATTGTGGGGAAAAGTGTAATAATCTAGATAATAGTAATCCAGATAAATCAAATAAAGCCAGTCAGATGTTTAATCGAGTTTATTACAGTTACCCAGGACAGAAGGATAAAGATGTGGTTAGTGGAGATATAAGTATTGAGGGTGAATGTAACAATGTTTTACCTGCCAATATTGATAGTGCAATTCCTGGGTGTTTTAACACAGGTCAATTTCTTCTTGGTCTCTTTGGTTCTGTATTTCCATCTTCAGATTGGACAAACTGTGGAGAGAATGAAGAGGGTTGTGTAAATGCAGAAGATATTGTATTAACGATAAGTCCAAT
>Ga0209417_1004124_pt1 | contig 17901 bp, 13 predicted proteins | sample RifGroF2_FD_184002 | JGI IMG/M metagenome (GOLD analysis project Ga0209417, IMG submission 184002) | Groundwater microbial communities from Rifle, Colorado, USA - Groundwater F2 (SPAdes) (version 2) | ecosystem: Environmental > Aquatic > Deep subsurface > Groundwater | place: Rifle, Colorado... | reverse complement strand
CCAGCTCGGAAAGCGGCTTCGCGCGGTTCGCGCGGTTTTTCTGCAGTATGAAGATGCCAAACGCAAACTTTCCAGCGGCAACCTGCGGCTCGTTGTTTCAATCGCCAAGAAATATCGCAACAGAGGTCTAAGTTTTCTCGATATAATTCAGGAAGGCAACACCGGCCTGATGCGCGCCGTCGATAAATATGAATACCGCAGAGGCTACAAGTTCAGCACTTACGCGACGTGGTGGATAAGGCAGGCTATTACAAGGGCAATCGCAGACCACGCCAGAACAATCAGAATTCCTGTGCATATGATTGAAACGATGAGCAGGCTGCGCACCGCAACCAAAGAACTTTTACAGAAACTCGGCAGAGAACCCACGATTGAAGAAATCGCGGCTGAAACGGCATTGACGGTTTCGGAAGCCCGGCGTGTTTTGAAAATATCAAAACATCCGATAAGTCTCGACAGACCCATCGGCGAAAGCGAAGACAGCTACTTCGGCGATTTTATCGAAGACGAAAGCGCAGAATCACCCGTGCAGTCGGCTACTCACGAAATGCTCAAAGACAGAATTGATGAGGTTTTAAAGACGCTCACCTATCGCGAACGCGAGATTATCAAACTCCGCTACGGCCTGGGCGATGGATACACTTACACTCTCGAAGAAGTCGGCAGAATTTTTAAGGTAACTCGCGAACGCGTTCGGCAGGTCGAGGCCAAAGCGATTAGAAAACTTCAGCACCCGGTAAGATGCAGAAGGCTCGAAGGCTTTGTTGACCAGCACACAATAAAACCGATAGCGACAGTATAGGAACGTAATAAACGTCCAACATTGAAAGGCTAAAACATTTGTTTTAGCCTTTTTTATTTTTATGCGAGCGGCTGATAGAATTTCTCCGGTTTTTTGCCGAGTGTGTTTGTCAGTGTGCCGATTTTTTCAATTTGGCATTCGATTTTGTCGCCGGTTTTGAGGAAATTTCCTGTCGCCATTCCTACGCCTTCGGGTGTGCCGGTTGCGATAATATCGCCTGGTGCAAGCGTTGTGATATGACTCATAAATGAAACGATTTCATATACGTTAAAAATCATATCGGCGGTGCTGGCGTTTTGGCGGAGTTCGTCGTTGACTTTCAATGTCATTTGCAGATTTTGCGGGTTACCTATTTCATCAGCAGTGATAATGCAGGGGCCGATTGGTAAAAACCCGTCAGCCCATTTGCCGCCGAGCCAGTCGTAAAATTCATCCCACGGTCTTTTCGCTCTGCCTGCTGCGAAAGTTGTGCTGCGTGCCGAGATATCATTTGCGATTGTGAAACCAGCGATGTATTTTTTTGCCTTTTCAGGGCTGATACATTTTGCCGTTTTGCCGATGACGACGCAAAGTTCGATTTCATAATCAATTTCTTTGCTGTACACCGGCCAGTCAATTACATCATCGGGATTTGCGATTACCGAATCCGGCATAAGAAACGGTCTGGGTACGGTTGTACTGTGCGGCGATTCGCTAAGGCCGAGTTTGAGGCCTGCTTCGATAATGTGTTTTGCGTAATTGCCAGCCAAGCCGAAGATTTTGCCGGGATTTGGAATCGGGGCAAGAAGTTTGACATCGGTTAGCGGGATAAATTTTTTGCAGGAATTTGCGGCGGTCTGGATTTTTTTGAGAATTTCGCTGCCGCCGGCGATTATTTGTTTTACGCTGTGAAACTTGCCTGTCAGGTCGATAATGCCGTTATCGGTAAGTACGCCACAGGAAATTTTGGTATCTTTTTTAAACGTAATTAGTTTCATTTATTCACCACAGAGAATCACGATATTTTGTTTACACAGACGTTTTTTAATGGTACAATTATACTATGATTAAATGTCTAAAGGTACAAAAAAAAGCTTTTGTCGCAGGGTCGGTTTTTGATGATTCTGACGAGAAAGCATATTGGCTTTCCAAAACTCCCGGCCAGCGGCTAAGGGCGGCGGAGCTAATGAGGCAAATTATCTATGGCTATAATCCATCTGCCAAACGACTTCAAAGAGTTCTTGAAATTACTCAACGCTCATCAGGTTGAGTATTTGCTTGTCGGCGGATATGCTGTTGGTTATCACGGTTATCCGCGAGCCACCGCAGATATAGATATTTGGGTGGCAATAAGTCCCGACAATGCGGACAGAATTGTCGTGGTTTTAAGGGAATTTGGGTTTGATTTGCCGGAACTGATGCCTGAACTTTTTCTGAAAGAAGGGCAGATTATTCGTCTCGGTGTGCCGCCGGTAAGAATAGAAATCATTACAACTATTTCCGGTGTGAAGTTCAGCCAGTGTTATGCTAAGCGGGTAACAGACAAATTGGATGGTGTGAAGGTTAATATGATTTGTTTAGACCATCTCAAACGCAATAAAAAAGCTGCCGGCCGGCATAAGGATATGGCAGACATCGAAAATCTCCCATAGTACCATTTTTAACTGTTTTTTCTTGATTTTACCGGACGTGGGGTGTAATTATACAGGTGTAAATTCAGAATGAAAGCATCAAGATGGCGATAAAGGAGTTGATTTCCAGAACTGGCAGGTGGCTCTCGGCAAAGGGGCAGAGTATGTATGTGCCGTTGAGGAAGTCGCCGCTGCCGCAAAGGCCGAGTGAGATTTCGCAGGGGCAGATTGGGCAAATATATAAGCCGCAGCAAACAGAAAAAACCGAAGCTCTTGTGATGCTGCAAAACTCATTTCAGACGCTCGTCGAAAAACTCGGCGGGATTAATGACCATCTCGCTCAACAGGTTGAGCAAAACGCCGAGCTTGTTCAAAGGTTAGGCGACCTTGCGCCGCTACTGCAGAATTTCCCCGAAGGTTTTAAGAATCAAAAAGCTGTGATTGATTCGCTCATCGAGCAGTTGAAGGCACAGGCGTTAAAAAATCAGCAGTTCACCGAGACGATTGAAAAGATTCCCGCCGCGGCGGATAAACAGACAAACGCCATTACGGAGATGTCGGTTCAGCTCGCGGCATCAGCGGAAATTGATTCGCAGCTTGCCGAGGGGTTTAGAAAATTTAATACGATAACAGACAGATTGAACGACAACGTCGAAAATCAGGCCGACAGTATAGTGCAATTAGGCAAGACGTTTTCGGCATCGGACAGGTATCTGAAATATATCTTAAATACGCAGCATAAGCGATTTATGTGGGTTTTTGTCTCGGCAATGGCGGTTTGTGCCTTTGCGATTGCTATGCTGGTTATTGTAATTATTTTGCTGAAATAATTTTTATATTGCCATTGAACTTTTTTTTGGTATTCTTGTTTTCGCTCTTTGAAAATGTAATTATCCGATTGTCAAGAAGGGAACACGGTTTAAATCCGTGACGGTCGCGCCGCTGTAAGCGCCATGCCTGAAAATTCAGGCTGTTGAAAAAAGTTGTACCACTGTTCGATAAGAACGGGAAGGTTTTTTTCGATATGGGCGTAAGTCAGAAAACCTGTTGGTGATTGGTTGTTTGTTGATAGTTCTCGCGTAAGGAACGCCAATAGATGCGCTGTGTGTACAGCAGCGTTATTTGTTAGAAATTATAAGCCGTCGTTCCTGCGTGGGACGACGGCTTTTTTTTGTTTAAAAGCTAAACTACTGGCTACTGACTATTGACTACTATTTTTAGCCATTTCCGTAAGCTTGATGAATCGAGCTTTGAGGTCTGCCGCGTTGCAGCCGTTTTAGCCGACGGCTGCAGCGAGACCCCGAATGTAAAAGTACAACTAATGTTTAATTTTTTTTTGGAGAATGAAGAAATGAAGAAGTCTTTATTGTTAATTATTTTGGCGGTTTGTGCAATGTCTAACGCGTCGGTTGTAACCTTTGATGATAATCCGCTTGCGCCGGAAAGCCATTGGGGCGGGGCTGGTTCAGGCGAGACTGGTTTTGTGAGTGGCGGAGTTAACTTTGTTCACAGCGACGGCGGGTGGTCATGGTCAGGATTTGCATATTCAAATATGACAGACACGACCACGGCGGGTTATGAAAATCAGTTCAGCGCATATGCAGGCGGCGGAGCGGGCAACTCGGCCAATTACGCGATAGCGGCGTTGAGTATGGATTGGAGTTCTTACCGTGTCTTGCCGGTGTCTGTGGTTTTTGAAAATGTTAGCGCAGTGCAGGGCGGCTATTTCAGCAACACGACTTATACCGCGTTGGATATGCTTTGGGGCAGTGGTTTTAGCAAGAAATTCGGCGGTTCCGCCGGCAGCGATGCAGATTGGTGTCTGCTCACTATTACCGGCAAAAATTCTGCCGGCAACATAACCGGTACAGTTAATTTCTATTTAGCTGATTACCGTTTTACGGATAACGGCAATGATTACATCGTGAACAGTTGGGAATATGTTGATTTAAGCGGTCTTGGCGCGGTCAAGAGCCTTGAATTTTTAGTCAGTTCCAGCGATACCGGCTCATTCGGAATGAACACGCCGGCTTATTTCGCGATGGACAATCTTATTATTCCAGAACCCGCGACTTTTACTCTTGTGGGATTGAGCGGGTTGCTGCTGTCTTTAAAAAAGCGAAAATAAATAATGCTGAAAAAACTTATTTTAGTTTTGATAACTTTCAGTTCTGTCCTGCCGGCAGGGCCTTATGCTCCGCCCGCGGGACAGCCAGGCTCTATGGCGATATATAAAGACGATATTACTGTATGGGCTAATAGTGTTGTTGTTGAACGCGGTTTTATCAATATAGGTGAACCAGTACTGGGTTGTGTCGATTACGGCAGCGATGCTAATTGTCTTGGTCATGCCGAAGGCGAAATTAACGGAGTCGTAAGTCTTGGCGACGGCGGAATGGCAACGCTTAGTTTTCAGTACCCGATAACCAACGGAGATGGCAATGATTTTGTGGTTTTTGAAAATAGTTACAGCAATACTTTTTTGGAATTAGCTTTTGTTGAGGTCAGCAGCGATGGGAATAATTTTTTCCGGTTTAATGCTGTTTCACTCACTGACCCTAATAAACAGGTAGGCACTTTCGGCAGTGTTGACGCGACGAATATCAATAATCTTGCCGGCAAATACCAGAGGGGATACGGCACGCCGTTTGATTTACAGGAACTTGCCGGCATCGAAGGGTTAGATGTCAATAGTATAAAGTATGTGAGAGTAATAGATGTTGTCGGATGCATTCAGTCGGCAGATTTTAATAATGACGGATTCGTAAATTTTTTGGATTATTCGGTATTTGCTGCGGCATATATGAGCCGAACGGGCGAAACCGGCTGGAATAAGAAGTGCGACATCGCACCGCCGTACGATGTAATCAATAGGGTGGATTTAGCTGAGTTTACGTCCCAGTGGCTTGCGGAAAACTGGCCAAGTTTTGATTCGCTCGGAAATAAAATAAACGACCCCTGGCCTACGCCGTTTTCCACTGGCGGCTTTGACCTCGATGCCGTCGGAGTAATTCATCAGAAAAAACCATAATATGGTGAGCTGGTTATGAATAAATTAAAAAATGCTTTTACGCTTGTGGAATTGTTAGTTGTTATAGCGATTATAGCGTTACTTATGGCGGTTTTGCTGCCTGCGCTTGGTTCTGCGCGTTCGCAGGGCAAGGCGGTAGTTTGCAGAAACAATCTGCGCCAGCTCCTGTTGGCTAATATCGGATACGCATCGGAAAACAACGGCTATTTTGTTTTAGCCGCAGTTGACGGCGCTGCCGGCGACACGAATAATCATCGCTGGCACGGCACCAGAAAAAATAATAACGCCCCGTTTGACCCGAAGCAGGGGCCGCTTGCTTCCTACCTTGCTGATGGAAAAGTTAAGGAATGTCCCCAAAAAGTGAACTTTCGGAAAGGCGATTCGTGGGAAGATAATTATGAAGATGGTTGTGGCGGATATGGCTATAATATGAGATACATCGGCTCAAAGATATGGCTTCGTGACAGCCGGGAAAATTACAAAAAGTCCGCGAAAAATACGGAAGTTTTATCAACAGCCCGGACTTTAATGTTCGCCGACTCCGCGATGGCAAAAAAAACGGGCGGTTCGACTTATTATTTAGAGTATTCATTTGCGGAACCGCCAATAGGCGGCTGGGGATATTCATGGCCATCAATACATTTCAGACACAATGACAGAGCGAACGTCGGTTGGGCGGACGGCCATATAAGTTCGGAAAAAATGACAAAATTTAACATAGTTATTTATGACGGAATCAATTCAGAGGACGTGTCGCTCGGCTTTTTCGGGCCAATAAATAACAGCCTGTTTGACTTGAAATAGGGCGACTTACTTCGCCCAGTCGGTTAAGTTTTTCGCCAAAATAACCGCATCGCGTTTTTTCATAATGTTCTCAATAATGGCCGACTGGATTTTTAGCTGCTTCAAAGAAGCCTCGACCTGCCCCCATAAAATATCTTTCTTTTTCTGCGTCTCGGCCAAATAAATACTGCCGACAAGCTCGCCGAGTTTGGCTAACGCAATTTTGTCGATGTTTTTATAGTAATCTTTTATTACCTTCTGCTGATAACCGCTCAAATTTTTAGCCACGCTGCTTTCCTGTTCTATCGCTTTACAATATAATGAGTTATGATTTAATCGATGCCATATTCTAACAAATTATTATTAAGTATCAAACGCCAAATATCAACTATTTGTGGCCGGATATTATCGGACTATAATTATTTATGCTGATTATCAGTATAAGTATTAGGTTTTTTCTGGATTTAGATATATTTGTAGCTATAATTTTCCCAAAAGACAGGATGTTAATTTAAGATAAAGAAGGATATGCGAAAAAACATATTATTTCTCTTAATCGCGATTTTTGCCGTCAACGGATTCTCGGCGGAGCAGACTGCCTCGCAGATGCTTGGTACGGATGATTTAAACATCAGCGCAAAGGAGATGAAAAGTTTTCAGGCGACCCCAGGCGAACACATTTTAGCGTTCAAAGATAATTTTGAACTCATTCTCGGCGATAATTACCTCAAAAGTTCTGAAGCGATAGTCTGGCTGAAAACTTATACCATCGATTATCACGGCGTTACGAAAATCGAACATAAAATTAAAGTCTATCTACAGGGCAGCGTGTCCGTCGAACAGGGAAAGGGCGCAAAGACCAACAGTGTTAATGTCGCCCCAAGCAAATTGTCCGGCGTTGAATCTATGGTGGCGGAATTTGATGTAGCCGGAGAAATTTTCGCTACCGCAGATACGCAGACAACAGAAGATATGCGAGCAGGCGAGTTATATCGCAATGCTCTTGTCGCGACAGGTCAGATAAAATTAGTTCCGCCGCCGGTAGTCTCGCCTGACGAAATATCATCAGCCAATACAGTTCCGACAGATACGATGGTTTCAGACTCAAATGCCGTACAGGTGGATAGTGAGACAAAAGCAGAAGCGGAATCAACCGAAGAAGCGACAGCAATAACGCCATCGCCGGAAGCATCGGCGACATCAGAAGCGACATTAACTGTACCGGCAGCAGAATCGCAGGCGGCAGCAAAAGTGTCAGCGACACCCAAAAAAACATCATCAGTCAAAAAAGTCAAAGCGGTTAAGGCTGCCAGGCCCGCAAAGGCAGTCGCCGAGAAAACTCCAAAAATTCGGACTGTTAAGCAGCCGGGTATGTTCGCCGGTTTGTTTGGTGGTCCTGAACTTCCAGCTCAAACAACGCCCGAAGTTCCAGCTCCGAAGTTTAAATATCCGGTCAATATCAGTTCTTTGAGTACCGAGCCGGTGAAGTTCACCACGCAGACGCTTGCGGACGGCTCAAGTTATCTTTGGCAGAAAAAAGACGAGCAGGGTGGTCTGCTGGAGTTTCAGGCGGATGCTGCGGTCATTTTTTATGAGCAGTCGGCAAAATCTGAACACAGCGACGCTAATGATATTGTTACGGGCAACGCGGTAAAGGCCGCGTATTTCTTCGGCAATGTCGTGATGACCGAGGGGTTGCGGACAATTCGTTCGGACGAGGCTTATTATGATTTTGACGCTAAGCAGGGTCTTGCCGTCAACGCTGTGATGAGGACTTATGAGCCGGACAGGGGCATTCCGGTATATTTGAAAGCTGAAAGGCTCAAGCAGCTTAGCGAAAATAAATTTAAGGGTGAAAATGTAGTTCTGACCAACAGCGAGTTTTATGTGCCTCGAATTTCTATGACGGCATCAGAGATTATAGTTACCGATACGACCAGCGTTGATGCCCAGGCAGGCGAGGCCGGCCCGCAGAGCTATGACGCTGAATTGCGAAAAGTAAAACTCAAGATTGACAACAGAACGGTTTTTGCCTGGCCGAAGTTCCGCACAAGTCTCAAGGGTTCAGATATGCCTTTGAGGCGGGCATCTTTGGGCCGCGATGGCGACTTTGGTACGTTTCTCGAAACGGAATGGTATTTGGCCAGAGTGCTGGGTTTGAAGGAAGCCAAAGGCGTTGATTCGAGTTTGTTCGTTGACTACTATTCCAAAAGAGGTATGGGAGTAGGTACTAAGATAGAATATGAAAAGCCTAACAGCTTCGGTAATATTAGCGGATATATAATAAATGACCGCGGCAGGGACGACCTCGGCAGGAACAGACAGAACATCGAGCCGCCGCATCCATTAAGGGGCAATTTTAAATTTCAGCACAGGCAGTTTTTGCCTTATAACTGGCAGCTTACTCTTGAGACTAGCTATATGTCCGATGAAAATTTCGCTGAATCCTTCAGACGCAATGAATTTCTGACGGGCAAAGAGGAAGAGACCCTTGTTCAGTTGAGACGGCTCAAAGACAACTGGGCATTTGCCGTAATGGGAAAGTGGCGAATCAACGATTTTGCCGACCAGCTTGAAGAATTGCCCTCGGCGCAGTATCACCTGAAAGGCCAGTCGCTGTTCGATGACAAGTTCACGCTGTATCACGATAGTTCCGTAGGCAGTTTCCGCCAGCGAATCGGCGACAAGCATACTACGAATGTTTCGCAGGAACGGTTTATGGAAGCCGAGAGCAGGACAGAACTTGATTTGCCGTTGAAGGTCGGTTCCGGCAAGGTAGTTCCGTTTGTCGCAGGCACGTTTGGCTACGATGACAGAAGCGGTTTCGCTCGCGACGCGGTAACATCCGTGAATAGAAGCGCTTATGGCGCTACCGATGTTTTTGTCGGAGAAGTCGGCACAAGGGCTTCGACCCAGTACTGGAAGACATACAGAAACATTCATTCCGAGTTTTGGGATGTCAACGGCATTCGTCATATAGTAAAGCCTTATGGCAGTGTCGGCCTGTTTGCAGAGAGCGACTCGGCCGTCGCACAGAAGGATTATATCAATCTCGGGCTTTTGCAGAGACTTCAGACCAAACGCGGCATCGGCGAAAGACAGAGAACCGTTGACTGGATGAGGCTCGATACGAGCGTTACATTTGTCAGCGACGACGAAAAAAACATAAGAAGGCCTGATAAATTCATTTGGAATAATTCCTTTGTGCCGATGTCCGTGATGTCCGCGCCGGAGATTTTTAACGGCGATACGCCGATGTATCGAACTTTTGAACTGTACGGGCCGCAGCGGGACAGCTTTAACGCCGATTACATCTGGCGAATAAGCGATACATTCGCGTTTCTTAGCGATATGAATTATGATTTGAGCGGAAATGAAATCGAGCAGTTCAACGTCGGTTTCAGCAAACTCTGCCTGCCGAATTTGAGCTATTATGTCGGTGCAAGATATTTGAGAAGCACGAATATTGATGACGACGGCGTAGCGGGAGGGAGTTCAGAAAAAGGTTCAAACGCTGCCACTTTCGCTTTGACATATAAGTTGAGTCCAAGATACACAATCGTATTGGCTCATCAGTATGATTTCGATTACAGCCAACGCATTTCAACGCAGTTAAGTTTAATAAGACGCTATCACAGACTCTATTACGGCATTACTTTCACGCAAGACGAGACGCTTGATAGTCAGTCGATAGTACTTAATATCTGGCCTGAAGGCGGAAGCGATTTAGGCTTTGGCTCTGCCAGAGGTACAAATGTTGAACCGCCGGGCTCAAATTAAAAATCTGCCTGATAGGCATAGCAATGATATTTTTAAGACTTTGTGTGTTTGTGGTTACTATATCTTTGTTAATTTGCGCAAAGTTTAATGGTTATACGGGCTTTATGAGACAAGGACAAGGAGTATATTAGCTTTGTTGCCAGTACTAAAAAGGGCAATTTTTTTGATTCTTGTCCGATAAACTTTAAAGTTTCTGTGCCATAAAGGCCGAAAAAACGGATATAGGACTGTTCCAATAGTCAATAGACAGTAGTCAATAGTTAGTAGAAAGAAAATGGTTTCGCCGCAGGCGATTCCTCCTACCGGCTACTGGTTACTGGCTACCGACTACTGATTAAAGGATTATCTGATGAGAACGATTGCTGTAATAAATCAAAAAGGCGGCTGCGGAAAGACTACTGTTTCCATAAATTTAGCCAGCGCACTGGCTGCGGAGAACAAAAGGACTTTGTTAGTCGATATGGACCCGCAGGGACATTGTGCTGTCGGTCTGGCTGTGCCTGACGAGCAGGTCGAGCAGGGCATTTATGATGTTCTGCTTGGCTCACGACGCGGCGAGCCGATTAAACTTTCAGAGATTCTCTGGGAAATCGGCGACAATTTTCACCTTGCCCCGGCAAGCATAGACCTGGCCGCTTTCGAGCAGCAGACGAACGGAATCGTTGACCGTGAAAACTGCCTGCGTGATGTTTTAAAAACTGCCGCGGCGGAGTTTGACTATGTCGTGATAGATTGCCCCCCTGCCGTCAGTCTGCTTACTTTCAATGCGCTTCGCGCGGCATCGGATGTTGTCGTGCCGGTCGAAACGGGATATTTTTCGCTCCACGGCTTGAGCAAACAGTTAGATACGTTGAGTATTTTGTGCAAGCAGTGTTCGCAGCACATAAATGTTATGGTGCTGGCTTCGATGTACGACATCAGAACCAAAATGGGCAGAGAAATTCTCTCCGAATTGAGAAAGCACTTTTCCAATAGAATGTTCAAAACCGTCGTCAACTTCAACACCAAACTGAAAGAGGCGGCAAGTCTCGGCCAGCCTATTTGTGAATACGACCCGGCAAGCAGGGGGCATAAGGATTTTCAGAACCTCGCCCAGGAACTGATTGCCGCCGATACTATGATTGAGCAGAAGCAGATTGTAAATTCGCTCCGCAAAGTCGAGGTTTCGCAGCAGCAGCTTTCTGTAAGGCCGCCGCAGGCTCGAAAGGAAGTAATCGAGACATTCGACAGGTCTCTCGATTCGATAAGTTCGTCTGCGCAGGAACTTATGGCCGGTTTGAGCGGAGCTGACAAAACCGCCAAAGCCAAAATCGCCGACGATATCGACAGCAGACTCAATAGTTTTTACGGCGTAAGACAATTCGGCGAAGCGGTAAAATTTGTAACGCTTTACCCAAGAGCAAAGAGCGTCCAGATTGCCGGCGATTTCAACAGTTGGCAGCCGCAAAAAACCACGCTCAATCAGCTCCAGGATGGGAAATGGGAACTGGCTCTCGCTCTGGCGCCCGGCAAATATCGCTATCGAATGGTCGTTGACGGCCAGTGGCAGCAGGACCCCTATAATGAACATTCCGAACTGAATCCGTTCGGCGAATACAATTCGATTCTTGAAGTGAAATAAAAAAGTTTGTAATATTTTAGCCAAATGTCAATTAAGATTTGTCATTCCCGCGAAAGCGGGAATCCAGTTTTGTAGGGTGGGCTCTTAGCCCACGCGGTTTTTTGTCCACAATCGGCTAAAGTGTTACGTCTTTTTTATTTCTTGTCGCCAACCAGATAAACTCGATTTTTCCCGTTGCGTTTAGCCTCCAGCAGGCCGTTGTCAGCCTGAAGGAAAAGCTGCTCGACGGTTAGGCCGTCGTGAGGAAACGTTGCAAGTCCGCCTGATATAGCCAGCAGTCCCTTGCCCTCTGCGCCCAGTGCCGGCAAATCAGTTTTATTAAGTTCGCTTCTGAATCGTTCGCAGATATTTATCACTTCTTTGGGATGTTCGGATACTACACTTCTTCTGTCCTGCGAATTTTCAACGTCAAAACTAATAACCTTATTCTGCGGGATATTCCAAAAGACTACCGCGAATTCATCTCCGCCGACCCTGCCGACGACATCCTGTCTTCGACAGCATTTCTGCATCAGCACCGCGGCCTGTTTGAGAATGTTATCGCCGACCGGATGGCCGAATCGGTCGTTATAATTCTTGAAATTATCTATATCGAAAACAAGCAGAGTTACCTGAAGAGACATTTTCTTTGCGCGTTCGATAATCTGCCTCAAAAATTCCTTCACAAATCGTCGGTTCTTTACACCCGTCAGCTCGTCTTCCATTGCGAGTTTCTCAAGCACTTCAATTCGCTTGCGCATTGCCAAAATTTCCGCCGATTCTGTGACACCCACACCGGCGACAGGAGGGCTGGCAGGTGCAGATGATTCTTTTGCTTTGGGCTTCGCACAAAAACTCACCGGCAGGATATAATAATCGTCCGCCAGAGTTGCCTGACCGGAATTTGCATTCAGGAATCTTATCGCGTCAGGCTCACGCAGCATTTGGGTTAGCAGGAGGATTTTTGATTTTGGGGCTGTCTGGCGAATTTTTTTCAAGGCCGCTGCCGGCTCATTGCCGAAATCGTCCATTGGCACAGCGATAATCTCAAAATGGTTATTTTCCGTTGCCGCTATGGCATCCAATAGACTGGGACAATTTTCAAAATTAACGCCTGGACAAGCTGAAGTGTCAATAGAATCACCGTTAAGTCCACCCACAATAAGGACTTGCGTGTTGCCATTCTCGTTGTTTATCGTGATTCTGCTCCGCATAGTCTCGCATTGTACTAAAATATCGCAAAAAAGTCAAATTAGGTAATTTAGGGGGTAGGGTTTAGGGGATAGGGAATAGAATTTCAATGTTCGGATTTATTTAAACTATACCCTCAACCCTATACCCTATTTCGGCAGTGCCGATAATTTTTCGCCTGCCTGTTGGGCAAAAATGCTGTCGGGATGTTTTTTGAGAAAATCTTCCAGTTCCACGCGTGCCTCGGAGAGGTATTTTTCTTTTTCGGCTTCGCTTAGGTTGTGTTCTTTCCAGATGGTCAGTTTCAGACAGGCCTGTTCAAATTTGGCGTGAATTCCGCCGTCTGTGCCGGGATATTGCCTGGCGATTTGGCCGAGCTGCTGTTGTCTGGAAATCAAATCCGGCACAAGCATCGCCTTTGCCAGCAGTATATTGTCGGCGATGGAACTTTTTTCCCCCGCCTGCCCAAAAAGTTCTTCAAGATAGTTTGCCAGCAGGCGGTCATGCGGGTTCAGCAGTATAAATTGAGCCAGAAGCTGCCGAGTTTTGCCGTCATCAGTCAGATTTTCACTGCCGATGAGCTGACGGAGATATTCGAGTTTCGTTTTCAGTTTCTTAAGTTCAAAATCCGTGATTACCGTTGCCTGCGGTTTGCGGAAGATTTTTTCCGATTCGTCCGCAGTCGCTGCGTCCTCGCGGTTCAGTTCCTTATTGACCATCGCCAGGGCCGAGTCGATAAGCTCCGAAGCGTAAGAAAATTTTTCCATACCGGCAAGATGAATCGCTCTTCGCCAGCGAGCCTCGACCGATTCGACGCTGTTGGGATATTCCGAGAATAGCCTGTGCCATATCGGCAGATTTTCCCTGTGCGGATAGTCGTCATAAAATTGCAGCGTCTCTTTTTCAGCAAGCACATTTAAATCGACCGAAAGCTCGCTTAGCATCGCTTTATAATAAAGAGCTATCGGCATTCGTTTTATTCTGACTCTGCTGCTCAAAAGCGCGTTATGCACAAAAGTGGGCTTAAACCACTGTTTCCGGGGGTTTATAAACTTCTCGTATTCTTTTAAAAGCTGCTGTCTTTTTTCCTGATACCTCAAATCATCGGAAACTTCAAACCATTCAGGCCAGCGGTCGTGGAGCAGTCTGTTCTGCAATTCTCTTTTTAACGCCGTTCGCAGCGCAATTGTCTCATCGGGATAAAACGGGCTCTGAAAATAACTTCTGCTCTGTGGACTTGTTACGGTGCGGTCGAGCGTTTCGGTTATGCTGTGGCTGTGAAATTCATTTATTATTTCAGGATTATTTTTTGCGATGTAAAGCTGATAGTCGAGTTCAGCCAGATTGATTGTGTTCTGAAAAACTACCATCGTAACAACAAGAAAAACCGCAGCCGTACTCCATATTAGTCCCGGGCGATACCGCGTGAAATGTCCAATCAGCAGCGCGATTCCCGAAATCGCCAGCGAGTTGAGCAGACCGTAAATCCACGGCGAAAACGACAACGCCCATTTGATACTGTCGGCGTTTTTACTCCCGCCGAAAAAACAGAAATACAAAAACACCGGACAATTACACAGCACTATCGAAATAAATCTCGACCGAAACCGCAGAGGTCGAGACGCGATGGCAAGCGAACAAATCGCAGTCGCAAGAGTCAGCCCAGGCAGTTTCGCAATCAGCAGCAGGATAAGTAAATAAGGAATGCTGTATTTAAAACTCATAAGCTGCGACGACAGAATCGGAACTGCGACAAAAATCCCAACCAGCAGGCCGAGAACAAAAATCTGCGCCGGGTATTCAAAAATGCTCAACGGCGAAAAAATATATCTTTCAAGATGGAAATGCTCTGGAAAATCCCAGGAAATCAAAACGCCCAAAAGCAGTTTTGACCAGAAAAGGGCGGCCAAAATATAGACGAACATCGCAAGGGCGAAACAGCCATTAACGTTTGCGTGGCTGTAATGCAGAGTCGGCCCCTGCGTCATAAATGATTTCGGTGTTTTTACCGGTTCGGTATCTTTTGCCATAGTCGGGCATTATACCTGCAGACCATAGAAATGAACAGAATTTATTAGGGTTTAGGTATAGGGGACAGGGTATAGACAAATTATGCCTTACGCTCTTATGCTCTGATTATGTCTGCGATTTTCATCAGCCTGCTTATATTATCGCGTTCAGCCTCGGCCAATTTGGCGTAGATGAACCGAATCATTTCCCCAAGCTCCGGTATGACGACGTGTTCAAGGACGTTTACTCTTCTGCGGGTTTTCTGAAGTTCGTCAGCCAGCAGTTGCGCCTGTTTTTCTTTTTCGGCAAGTTCCAATAGCCGGTCGAAAACTTTTTCCAGACCCCTTAACGCAATATCGAGTTCGCCGCTGGTATTCGCGAATCCGTAGCTGATGATTTCCCCCGCGATGTCTTTTGTAAATCTCGGAACGCGTACACTCATAATGCTTGCGAAGTTAATCGCCAGACTGAACGTTTTTGTCGGAACGTCCATTGCCGCCCGGATATGCTCCGGCTCCATCGTCGCTCTTGCCATCACAAAACGTCTCGACGTTTCGACAAGTTCCTGTTCGACTTCTTTTCGCAGTGTGCCGAGTTGTCTTGAAATCAGTATGAGCTGACGTGAAATCTCATCGCGCTTATCGCTAAGCAGCTTATGACCTCTCTCGGCAAGGCTCACTCGCCTTCGCAGCCGAAGCAGTTCCATTCTTGTTGCGTTTATATTTCCCTGCATAAAATCTTTCAGCAGTTAATAGCTATTGGCTATTTTCTTTTCATGTATTTCTTAATAAATTCGACACGAATACGTTTTAGTTCCGTATCCTCGAACATACTCAACAGTTCCCAGCCGAGGTCGAGCGTCTGTTCGACAGTTCTGTTTTCGTAATATCCCTGCGAGATATACCGCTTTTCAAACTGATTGGCGAAAATCATATATTTTCTGTCTTCCTCGCTCAAGGCAGCTTCGCCGAGAATCGTCGCAAGTTCCTGACATTCCTTGCCGCGTGCATAAGCAGCGTAAAGCTGGTTATACAAATCAGCGTGGTCTTCGCGGGTCTTGCCCTTGCCGATGCCCTTATCCTTCAATCGTGAAAGGCTCGGCAGAACATCGACCGGCGGAGCGATGCCTTTGCGGTTCAGCGAACGCGACAAAATAATCTGTCCTTCGGTGATATATCCCGTCAAATCCGGCACAGGGTGGGTCTTATCATCTTCTGGCATCGTCAGAACCGGCACCTGCGTAATCGAACCTTTCTTGCCCTTGATTCTGCCTGCTCGTTCATAAATCGTCGCAAGGTCGGTATAAAGATAACCCGGATAACCTCTTCTGCCAGGCACTTCTTTTCTCGCCGCCGAAATCTGCCGCAGAGCTTCGCAGTAATTTGTCATATCGTTTAAAATCACAAGAACGTGCATATCCCGCTCGAACGCCAAATACTCTGCGGCGGTAAGAGCCACCCTCGGCGTTGCGATTCGCTCGATAGCGGGGTCGTTTGCCAGATTGATAAACAAAACCGCTCGCTCAATTGCGCCTGTGCTTTGCAAATCGTTAATGAAAAATTGCGCCGCTTCAAACGTAATCCCCATCGCCGCGAACACAACCGCGAACTGCTCGCCTTTTCCGCGAACCGTCGCCTGCCTTGCTAATTGAGCGGTGATTTCATCGTGCGGCAGACCCGCTCCGCTGAAAATCGGCAGCTTCTGTCCGCGAACAAGCGGGTTAAGGCCGTCGATTGTCGAAATGCCCGTCTGAATAAATTCGTTCGGATAATCTCTGCTGTACGGATTTATTGGATTGCCGTTGATATTGACGAATTTTTCAGCGACGATTTCGTTTCCACCATCTTTAGGCCTGCCCGTGCCGGTGAAAACTCTGCCAAGAATATCAGGCGAAACGGCAAGCTGCTGCGGTTTGCCCAAAAGTCTTACCGTGCTTGACGCGATGTCAACGCCTTCCGTGCCTTCAAAGACCTGAACAAGAACTTTATCATGGTCAACCTGAAGAATCTGCCCGTGGCGAACAGTTCCATCGCAGATTTCGATTTCGACCATTTCGCCGTATCGTGCGCCGGAGACATTCTCGACCAGCATCAGCGGGCCGCTTATACTTTGAACCGTCTGGTATTCTGTCAACATTTAAAAACTCCTGTTTTCTTCTGAACTCTACTTCAAAGAGTCGATTTGCTCATCAATTTTATCTCTGATTTTCGCAATCTGTCCGATTTGTTCTTCCGGCACGAAACTCGAACGCGAAATATCTTCCCATACGCCGAGCTTGAAAATATCCGCAGTCTCAACGCCGCTACTGATTGCTTCCAGTGCCTTGTTGTGGAAGTGCAGAATATTTTTCAGCATTTGATATTGTTTTTCCATCGAAGTATAGGTATCGACCTCGTGGAACGCGTTCTGGTGCAGATAATCTTCACGAATGCTCTTTGCCGTTTGCAGAGCCATTCTGTCCGCCGGGCTGATAGCTTCCGAACCGACAAGCCGTACGATTTCCGCAAGCTGCGATTCCTGCTCAAGCAGATTCATCGCCTGCTGCGTAAGCTCGACCATTTCCAGACCTTCCCGTTTGTCTTTGAAACATTTCGGCAGATGCTGTTTGTAAAACGAATAACTCGTAAGCCAGTCGATAGCAGGGAAGTGCCTCTGCTGTGCGAGTTTTGCCATCAGCGACCAAAATACTTTTACAACGTGCAGAGTCGCCTGAACAACCGAGTCGCTCAAATCTCCGCCCGGCGGGCTTACCGCGCCGATAATCGACAACGCGCCTTGGCGCTCCGGCTTGCCGAGACATTCAACCTTGCCCGCTCGCTCATAGAACGATGCGATTCTCGCCGCAAGATAAGCCGGATAACCTTCCTCTGCGGGCATTTCTTCAAGCCTTGTCGAAATTTCTCGCATCGCCTCTGCCCATCGGCTCGTTGAATCCGCCATCAACGCTACCGTATAACCCATATCGCGGAAATACTCTGCGATTGTAATTCCTGTATAAACCGATGCCTCTCTCGCTGCGACAGGCATATCCGAAGTGTTCGCGATAAGAACAGAACGCTTCATCAGCGGCTGGCCGCTTCGCGGGTCTTTCAAT
>Ga0209417_1004123_pt1 | contig 17902 bp, 11 predicted proteins | sample RifGroF2_FD_184002 | JGI IMG/M metagenome (GOLD analysis project Ga0209417, IMG submission 184002) | Groundwater microbial communities from Rifle, Colorado, USA - Groundwater F2 (SPAdes) (version 2) | ecosystem: Environmental > Aquatic > Deep subsurface > Groundwater | place: Rifle, Colorado... | reverse complement strand
GGTCTGGAAGGGCTGTTGCTCGGCTTCGGGATCGGCCATTTCGTGCTGCTGTTCGGCATGATCATCATGATCCTGCGTGCCTTCCCGATGGAGGGCACGGTCGTGTCGTTCGAGTACTTGCGCCCGGGGGCGATGTACACCAGCCTGATCTGGGCGGGCTTCCTTTACAACATGGCGGTGTGGGCGGACAAGCTGATGTTCTGGTACTACCCAGATACCAGCCAGCTCATCATCGGTCCGCTGCGCGCCTCCCTGATCTACGACCTGCCGATCTTTCTCGCCTATCTTGCGATCATTCCCGGCATGGCGGTGTTTCTGGTGCGCATCGAGACGGACTTCGTCGAATATTACGAGAAGTTCTACGATGCGGTGCGCGAGGGCGGCTCGCTCGATCACATCATGAACATGCGCGACAACATGCTGTTCACGGTGCAGCAGGGGTTGTTCGAGATCGTCAAGATCCAGGCCATCACGGTGTTGCTGGTGTTCGTGCTTGGAGAGCGGTTGCTAGACTGGCTGGGTATCTCCAGCCTCTACTTGCCGTTGCTGTATGTCGATGTAGTGGCTGCGGGTTTGCAGGTCGTACTGCTGGGCATACTGAATGTTTTTTTCTACCTCGACAAGCGCCGCATCGTTGTCTGGCTCTGCGTGCTGTTCCTCATCGCCAACGTATCACTGACCTCATTGAGTCTGTATCTCGGCGCCAGTTATTACGGCTACGGTTTTGCGCTGTCCTTGCTGATCACGGTGCTGGTAGGCATGCACCTGTTGTCGCGCAAACTGGACTTGCTGGAATACGAGACCTTCATGCTGCAGTGAACTGAACTGCAGCGAGTGCCGGATAACAGAGGGGATGATCAGCCGGTGGCGAGGATGCCGAGGCGTTTGAATGTGATCGTCGAGTCCGCTTTCAAATCGGTTTTCAGGTACTCGCCGGTCACGTCCACTTCCGCGAAGATGTTGTTGTCCTTGCACCATTTCTGCCATGCGGCCTCGCCGAGGCGCGTGTTGCCCGGCTCACCGACCAGAGCATAAGTCTTGCCACTGCGTGTCTTGACAGTCATGGCGACGGGATCGAATTCCTGGATGGCACTGGTCGAACTGCCCAGCTTGCCGGTGGGATCCTGTCCGCAAGCATGGCGGCTGCGGGCACCATCTGACGAGACGGCCTCCATCACGCGCCAGCGGTGTAGCAGCTTGGTGGAATTGGGAGGGATGGTGATCTTTGACTGCATTGCTAAGTCAATCGGCGACGGATTTCAATGGGGGAACAAGATACCCCCTTCGATCAGCATGGTCAATGCGGAGGCCGCTGGCAAGCATATCTATCTCAGCACCGAGCGATTCCGTCCGTCCGCCTTGGCCCGGTATAGCGCCAGGTCGGCGCGGGCCATGATGCTGTCTGCAGCGGCATCCCCTTCTTCGAACATCGCGATGCCGATACTGATCGTGATCGTGATCTCGCCACTCTCGCCCTGTGCGGGTGTGTCCGCCACGTAATTGCGGAAACGCTCGGCGAACAGCATGGCGCCGGCCGCGTCTGTGCCCGGCAGCAATATGCCGAATTCTTCCCCGCCCAGACGTCCGAACTGGTCGACGCGGCGCAGACGCTGCTTGGCTAGTTCGGTGAAATGCCTGAGCACGAAGTCGCCGGTGGCATGGCCGTAGGTGTCGTTGACGCTCTTGAAGTGGTCGATGTCCACCATCAGGAAGGCGGCGGGAAATTTGAAGCGGATGAAGTGCGCGAGTTCCTCCTCCATCTGTTCGATGAAATGGCGCCGGTTGTCCACGCCGGTGAGCGGATCTGTTGTCGCCAGGCGTATCAGTTCTTCTTCCATCTCTTTGCGCTGTGCGATGTCCTGGAACACGGCCTCGACGCCGATGATCTGGCCGTTCTCGTGCATCGGTGTCACGGTCAGTTGCACCGGGAATATCTCGCCGTTCTTGCGGATGAAGGCATCCTCGACTCCGCGCCGTATCCCGTCGCGCAGGGTCTGGCTGATCGGGCATTGTTCCTCAGGGTAGGGTGATCCGTCCTTGCGATGCTGGTGGAAGACGACATGCTGGTTCTTGCCCAGCACTTCTTCCTTGCTGAAGCCGAGGATGGCCAGCGCGGCGGGGTTGATGAAGGTGCAGCATCCTTCGCGGTCCACGCCGTAGATGCCTTCACCGGCGGAGTTCAGCAACAGCTCGTTCCATTGCGAGAGGCGGGCAATCTCGGATTCCGCCTGCTTGCGGCCGCTGATGTCCATGGCGGTGCCCGCCACGCGCACTGCACGACCGTCTGCGGAGCGCTCGACCGCCATGCCGCGCGCAAGTATCCAGACCCAGTGGCCGTCCTTGTGCTGCATGCGCAGCTCGGCTTCGATGTGGGGAGTTTCGCCCTTGAGATGCCTGACCATGACGGTGCGGGCTGACTCGATATCTTCGGGGCGTATCAGTTTGGCCATCGTCGAAGAGCGGGGAATCAACTCGTGCGCCTGATAACCCAGCAGCTTGGTCCAGCCTTCACCGAAGAATACGGTGTCACTGGGGATGTGCCAATCGGTCATGGCAAGGTCCGATCCCTTCAGCGCCAGCGCCAGCCGCTGTTCCGCTTCGCGCCTGCGGGTGACGTCGCGGGTCACGCCGAGCAGGTGGGTGATCTTGCCTGCGGCATCGCGCAACGGTGCGGCATGGGTCTCCAGCCAGCGCCGCGTGCCTTGCTTGCCCTGGACCTCGAACTCGAGCACGCCGGTCTCGCCCCTGAAAACGCGATACGACAGGTTCTTGAACGGGATGCGGTGCTCGGGCATCACAAAATCGATCAGACCGCGCGCGTTCACCTCTTCGATGCTGTGCGTCTCCAGCATCTGCAAGCCGGCGGTGTTCATCTGCAGCAGTTTGCCGTCGGCAGCGATCACCTTGACGCATTCGGGTTCGTTCTCGAGGATGGTGGTGAGGAAGTTCTTCTGTTCCTGCAGAGCGAACTCGGCATGTTTGCGCTCCGTGATATCGACGAACGCCCACAGGGATTCTCCGGCCTCGCGGTCCAGCATCGCGCCGCTGACATCCAGCCAGATATGCTCGCCGTTCTTGCGCACATGTTCGATCTGCGAGCGGTATATCTTTCCGGCAGAAAGGACGGGATAGGCGGCAGCGCCGAACGCCAGATAGGCTTCCTCGCTGGGGTAGTTCCGGCTGGTCGGGGTGCCGAGCAGTTCGCCGGAGGCATAGCCGAGCATCCTTTCGAAGGCCGGATTGGCCCACAGGATCCGGCGGTCCTTCACGGTCACGATACCGACCAGTTCGTTCTCGAGTATGGTCTTCTGCTCGGCCAGCATATGTTCCATGCGCAAATGGTCGAGATGGCGCTCGGTGATGTCTGCGGCATACACGACCACTGAATCGACTTTGCCGTCGCTGTCGGGGACCGGGTAATAGTTGAGCGAGAAATAGAGATCGTTGCGCGAATCTTCCGCATGTTTCTCTTTGCCGGTACGGAACACTTCCGCCAGTTGTTTTCTGCGGCCCGCGGCCACTTCCGGCGGGAAGTAATCAAAGGCGTTCTTGCCGATCATGTCCTGCGGCGATTGTTTGACACGCCGGGCACCGATCTCATTGATGGAAAGAATGGTGCCGTCCGCATCCACCTGGAATATGCTTTCGGTGGTTGCATTAAGGATGGCGGATAGCTGATCCTTGTTCTGTTTGAGGGCCTGCTCGGCCTGCTTGCGCTCGGTGATGTCCACGTCCATGCAGACGAATATGGGAGCTGTCTTGCCGGGGATGGAGAAGAGTGTCGAGTCGATGATGCGTTTCTTGCCGTCGCGGCGGGTGATCTCCGAATCGGAGAGTTGTTGCGGGTCGCCGGTCTCGGCGACCAGTGCCAGCTTGGCGGAAAAATTACGCGCCTGTTCCGGTGTGTGGATGAGTTGATCGAGCGTCTTGCCGAACGCTTCGGCAGATGACCAGCCGAATGTCGTCTCGGAGGCCGGATTCCAGTAGAGGACCCTTCCGGCACGGTCGTACCATTGCACGGCCACATCGGGCGTGTTCTCCAGTGTGGCCAGCAGGCGGCCCTGTTCCGATTCGATCTTCGTTTGCGCATGCACCAGTGCACGCAACGATCTAGCGAAGGCAAGGAAGGGGAGAAGGATCAGCAGACCGATGACCAGGAACGTCAGCCGCAGCATGCCCGTGTTATCCGCCCGCACAGGCCAGCCGCCGCGCGGGACTGCGGCGATCTGCCAGGAGCCGTTGGGTAATGCGATATCCGCGAGTACAGGGTCGGCATCGAACAGTTCGGCGCGGCCGAAGAAGACAGAGCCCTGGCTGCCCTTGCCGTCCTTGCCGCGGATGGCGATCTCAAGCGGGAGATCTGCATCATTGAGTCCGCTCTTGAGATACAAGCGATCGGCATCGATCACGGCGGAGATCAGACCCCAGAATCGTTTCTTGCCTTGCTGGTCTTCGATGAAGACCGGGATGCGGCCGATGATGCCGTTGCCGCCCTGTACCAACTGCAGCGGTCCGGCCAGTATCATTTGTCCGGTGGTGCGCGCCTGGTTAGCGGTCTCGAACTGGCTGGGGGTCTTTCTGAAGTCGAGTCCGATCGCCTTCTCGTTCCCGGCCAGGGGATACATCATGCGCATCACCATGTCCGGTGCAGCGCCGATGTTGCGCAGGTTGGAACCGCCGTCGAACAGGGGTTTGGCGGCACGCGCGAATTCTTGTTGGGATATCTGCGGGCGGGATGCGATGAGGCTGACCAGTCCCTTCACCAGTTGAACGTCGCCGCGCAGATTGATTTCGAGGCGGCTGCGGATATGCCCCAGTTGGTTTTCCGCATCGGCGCGTCTGGTGGCGAAGAAGTGCTCATCGTTCAGCCGCTCGCCATAGGAGGCGGCCAGCACGAGACCACAGAGCAGCAGCACGATGGTCAGATAGACCCATCTCTCCTTCGAACTCAGTTCGAGCCGCCGGAGCAAAGGGATGCGACTCTCGGTGAAGCTGTCGTTCACGTTTCGGGCTGGTGCATGAAGCGATTCAGGCATGACGTATCGGTGCCGTATACTGGTCTGATGCTATTGTAGCGCCAGTTGCCCGACAGCTATAGCCACTTCACTGCCATAGCCACAGCATCCGGCAGGCTATATATCCCTTCCGCGCCTGGGCTGTTCTCACAGCACCTTGCTGACCTTCATCACCGCCGGGTCATCCTCGCTGGTCTTGCTGGTGAAGCCTAGACGGCTCATCAGTTTGAGCATGCGGTGGTTATTGTTGAGCACTTCGCCCTCGATGACCGAGAGTCCCTTGGAGCGCGCGGCTTCCATCAGCGAGACCATGAGTTTCTGTCCCAGCCCTTTGCCCGCCACGTTGTCCGCGATCACCAGCGCGAATTCGCAGGTGTCGCCGTCGGGGTTGATGGCGTAACGCGCGACGCCCAGCTCGACCTCGACGCCTTCCGTCTCGCACACGGCGACCAGCGCCATCTCGCGGCTGTAGTCGATCTGCGTGAGTCTTGCCAGCATGTCTTCGGTCAATTCCTGCACGCTGTTCATGAAGCGGAAGTACTTCGATTCGTCGGACAGGTCGTGCACGAACTTCTTCACCAGCACGGCATCTTCGGGGCGGATGGGGCGGATGGTGATGTCGGTGCCATCGGCCAGTTGCCATTCGTAGACGAGGTGGGTGGGGTAGGGATAGATGGCCATGTGCGCATAGCGGTCGGCGCTGGGCTGGCGGTATTCGACCACCACGCGCGCATCGGCGGCGAGCGCGCCGTTCTCGTCGAGGATGAGCGGGTTGATGTCCATCTCCTTGAGCAGCGGCAACTCGCACACCATCTCGGACACGCGCAGCAGCACGTCTTCCAGTGCCTCGATGTTGGCTGGCAGCATGTTGCGGAAGTGGCCGAGCATGTGCGAGATGTGGGTGCCGTCGATGAGGTCCTTGACCAGGAAGTGGTTGAGCGGTGGCAGTGCCACGGCACGGTCGCCCATGATCTCGACGGCGGTGCCGCCCGCACCGAAGGTGATCACCGGGCCGAACACCGGGTCGGTGGTGACGCCGATCATCAGTTCGCGCCCGTTCGGTTTGACGATCATCGGCTCGATGGAGATGCCGTCCATCTTGGCGTTGGGACGGTTGTGCTGCACGTTGTCGATGATGTGCTGGTAGGCGGCGCGCACCTCGTGGGCGTTGTTGAGGTTGAGCACGACGCCGCCGGCATCGGTCTTGTGGGTGATGTCGGGCGAGTTGATCTTCATCGCCACCGGGAATCCGAGCTGCTGCGCGATGAGCAGCGCTTCGTTGGGCGAGTGCGCGACCATGGTGCGCGCGACCGGGATGTTGAAGGCGGACAGCAGTGCCTTGGATTCCATCTCGGTGAGGATCTTGCGGTGTTCCTGCATCGCGCCTTCGATGATCATGCGCGCACTCTCCACATCCGGCTGGACATGGAGTTGCGACAGCGGCCCCGGCATCTGCATCAGCAGTTTCTGGCTGCGGTGATAGGCGTACAGATGCGAGAACACTTCGACCGCGGGTTCGGGCGTGCGGAAGTGCGGCAGATGCGCCTTGGTGAAGGCATCGCGCGAGGTGGCGACCTGGGTCTCGCCCATCCAGCATGCCAACAGCGGTTTGCTGCGGCTGCTCTTGTTGCTCTTGGCGAGGTCAATGATCACCTGCGCAGATTCCAGCGGTTTGGTCATCGCCTGTGGTGTGAGGATGGCGAGTACGCCGTCGACGTTCTCATCGTCGAGACAGGCTTTGACGGCGTGGTAGTAGCGGTCTGCCTGCGCGTCGCCGATGATGTCCACCGGGTTGCAGTGCGGCCAGTTCATCGGCAGATGCTGGTTAAGGTCTTCGACGGTCTTGTCGGAGAGCGTAGCCATGACCAGCCCCAGGTCGGATGCGCGGTCTGCCGCCATCACGCCGGGGCCGCCGCCGTTGGTGACGAGGGCGAGGCGGTTGCCGACCGGATGGAAACCGAACGACAGCGCGCGCGCGGCGGTGAACAGTTGTGTGACGGTCTGCACGCGCACCACACCGACTCGGCTGAAGGCGGCATCGAACACGTCGTCCGCGCCGACCAGCGAGGCTGTGTGCGACATCGCGGCCTTGGAACCCGCTGGGTGACGGCCGACCTTGACCAGGATGACCGGCTTGATGCGGGCGGCGGCGCGCAGCGCGCTCATGAAACTGCGCGCGTTGCGGATACCCTCGATATACATGAGGATGCTGTGGGTATTCGGATCGGAGACGAGGTAGTCGAGAATCTCGCCGAAATCGACATCGGTGGAAGAACCCATGGAGACGACGCTGGAAAAACCGACATCGTTGCGCGTGGCCCAGTCGAGGATGGCGGTGCACAGCGCGCCGGACTGCGAGACGAGGGCGATGTTACCGACATCGGCGGCGCCCTTGTTGAAGGTGGCGTTGAGACCGATAGAGGGGCGCATGAGTCCGAGACAGTTGGGGCCGATCAGGCGAATGTTGTAGCGGCGGGCGTTCTCCAGCAACTGGCGTTCCAGTGCTGCGCCTTCCGCGCCGATCTCGCCGAAGCCGGCGGTGATGATGACCGCGGCCTTGACGCCGTGCAGCCCGCATTCCTCGATGATGCCGGGCACGGTCTGGGGCGGGGTGGCGATGACCACCAGCTCGACCGGCTGGCCGATCTCGGCGATGGTGGCATAGGCGCGCTGGCCCTGGACTTCCTTGTTCTTGGCGTTGATGGGGTAGAGGTTGCCCTTGAAACCGCCCTGCAGCATGTTCTGAAAGACGATCTGGCCGACCGAGTCGGGGCGGTCGCTGGCGCCGAACACGGCGACCGATTTGGGTGCAAACAAGGGATTGAGATAGTGCTTGCCCATGATTTTTCGCTTTCAGTTGTGGATTCGTTGGGTATGATAGCACCGTCGCATTACATTAAGATGCCATGCAGACCGCATACATTACTCATCCGCTCTGTCTCAAGCACGACATGGGCCCTCACCATCCGGAATGTCCCGCGCGCATCCACGCGATCGAGGACCAGCTGATTGCGTCGGGCCTGTTCGGCTACCTGCAACACCACGACGCGCCCGAAGTGACTCGCGAACAATTGTTGCGCGTCCACGACGCCGCTTACATCGATTCCATCGAGGCCGCTGCGCCGCATCAGGGTTCGGTCGAACTCGACGGCGACACCACCATGAACCCGTTCACCTATCCGGCCGCGCTGCGCGCGGCGGGTGCGGCAGTGCTGGCGGTGGATCTGGTGATGGGGCAAAAGGTAGAGAACGCCTTCTGCAACGTTCGTCCACCCGGTCACCATGCCGAAAGGGCACAGGCCGGCGGGTTCTGTATCTTCAACAACATCGCCGTCGCGGCAAGGCATGCACTGGCGGTTCATGGCCTGAGCCGGGTGGCGATCGCAGATTTCGACGTGCATCACGGCAACGGTACCGAGCACGTCTTCCATGATGACCCGCGCGTGATGCTGTGCTCCACTTTCCAGCACCCGTTCTATCCTTTCGGCGGAGCAGACAGTGGCAACGACCACATCATCAACGTGCCGCTGAAAGCCGGCGACGGCAGCGAGAAGTTCCGCGAGGCGGTGACCGGGCAATGGCTGCCGGCGCTGGAGCGGTTCAAGCCGGAACTATTGCTGATCTCGGCCGGGTTCGACGCGCACCGCGAGGATGACATGTCCATGATCCGGCTGGTGGACGGCGATTACGGCTGGGTCACCGAGCAACTCAAAGAGGTTGCGTACAAGCATTGCCAGCGCCGCATCGTCTCGATGCTGGAAGGCGGCTACGAACTGCACGCGCTGGGGCGCAGCGCGATGGCGCATATCAAGGTGCTGAGCGGGCTGTAGGCTGTTCTGCCGAGCCGGACGTGGTAGAGTTCAAACTCGTACAAACAGTTGGGGAAGCCGATGGAACGTACCCTGTTGTTGGTTGATGATGAGAAGGATGTCGGCGCTGCCCTGGAGCGTCTGCTCAGGGGAGACGGCTATACTATTTTGCATGCCACCAGCGGCCGCGAAGGGATGGAGATACTGGCGCAGCACGAAGTCGGTGTCGTCGTCTCCGACCAGCGCATGCCCGGGATGACCGGGATCGAATTCCTCACCGAAGTAAAAGCCCTCTACCCGCACACGATACGCATGGTGCTGACCGGCTATGCCGACCTCGACACCGTGAAAGAAGCCATCAATCGCGGGGCCATCTACAAGTTCCTGACCAAACCCTGGGACAACGACACCCTGCGTGGCGATGTGATGGAGGCATTCGGGCGTTTCGAACTGGCACAACAGCGAGCCGGCCTGCTGCAACAGATCCAGTCCGCCAACGAACTGCTGGCCGAACTCAATATCGAACTGGCTGCGGCGATGGAACGCAAGGACAGCCAGATCGACCATGCTGTCCACCATGACCACCTGACCAACCTGCCCAACCGCCTGCTGTTCCTGGACCGCCTCGACCAGGAGCTGACCCGCGCGCATCGCGACAACCATATGGCGGCAGTCCTGATGATCGACCTTGATCACTTCAAGCAGGTCAACGATTCCTTCGGTTTCCACATCGGCGACGAGGTGCTGAAGCTGGCGTCCGAAAGACTGGTTGGACTGATGCGTGCATGCGACACCATCGCGCGTATCGCCGGCGACAAATTCGGCATCGTGCTGACCGGTGTGAAGGACTCGCGTTACGCTGGCGAAGTGGCGCAGAAGATCCTCGATTCGTTTGCGCAGGAGCCGTTCGTGGTCGAGGGCAACGAATTCTTCATCACGCTCTGCCTGGGGATCAGCGTCTATCCGGTCGACGGGCTGAATACGGCGACCTTGCTGAACAATGCCGATGCGGCGATGTACCACGCCAAGAAAGACGGTCGCCATCATTTCCTGTATTACGCGGGGCAGATGAATGCCAGCGCCTGGCAGCGGCTGAAGCTGGAGAGCGAGTTGCGCCGCGCGCTGACCCAGAAAGAGTTCGTGCTCCACTATCAACCCAAGGTTGACATGGCCGACGGCAGGATCGTCGGCATGGAGGCCTTGCTGCGCTGGCAAGGTCCGGAGCGGGGCCTGGTGGCGCCGGGCGAATTCATCCCCCTGCTGGAAGAGACCAGTTTGATCCTGCCGGTGGGGGAATGGGCATTGCGTGAAGCTTGCAGGCAGGCGCGCGCGTGGCGTTCCGCCGGTTTTACCGATATCCGCATCGCGGTCAACCTGTCGGTGATGCAGCTAAAGCAGCCGGATTTCGTCGGCATGGTGCTGGGCATCCTGCAAGAGCACGGTCTGGATCCGGCGCTGAAGATGATCGAATTGGAACTGACCGAAAGCATGCTGATGGACAACGTGCAGGGAACGATAGAGACCCTGCAGAAACTGCACGACGCGGGCATTCAGTTCTCGATCGACGATTTCGGCACCGGCTATTCGAGCCTGAGCTATCTCAAACGCTTCCCCATCAGCAGCCTCAAGATCGACCAGTCCTTTGTGCGGGATCTGTCCACCGATCCGAACGACGAGGCTATCGTTGCGGCGGTCATCGCGTTGGGCCATAGCCTCGGCTTGAGGGTCATCGCTGAAGGGGTAGAGACCGAGGACCAACAGGACAAACTGCGCGCCAAGGGTTGCAACGAGATGCAGGGATTTCTGTTCAGTCGCGCTGTGCCGGCCGCCGCGATGACCGAGTTGCTACAGAAGAACGCTCGTCCTTCTTCTCTACAGGCGGAATGATGGAACGCACTTTGCTGCTGGTCGACGACGAGGAGAACATCACCTCCGCGCTGGTGCGGTTGCTGCGCCGCGACGGATATCGCATCCTGCGCGCCAACAGCGGTACCGAAGGCCTGGACTTGCTGTCGCAGAACGAGGTCGGTGTGATCATCTCGGACCAGCGCATGCCCGGCATGACCGGGGTCGAGTTCCTCGGCAAGGTGCGCGAGCAATTCCCCGACACCGTGCGCATCGTCTTGAGCGGTTACACCGAGCTCAATTCGGTGACCGATGCGATCAACCGCGGCGCGGTCTACAAATTCTTCACCAAACCCTGGGATGACGATCTGTTGCGCGCCAATGTGGAAGAGGCATTCCTGCGTTACGAGATGAAGATGGAAAACCAGCGCCTGACGCGGGAATTGCAAAAGGCTAATGAGGAATTGCAGAACATCAACCATCAGCTTGAAGAGCGCGTGGAGGAAAAAACCCGGGAAGTGATGCACAATCTGAACATCCTCAAGGTGTCGCAGGAAGTGCTGGAGGGCTTGCCGGTGGCGGTGGTCGGTGTGGGTGACGACGGTTTGGTCGCTGTTGCGAATCGCAGAGCGCGACAGTTGTTCTACCCGGAAGGATCTGGCTTGTTGCTGGGAGAGGCTGCCGCCGCCGTTTTGCCGCAGCAATTGATGACATGCATGAGTAACTTGTCCCAGGAGTGCCAGCACAGCACTTTGGGGGATGGCCGGCAAGTCCGCTGCTGGTGTTATCCGATGGGCGAGAATTCATTCTCGAAGGGTTTGGTCATGGTCATTGATGTCTATGCAAGTTGAAACGCATATATAAGTACACGGGACATGATGGATAAAAGCACCATTCTCGACAGACTGCATCAACTTCCCGCCATGCCACTGGTGGTGCAGGAAGTGATGTCCAGTTTTAGGGATGAGAACACGGGCAGCTCCGAGTTGGCGCACAAGATCGCCTTCGATCAGGGATTGAGCGCGCGCGTGTTGCGGGTGGCGAATTCTTCCTTTTACGGCTTGTCGCGCGAGGTCGGCACTATCCAGGAAGCTGTGATGGTGCTGGGCTTCGACTGTGTCCGTTCTCTGGTTCTGTCGGCGGGTTTTGTGCGAGCTTTCGCCGCAACGTCCGAGGGATTGTTCGATCGTCACGAGTTCTGGGTGCGCAGTTTCCGTATCGCGACCTATACCGAGGCACTGGCGAATTGTACCGGCGGAGAGCGGCAACTTGCCTTCACCTCGGGCATGTTTTACGACATCGGCCAACTGGTGTTCGATGTTTGTATCCCTGAGCAGTTCGCCGAGATATTGAAGCGGCAGAAAGAAACCGGGGATCGCCTTGTCATAGTGGAACGCGACTTGCTCGGTTTCGATCATGCCGTGATCGGGGGCGATATGGCGAAACGCTGGAACTTCCCGCCCAAGCTGGAGCAGGCCATCCGCTATTGGCGCTCGCCGGAAAGGGAACCATACGAACTGGTTGGCGGCATGGTGTACATCGCGGTGCTGCTCGATGAAGGCCTGCGCGGCGACGAATTGATGCAGCAGATCCCGGAAAAACTGCGCGACCGTTTAAATCTTGATTGGCCGGCCATCGAAGCGGGATTGCCGGAGGGTGAACAACTGGATGCAGTGGCGAACCTGTTGGTGACGGAATGAATGAAAGGAAGAATAGATGAATGAACCGCTGGGAGCGACGCCAGCCGCTGCGACTTTGCTGTTCGTCGATGACGAAGCCAATGTGTTGTCGTCGCTGAAGCGATTGTTCCGTCCCTATGGCTATCGCATCCTGACGGCGGAAGGCGGTGCGCAGGCGTTGGAGATCATGGAGCGTGAAAGCATCGATCTGGTGATCTCGGACATGCGTATGCCCCAGATGAACGGCGCCCAGTTCCTGGAGCAGGTGAATTTGCGCTGGCCGGAGACGATACGCATCCTGCTCACCGGCTATGCCGAGCTTGAAGCCACCGTCGATGCGATCAACAAGGGACATATCTACCGCTATCTCGCCAAGCCCTGGGAAGACAATGACATCGTGCTGTCCATCCAGCATGCGCTGCGCCAGAAAGAATTGGAACAGGCGAATCGCGGACTGGAAGAACTGACGCGCAAGCAGAACGAGGAACTCAAGGACCTGAACGCCAATCTGGAACAGAAGGTCAAGGCGCGCACCGAGGAGCTGCGCCAGACCATGGGTTTCCTCGAGGTTGCCCACGAAAAACTGAAGAAGGGCTTTATCACTTCCATCCGGGTTTTTTCAAACCTGATCGAGTTGCGGGAAGGGGCGATGGCCGGCCATTCGCACCGGGTAGCCGAACTGTCGCGTGCTATCGCGAAGCAGATGGGGCTGAGCGAGCCGGAGATACAGGATGTGTTTCTCGCCGCGCTGTTACATGACGTGGGCAAGATCGGCTTGCCGGATTACCTGCTGGAGAAACCCTATGCCAGCCTGACCGGTCTGGAACGCGCCCAGGTGAACAGACATCCGATCAAGGGGCAGATGGCGCTGACGGCGCTAGAACAATTGCAGGGGGCGGCAAAACTGATCCGCAGCCATCATGAACACTTTGACGGTCTGGGCTTTCCGGACGGCTTGCATGCACTTGAGATCCCGCAGGGGGCGCGCATCATCGCGCTGGCCAACGAATATGATGGCGTCCAGTTGGGTGTCCTGCTGAACAAGCGGCTGAAACAGTCGGATGCCGTGTTGTTCATCCAGGAAGGCAGGGGCAAGCGCTATGATCCCGCCGTGGTGGATGCCTTCATGAAAGTGATGGGTGCGAGCGGGACGGCACAAGCCGTTCAGGAGAACGCCGTCAGTCTGAGTCAGGCCCGACCCGGCATGGTGCTGTCACGCGACCTGATGAGCAGCCACGGTGAACTGCTGTTGTCGAAAGACTATGTGCTGGACAAGACGCTGATCGACCAGATCCGGGGCTTTGAGCATTCCGGCGGCGGCGATCTGGTCATGTATGTGTACGCCAATAAGTGACAGGTCCGGGGATTAATATGCACCGCCTGCTCGAGCGCCAGATCAAACACCATCTCGAAGGACATCGCTCTGCCGAGATGGAGGCCTTTCTCGCCGCGGTGGATGCCGCCTACGTCAGTGCTGACAAGGACCGACTGCTGATAGAGCGCTCGCTCAAATTGATGTCGAAGGAACTGACCGAGGCCAACAGCGGCTTGCGCAAGGAGTTGCTCGAACGCAAGCGTACCGAGGATGCCTTGAATAAGGAGAAGGCCGAACAACAGAAGCTGATCCACAAGCTGGAAGATGTTCACAGCCAGTTGCTGCAATCCGAGAAGATGGCTTCCATCGGCCAACTCGCGGCGGGCGTGGCGCACGAGATCAACAATCCCATCGGCTATGTCTTCTCCAATCTTGGGGCTTTGGAGGACTATGTACAGAAGGCCTTCTGCATGATTTCGGCCTATGAAGAAGCGGAAACCAGCATCACTGATCCCGATCTGCTGGATAGATTGCGGCAAGCGAAGAAGGAATGCGACATCGAATTTCTGAAGAGCGATCTGCCCGCGCTGATGAGGGAGTCCAAGGACGGCATCACGCGCGTGAAGAAGATCGTGCAGAACCTGAAGGATTTTTCGCACGCGGACGTATCGGATGAATGGCGCTACGCCGACCTGCACCATGGATTGGATAGCACTCTGACCATCGTCAACAACGAGATAAAGTACAAGGCCGAGGTGGTGAAGGAATATGCGCCACTACCGGAAGTGGAGTGCCTGCCATCGCAGCTCAACCAGGTGTTCATGAATCTGTTGGTGAATGCAGCCCAGGCCATTGACGAGAAGGGCGTGATCACGATTCGCACCGGACTTCAGGGCGATGAGGTTTGGGTCGATATCCTGGATAACGGCAAAGGCATCGCTCCCGAGCATATTCAGAAGGTGTTCGATCCATTCTTTACGACGAAGCCGGTAGGCAAGGGGACCGGGCTTGGATTATCACTGTCGTACGGTATCGTGCAGAAGCATCATGGCCGCATGGAAGTACAAAGCGAGTTGGGCAAGGGAACGATGTTCCGGGTGTGGCTGCCGGTGAATCAGGCACAGAAAGCGAGTTGAGACGATGTCAGAAGAACGATTCGAAGCTTTCAGTTGGGATAATAAATTCAACACCGGCGTGGCGGTGGTGGACGAGCAGCATCACCGCTTGGTGGATCTAATCAACCAGCTCGGAGCGATCAGCGCCAAGCAGTCCACCCTGGACGAACTGGGCGGGATACTCACCGAACTGGCCAACTACACGGTCTACCACTTCAAAACAGAAGAAGATCTGATGAAGCAGCTCAAGATCGATGCCGCCCACCAACTGGCACACCTCAAGGCGCACAAACATTTCACCGAGCAGGTCGGAGTCGCCGCGAAAATCCTGATGGGCGGCGGCGATGTGAACAACCAGATCGTCGTGCCGCTGCTGAAGTACCTGACCAACTGGCTGGTGCAGCATATCCTGGGGGCGGATACACGCATGGGCAAGGAGATCCTGGCGTTAGAGGCAGGTGATAGCCACGAAGATGCCGTGAAGAAAGCCAATGAGTTCATGACGCAGTCGGCGAACGTGCTGATGGACGCGCTGAACGAGATGTACGGCAAGCTCGGCGACAAGACGCTGGAGGTTATCCAGAAGAACCAGGATCTGGAGGCGCTCAATGCCGAACTGGAAGCCCGCGTGCAAAGGCGCACCGCCACGATAGAACAGGCCAACCACCAGTTGCAGGCCAACAACGAGGAACTGAAACAACTCAACGAAAAACTGGAATCGGCGCATACCCAGTTGCTGCAATCGGAGAAGATGGCTTCCATAGGTCAGCTTGCGGCGGGTGTGGCGCACGAGATCAACAATCCGGTCGGCTTCGTCAATTCCAACCTCGGCACGCTGGGCAAGTACATGACCAACCTGTTCGAGGTCATCAAGTCCTATGAGGCCGCAGAAGCCAGGGTAGGTGGTGGTGTCTGCCCCGAAGTCGCCGAGATGAAGAAGAAGGTCGATTTTGGCTACCTGGTAGAAGACATCCCCAGTCTGCTGAAAGAGTCGCAGGACGGTCTCGCGCGGGTGAAACGCATCGTGCAGGACCTGAAGGACTTCTCCCATGTCGACGAATCCAATTGGCAGCACGCCAATCTGGAGCAGGGCATGGACAGCACGCTCAACGTTGTGGCCAACGAGATCAAGTACAAGGCAAAGGTGGTCAAGGAATATGCCGGTATCCCCGACGTGGAGTGCATGCCGTCACAGATCAACCAGGTGTTCATGAACATGCTGGTGAATGCGGCGCAGGCGATCGAGAAAGACGGCACCATCACCGTACGCAGCGGCATCAGTGGTGACGAGGTGTGGGTTGAAGTGGAAGATACCGGCAAGGGCATCTCACCCGAGCACCTCAACCGCATCTTCGATCCCTTCTTCACCACCAAGCCGGTGGGAAAGGGTACCGGGCTGGGCTTATCGCTTTCTTATGGCATCGTGCAGAAGCACAATGGCCGCATCGAGGTGAAGAGCGAAGTCGGTAAGGGTTCCACATTCAGGGTGTGGTTGCCGGTGAAGCATGTCGCGAAGGAATGACTGCTTAGTGGTGCCGGTCTTCACTCATCCTGTTCGGAGGCGACCTTAAGTACTACCAGCACCTTGTCCACCCGGTTCTTGTCCATGTCCATCACTTCGAAACGGTATCCGGCCGCTTCAATGTAATCGGCGGCTTTGGGGATATGCCCGAGCACATGCATCACGAATCCGCCGAGGGTGTTGAATGCGTTCTCTTCTTCGCCGGGCAGTTTTTCGTCTGTATTCAGTACATCTTTCAGCCGCTCGACAGTCACGCTGCCGTCGATCAGCCACGAGCCGTCTTCGCGAACTACAACGTCCTGCTCTTCGTGGATGTCGGACGAGGGTAATTCGCCGACGATGGAAGTCAGCACGTCCGTGAGCGTGACGAGACCTTGCAGTTCTCCATACTCATCAACTATCAGCGCGCATTGCTGGCGCGATTTGCGGAAGTTCTCCAGCAGATGCGTGGTGGTGACCCCTTCCGGCACAAATAGAGGAGGGCGTAGCGACTGCTCGACCGCGATCGGCTTGCCGGAAAGGGCATCCTTGAGCAGATCTGATGTGCGCAATATCCCGACGATGTGGTCCAGCCCGTCCCGGCAGACGACCACGCGGGTGTATGGACTCTCCGCGATGCGGTCGCGGATCACGGCCTCGGGTTCGTCCAGATCGAGCACGTAGATATCGTTGCGGTGCGTCATGATCGCCCCGATGCGTTGCTCGTCCAGGCGCAACACATTGGAGACGATAGCCTGTTCGCTCTCGTGGAATACCCCCGCTTCGGAACCCTGTTCCATCAGCACCTTGATTTCTTCATCGGTAACCGGCGGTTCCTCGAGGCGGACAGCACCCATCATGCGCAGCAGGGAACCGGAAGATGCCGACAGCAACCAGACCGCCGGGCGCGTGATCCGCGACAGCAAGTTCATCGGTGCGGCGATCAGGGAGGCGGTCTTCTCCGGGGCCAGCAGACCCAACTGCTTGGGAACGAGTTCGCCGATGACGACTGAGACATAGGTCAGGCCGGCGACAACTATGGTCATCGCTATCCCCCTGGCATAAGGTTCCAGTAGCGGGAATCCGGCAACCCACAAGGTCAGGGGATCGGCAAGCGCGGTTTCGCCGATGGCACCGCTCAGGATGCCTACCGAGGTGATCCCTACCTGTACCGTGGAGAGAAAGGTCGATGGTTCATTGCTTAACGCAAGAGCCGATTGCGCTCCGGGGCTGTCCTCATCGGCGAGTTTTTGCAGTCGCGCCTTGCGCGCAGACACAACTGCGATCTCCGACATCGCCAAAAAACCGTTAAGCAGGATCAAAAACAGAAGTAATACTATATCCACTGCGGAGCCGCCCATCGCCGTTTGGCGTGCGGACCTGGATTTCAAGGGTTACCGATTCTAACACTTGGACTACTTTGCCCAAAACCAATACGGGAATTACGGTTGTGATGGGATCGAATGACGGCGCGAACCCCGGGCACAAATGAAAAGACCTCCTTATGGCATAAGGAGGTCTTGAATTTGGCGTCCCCTACGAGATTCGAACTCGTGTTATCGCCGTGAAAGGGCGGTGTCCTAGGCCTCTAGACGAAGGGGACTGCGGTGCTGCTGTTCTTTT
>Ga0209417_1004120_pt1 | contig 17918 bp, 24 predicted proteins | sample RifGroF2_FD_184002 | JGI IMG/M metagenome (GOLD analysis project Ga0209417, IMG submission 184002) | Groundwater microbial communities from Rifle, Colorado, USA - Groundwater F2 (SPAdes) (version 2) | ecosystem: Environmental > Aquatic > Deep subsurface > Groundwater | place: Rifle, Colorado... | reverse complement strand
CCACTGGATATCAAGCTTCTGGCCAGTCGTTATGCCGTGCCCGGTACTGCCTGTGATTGTACCCTCGGTGTCAGATGTCCGTGTGGACAAAGTGCCCGCCTTGGCAACCGGGACAATAACGGGGCCCGTCTTGTCGTTGGTTCCGTAAGAAGCGCTTTCCGATGCCGTGTAAAGGGTGCTTCCGATAGTGATATTCAATTGTGAACTGAGATTAGGCATTGATTATTCTCCCTTTTTAGAATTTTTCTTGTTTTCAGCTTTTTCTTTTGCCTTTTCGATGGCGGCATTTACAGCGGCCACAAGTTCGGCTTCCGGAGCTGTCAGGTTTTTAACCCCGAGCGCGGCGGCTTCCGCACGGATTTTATTTATTCTCTCTGTCTCCACGGCGGCCTGCGCTTCAGCTATTTTATTTGTGTCCGGCGCTTCGTCAAAAAGCATAATGCCCCCGGCGGCGGCCTGCGCTTCGGTAAGCTTTCTTGTGGCGTTCAGATCGACAGGAACACGGCCCTTGCAAGCCTTCACGTGCGTCTTGAATTCGCCTTCGCTGTAAAAGTTCAGGCCGCATTTCATACATGTTTTTAAAGTCTTCATTTTTCTACTCCGTAAATGTAAAAAGACATGCCGGAAAGGAAAGGAAACTTCCCGGCATGTCATCGGGTTATCTGGCTTTGAACGCGGGATAGACGGTTATCTTCTCGCTGGACTCATCCGCTGTAGTTGTGGCCTTTATTTTGATATAGGGGCCGACGTTTGACGGGATGGTATATCGCGCGATTTCATCCCCTGCCGTGAAAGTGATCGGCGTACCGCTGGCCGTCCGGTCATAGATAGTGGCCACGCTTTCGAAATCGCCGTCTTCGGTTTCACCTGCCAATATTTCAAGCTTCAACTGTTTAGAGTCCGCGATTGAAATATTGGTATTAGCTTCGACCACAAGGTCGATGGCGTTCTGCGCTTTACCGAGCAGAAAGGCCTCGGACGTTTTGTTTGTGTTATTGGGAAGCGCTTCCGCTTTCCACAGATAATCGCCATAAGCTTTTATTTCCGAACCCGAAATTGTTCCTGTAAGAGACATTGTAAATTCCTCCAAATATTATTTATTGTTAAAGAGGCGGCAAGAAAATTGCCGCCATCAATTCTTAGCTCGACACCATCGCTTCGGTACCGAACAGAAAATTATAACTGGTTTCGATCGGGATACCATTCCACAATTCGATCCCGGTATCAAAATTCTTGTCCCCGGGAACGGTCTTGAGTTTTTCAAGTTTGTAAGCTGTGCCGAGGTGAATCTTTGCAGCCGGATGGCAATAGATCTTGGTATTTGAACCAGCGCGGACGTCGAGGAGCATCTTGTCAATCATTTTGGCAGTCGGAAATGTCCTTGTGCCGTCTGAAGCCAAGCTGTCATTGTCGATATCGCAGTTTACAATCGCCGCAACATATTTAGCGTTGACCAACTGTAACCCGAAATACGTTTTTATGCGCATTCCGTATTTTAAAATATTATTATCAGCAGGATCTTCAAAAAGATTACCGCCATACATCGCAGCAAGGTCGAAGGCTTTTCCATTTCCGAAGCCATTGGCGTCATAAAGCCCGGTTACTTCACCGGATACCCAGTGGACAGCGAGAATGGAATAGTTTGTAGAACCGGTACCGCCGCCGAACTGTACTTTTCTGTTTGCATAAGCATAAGCGCGAATACCGTTGTAGAGAACGCTTGCTTCCATATCCATACCTGTTCGGTGAAGTATGGCAGGCATTTTCTTTGCGAAATAAGCTTCCTTGCCGCCGAATTTTTTTGCCTTATCTTCACCAACTTTAATTTTACCGCCGAGCACAGACAGGTCCTTCTGTTGAAGGATGCTATCCGATGAAATGTTAGGAAGCGGAGAGTCAAGATCGACGACATCTGCGCCGGTTACACTGTCGAGTTCTTCATAGACGTTCCAAAGGCCATGGCTTGACGGTTCGACAGGCATATTCTTGAGAATAGGGGCCTCTTCGGTCAATGTGTCAATCATGACTTTCTGCTTCGGTGCCATCTGCACCGCGATTTCCTGAAATGTGGTACCCATTTTTAACTCCTAAATTTTAACTTTTTGTAAAAACTTCACTTACTAATTCTCCGAAAGTCTGCGCGGTATTTCCCGGGGCATTTCCACTTCCGGGGTTTGCGTCCGCGCCGCGTGAAGGCGGGACCCAATGAGGGGCGGTCTTCACATGTACGGCAATCCAGTTTTCCGGGTCAAGTCCGGGCGTTACTCCGCAACCGTCCCTGGTAACTATTTTGCCGTCTTCGCTTACATCAAAGATACTTTTCCGTGCCAAGACATCATCCATAGCCTCTTTTCTGACGCCGATTTTTTCGGCGGCTTTACGAAGCGCTGATTCAATGCTGTTATTGCGCTTTTCGCTCTGAAGCTCTCCGAGCTGCTTTGAACTGTCCTCAAATTTGAGTTTCAGTTCGTCGCGTTCCGTCTCTGTCTTGCGCAATTCCTTTTTAACCCGGCGTTCGACAATCTCATTGATTGCGGTATCGTCGAGTTTCTTCTTGCCGGAACTTCTGAGCTCTTCCAATTCATCAAGATTGTCCTGTAAAGTTTCCGGATCGACATCTCCGAACTTTTTCAGGGCCTGCTTGGTTTTCTTGTGCTCATCGCGTTCCGCGTCCAGGGACTTTTTAAGCTGATCCACGTCGGCCTGCGTCTTTATCCCTTCGACTCCGGAAAGAACATACTGACCATCACGTTCAGTGTAATTCTCTCGTAAATCCTGCGGAATTTCTTCCAGTGTCTTGTAAACGGCTTTCAGCTTCATGCTGATTTTCTCCTTTGATGTGAGGCAAAGCCTCTTTTATATTGTTAAAGCATCACGCTTTAAACAAAGGATTCCTTGTCAACCGGGGCGAAGCCCCCTTTATAGTTTTCGCTCAGCTGCGCTTGCGAAAGAATGAGGCTATTTTTGCAGGTCTTTATAGGAGATTTTAATCATGCTTTGGTCGGCTATATCGGGATTGATTTTCAAGTCTAAATTCTGATAGTTTCCGTTTTCGTCTCCATACAAGACTTTTACTTCTTTCAGCAAAGCCCAGTCGAATTTATCGCGTTCCCTGAACCATTCGTTTTCAAACGGACAGACAATCTTGATTCCCTGGACTTTCGCGGCTTCGAGATTGAGAATCATCGATGGAAGCTGGTTCTGGTATTCGCCGTTTGTGGCCAGGCGTATGCCGTACATGTGGATTTCGGTAACTTTTTCAAGCATTGCGTCTGCGAACATGTAAGCAAATGAAGAGCCGAAAAAAGGAATGCTGAAAAGGTAAACAAGCTTTTTCATATCCAGGACGCGCTGATTATTCAGGCCGGGGAATTCCCGGCGCGTTACAATCTCGCAACCATAGGAATTATAACGCCCTTTCCAATCCGGCCATGTGCGGTAAGGCGCGGCGGGGTTCGTGCCGTCATAATCTTCATGTATCTGGTAAATTCGCGTCGGCTTGAGTTTCGGGTAGAAATACCATGGATCTGTAAGCGTCCATACTTCACCCGGGAAGAAGCTTTCGGTAAGTTTATCGTGATACCATTTATCGCCAGTGAAGAAACCTAAAAATGTGACAACCCTTTTCCCGGACATAAAAATTCCCTCGTGTTTTTACAACAAGAGGGAATTGTCAATCGGATAATTTTTTATTCTTCTGTCAATTCAACATACTTGCGGTGGGGGGGCTGGGCTATGCGTTTATCGCAGGTGGTTTTGTCATTCCAAACATCTTCGGGACATGTCCCTAATACTTCGCAAAAGTGGCGTACCGGGTCTGTAAGGTTTTTACAGCGATTACAATTTTTGCTGAAAAGTTTCCAGCCGTCAAATCTTACGATAACTGGTTTTAATTCCTGAGCCATGTAAAATTTCCTTCAATAAGTTACTGTAATTCTCAGCTGATATATTTTCTGCCGGTTCATTAAGTTTCCAACGCCTGACAAATTCGTCAATATTAATTATACCTGATTTTCCGCCTGATGTCAAGGAATATTCGCCCTTGTCCGTGATTATACGCATCTCTTTGCATTTATGCTCTATAAATGACGTTATGTCAGTTGGGGACGGCGGCATATTGTCAGGATGGTTATGTATCACCAGCTTGCTTTCCGGAAGGATGGGAATATCTACAGCCGAAGCATGGCCTTTTCCCACGGAATACAAATTTCCGTCCTTATCATAAGCCGCGCCGAATTCCTCTTTCGCGCCTCTTATAGTCTCGATGAAGGTTTCCGGGCTTTTCATCGCGGCATCATAGGCGGGTTTTATTTCCTTGAAAGACTCCCCTGACGGGAAATTATTTGAGCCGTCAACGGTAAGATGAAGCGAGCCGCCCGCGCTGGCCCCCGGCTTCGGCGAAGATGTTTTTCCAATGGATATTCCGGCCTTCTCAAAAGCCTCCGCGTCCTTCTGCCTGAGCTGTTCGATGTTGAAAGACTTGTTTGAATTGTAATCGACGAATTTATCAAGAGGCATTTCGCCGTTTTTGTAAAGCCCGAAACGGGTCGGCCCGAGGATATCCTTCTGGAACTTTTCATCCTGCCGAGAAAACCATTCCTTGTATGTGGTATCCGCTGAAACGCGCGTGTAAGCGGAGCCTTTGCCGTGTATCTTTTCGTATTCCTCCTGTTCGCGGTACTGATAGCGGTTGCGCGTAACGGGTGAAAGGTCTTTCCATCGCTTATCATTGCCTTTTTCGATCTGTTTTTCGTTATATCTTTCCTCAGCAAGCTTTGTGAAGTCGGCGGCAGCCGCCGGACGCTCTCCCAGAAGCCCGGCGCCGACATCGGGGACAACAGTAGAACGGCAATTCGGATGCAACGGCGGGTATCTGACCTGGTCGAGTTCATCGGGGACTTTCCAGCGCGTACCGTCCATATTCGCGCATATCAGGCTTGTCCGGCCGTCAAGCGTGGCAGTGAAAACAAGGTATTCTATGACATCTGAATTCGCTTCATAAAACTCTTTGCGTACAGAATTAGCAACGCCGTTCGTGGCAGTGCGGGCAATGGCCTTTGCATCGTTCCGGGAAATGTTCAAAACGCCGTCCGTGTAATTCGTTTCCGGCGTCCCCGTAAGGGCCCTGACTATCTGATCCGTGGTCTGTCCGGAAACAACGCCCGTGCGGACGGCATTCATTACGCGGTTGGTGTCCGCGTCAGAAAAACCGCTGAACCACTGCTGGATTGTTTTACCTGAAAAGGTGCCGAAATCGGAAATGTTCTTAATGGCCTTGTCTGAAAGCGTTTTCACGGCCACTGTCTCCGCAAGCGTCCTGACTGTGCCTTCGGCAAAAGAGCTTTCATGGTCTCCAAGCTTCAGGGACTCCATGACAAGGGCGGCTTCGGCTTCATTGATGGCCGCGCCCCTTATCTTCGCGACGCGCTTTTCAATTTCAGCGAATTTGTCGGCGGTGGCTTTATCGGCGGCGGCAACGCCGAAACGCATCAGGCGCTTTTTCAGGTAGCTTACAAGTTCAGGGCTTGAAGAGTCTATAATCTTCGTTATTTCATCGGCATGGGAAGCGGCAAGCCTTTGCAGGTATGCCGAATGCTGAATAATAAGGTCATGTACCTTAACTTGCGTCTTGGTTTTGGTCTGTCTGGGTATTGGCATAATTCAGGCTGTCTTCCGTTTCCATTTCTTCTTTTTCTTCGTCATAATCCTTGTCCGTGAAATCATTCTTTCTGAGCCATTCGTGGTATGAACGCTCTGAAAGCGGCATTCCCTGAAGCTTCGCGTTCCACAGAGAAAGAACATCCTGCGCGGTTATCGCGGAGGCGTGGAAATCAAGGTTCGGCGTGATTTCGACTTCCTCGGGATTTGACCCGGCCCAAGTCGCGGCAAATTTCAACTGCTGAGCTATCGCGGCGGCCCCGGTAAGCGCTACGTTTTTCATGGGCGCGGTTTTCACGGCCATTCGAGTTTTAAGGGCTTCTCCTGACTCCGCGGTGGACTGGTCAATCAGTGCGACGCCCATGTTCTGTGCCAATTCATGAAGCTTGTCCTGAGACTGGCGCATTTCCGGCAAACCCTGTCCGGAAACGCCGATATATTCTGCCTTTGCATCGGAATTCGGAGTGTGAATACATGCGCCGGGGCCGACATTGACGTTTTCTTTTTCCAAATCAATACCGGCCAAGAATAAAGTATCCTGCCCCTGCATAAATAACGCCTGTCTGTAATCGGCATCGCCCCTATAAATGGCAAGTGAAATATTCGACAGCGGAAGCAGGGGCGGCTTCTCAACATCGGGATTGATATTCGTAATATTAACAAAGGTAAAAGGAATGAAATTAAGGGTTCTTCCGGCAAGGTTAGGGTAATCTTCTTCTTGCAACTTAGGATCGACAATATCAAAAGCCGCGAACTCCTCCGGTGTCATCGACACACTATAATAAATGCCTGTCTGGTCGAGGCCGCAGACACGATACTTTGTTTTGACTTCCCATTTTTTAGTTTTCAGATCGAATGCCTGTCCGGTTTCGTCAAGCACCAATAATTTCAGCGTTTTAATGGTACCGGACTGCTCCACATACCAGTTGACTATCTTCAGCGCCGGGTATTCGATAATCATCGGGATAACGTCAACGCCTTCTTTTTTCGGAATGTCAAGCAGAAGCCCATAACGCCCGTAAACAAGCTGGTTTTCATTTACGCGCCGCATCAGGGAAGTGATGTTTTCACCGTCCGGCGTGGCCTGTTCAATCATATTGTTAATACGGACAGGACATTTCAAAGTTTCCGGGTTTTCGGAAAACATAACGCCAAGCATGGCGTTGACCGTGTCCGAAAGATAATTGAAATAGTTTGCGCGTATTTGGTATGACTCATAACGCTTTTTTCCGTTGTTAGGGTCAAGCCGCTGGCCCTCGGTCATGGGAAGATATATTTCGCCTTTGTCTTTTACTATGCGCTGGCCGCCGTATGTATCGCGCATCTGCCGCCAGTCCGGAAGAACAAATTTATATTCGGGATTATAAGAACTTACTGTTTCAGCCATGATGTAACCTCGCGTTTAAAAATTCAGTGTTACAAAATGGCGGAATTGTCAATCTGGGGGTATGTTATGTAAAATAAATGGGAGGGGAAATAAGATGCCCGATTTAAATATTGTTAAAATTGAAAACATGTTAGGGCTTTCTGAACCTGCTAAAGCCATGGTAAAAAAATGCTTTGGGCTCCTCGGGCTATGGATTGAACCGAATATGATAAAAAGAAAAGCTGATGCTCTGAAGTATGCTGCTGAAACCCAAAATCAAATTGCTATCAGTAACACAAAAACACAAATTGAAATAGAAGAACTTTGCCAAAGAACCCGCAACCGTTTTGAAAATGAAGAAATCCGCAAACAAATAAACATGGAAAATATTATAGAAAAAGCTCTTCCTTTGTTAAGTGAAAATTCTACTCCCGAAAACATTGACAATGACTGGCTTTTTAATTTCTTTGATAAATGTAAACTCATATCAAATGAAGAAATGCAAATGTTATGGGCAAAGATACTTGCCGGGGAAGCAGATAAATCTGGAGCTTTTTCAAAACGTACCATTAATATTGTTCAAACATTAAGCAAAAAAGACGCTGAATATTTTACAAAAATATGTTCATTTGTATGTAAAATCTATAATGAATTAAGACCAATAATTCTTGATCATGAAGATGAATTTTATAAAAAAAATGGATTAAATTTTGATATATTGAAACATTTGGAAGATATTGGTTTGCTAAATTTTGATTCAAATACTCTAGGCATGACCCTTGATGGATTTCCCAAAATAATTACAATATGTTATTTAAATGAAAAAATAAAAATTGAATTTAAGAATGATAACGCGAATCTTGAAAGAGGACAAGTACTTTTTACCGAAACAGGAAAAGAATTATCTCAAGTATGTAAAAAAGAACCAATTGATGGATTTAGTAATTATCTAATAACGTATTTTAAAACAAATGAACTAAATTCCTCTAGTCCAATAAAGAATATTTCCATTGTCGATTAATACATCCCAATAACCGAGCCAGAAGAGACGCTCTTACTTTGCGCGAGAACGCGGTAACGGGCTTCATCGGCGATATGGTCTTCGGCTTCCGTGTCGATATCATCGGATTCCTTTTCATCGCGCGGCAATACCGGGATTGTCCGGATGAAATTCCGGCATGTGGAGAAAACAAAAAGCCCCGGATCGCAGCGTTCTATCGAAGCTTTTAAACGTTGCCGCATCAGTTCCCAGCCGTTTTTGCGTGAACCCGGGGACTTATCGGAGCGCTCCCAGCGGACGCCGGCCCGCGCCATATCATCGGCTATGCAATTACCGTTATTCACGTCATAAATGGAATTATCAGCCGGGCCGGGCCGGACATTGAACTGCATTTCTTTTTCCATCTTTATAATTTTGCGCGCTACATCTACAGCGGTTTCCTTTGTTCCGGTGTTCGGCTGTCCGTTCCAGCCGTAATACTCGGCAATCCTGAACAGATCGCCTTTCAGCGTGGATCGGCGCGTGCCATCAGCCAGGACAATGTCGGAACCGTCGGAAGAAGCCCACCAGCCCACGGAATAAGGCTTGCTGCTGCCCCAGTCAAAGGAACGGTCTATGCGCCATGTCTTCGGTATAGCGAAAGGTTCTACAACGTGGACGGCAGGATTCCACAAATCATCGAACATGCCGCCCGCGACGATGTCCCAGGAGCCTTCAAGCATGGCTTTGACAAGGTAAGGATTGCCGAGGCCGGAAAGCTGCGCCCTGTATTCTTCTTCATTCAGGCTTGGATTGTCCTGAAGCTTTGCCGGGATATACTGGCGCAACATGCCGCCTTCTTCTTTCGGCATCTGCCGTATTTCAAAAGGGTCTGCGTTATCTATCCAGGACGCCTTTACCCAGTTGTGACCGACGCCGCCGGGGTTTGAGCCGCACAGAACAAGCGGCAACTTTATGCCCTTCGGTATTTTCATCTTGTCTGAAACACGGCAACGCGAACGAATATAACGGTATATCTTTTCCGTGAAGTGCGTCAATTCGTCAATCAGTAGCACATGTATTTCCGCGCCCTGATAATTAAAGCGGTCCTTCTCATGCTGGCAGTGGCAGACATGAATAACGCTGCCATTCGCAAACCTTATGCGCGGCGGGTTCTGATATGATATCCGGCAATACTTCGGCATAAAATCTGAAAGCAGCTCAGGGAAACTGCCGGGCCCTTCAAAATGGTTTTTCAGGATATCATCATAGCGGCGCCGGAAAAGGTAAACCTGCAATTTCGGTATCATCATGGCAAGGGCGCAAGGCTTGACGCGGATCAGATGCGACTTGCCGCCGCCGGCCGCGCCCCCGTAAAGTATTTCCGTGGCCGTGGACTTAAAAGCCTTCGATTGTTTCGGGTGCAGTTTAATTTCCATCGTCTGAACCGTCCGAGAAAGTTACCTTGAATTCAGGCGTTTCACCCATATTCACGTCTATGCTTTCGTGATAGCCGCGGTGCTTCATCTTCGTTCTGGCGTAAAATTCAAGCATCCGGGTATCGCCCTCGATGATTTTCTTTTGCAAAATGCTTTCCGCTATATCGTCGAAGCTTTCCTTGGTCTCCTCAAGCAGGGCTTTCATATCGGCGTTGTTTTCGAGAAAGGCATAAACGGTAGTCCGGGAAACGTGCAGGCGGCTTGCAATCGCGGTAAGGTTTCCGTAAGTGCCCTTGACGGCAACTTGGAAATTATCTTTCGTTATTTTCGGGTATGTGCTTTTCTTTCGCGCGCGCATGTGTAACCGTCCAGCTTGTTCAACTTTTCTACTCATCTAAGGGCTGGAAGTCAACCCCCGAGGGGGGCTTTATAATTTTCGCTCACTTCGTTGCGAAAGAATAAATGGGACTCGTCCCCTTTGTAAACGAAGTTGAACAAAGATAATAAAAGGCACTCCGCGCCCCCTCTCTTTTCTTTCCCCCTAAGAACCCCCTATTATATCTCTCTCTTTTTCAAACCCCTGAGATAGGGCTTTTAAGGATGGGGTTATAATCGAAACTGCGCTTGCTGCTTGAATCCTGCCGAATTATAACGCTTCCCCATTTTTTCTGAAGCATTTCGAACTGGCGTTTTTCTTCGGCAAGGTTCCGGTATGCGGCACAGCCCCCGGACTGTTCGGATTGCTTTACTTCATAATGATACTTATTAAAACGTAGAACTCTGCGGTATTTGTGGAGATGTTGAAGGGTCAAATCGTAATCTTCTTTCAAAGATAATTTTTCATCGAAAAACAAATCGGTTTTGCAATGCGCGGTAAAAGGACTGCCAATATAGTTGATAAATGAGAACGGTAAATATTCCTTGTATATCTGCTTATCGGGTAAACAATTCAATCCCCAGATTTTAACGCCCATATCTTTGGCCATGACGGTGGCGTGTTCGGCAAATTCCAGCAATTCGCCGGCTGAAAGCTTATGCCTGATACTTCTGGTGAAACGGCCTATGTATGAACAATCGTCATCAATGATAATCACGCAATCGGCATCGGAATTCTGTTTGATTATCCAATTCCGGACCCTGCAGACGTTCCCCTGTACCTTGTCAGGGCATGTTGTTATATCATTTCCATTGGCGCGGTATTTTGCGGCTTCGGACTCCATTACGACCAGTTTCACAAACGGGTAGCGTATCTGCGTAATGCTTTTTACGGGGCGTTTGTAAGACGGCGCGAAAAACCTGATATCCATTACGCCCTCGCATTCTGAATGAATTCTATGGCCTTGACTCCATCAACGACACGGCCAACGCCTTTTTGGGAAGCTTTGCCCCGGCTATCCCGGGAATAGACGCTTTCAAGGCCGAGCATGGTTTGGATCTGAAGAAAATCGATATCCCTGTCGAATTTCAAAACTACATAATTACTTTGTTCGTCGAGCTCCAGAGAAAACTTGATATCGCCTTCCGCTATGGAATTGATTGAACTGTTTTCGGAAATGATTTCGTCAATGTCCGGGGGCGTGATGTCGAGTTCGCCCAGGACAAAACCCCATTCGAGCAGCTTCTCAATATCGAAATGCTTATTGAGCAAATCCTTGTCGAACTCCCCGGTATTCTTATTAAGCCTGACATTCAGCTCTTTTTCCATGTCCTTATCCAAATTCAATTCAACGCATGGGATTGTATCGTGCTTGAGTTCTTTCCATATTTTACAACGCTGGTGGCCGCCGATGATGATATTTTTGCGTTTCGGGTGCATGTTTATGATTATCGGGTCCACCATGCCAAAGCGGACAAGACAGCTCCTCAGATATTCATACTGCGTGTTGGTAAGCTTGCGGGGGTTATACTCGGAAAAGATTAAATCCTTGATTTTCCTGTTGACGATTTTCATTGAAAGCCTTTCATCTTGTGTTTATGAAAGGCGGGAAGTCAACTGAGAATCATAAGTGAAAATTGAATTAACACTTTATTATCATATATTTATATATTCTATACTGAAATAATTAGAGGCAAAGAGGGGGATTATGAGTAATGTCGCATTACACAAGAAGCTTGAAGAAGAAAAGAATGTAAGAAATCCTAAAGCAATTACAGATGGAGATTTTACAAACTATGGGCCTCAAGATGGTTATAGTGCAATTAAATTTCCTGGCTATTTTACTATCGATCTAGAAGAATGTCATAAAATTTTTTGTATTAGATTTTTACTTTGGGATGGAAAAGAGACTGTACTACTTCGTGAGCCTAGAGCCTATAAATATTCATTATTAATTTCTGAAGACAATATAACATGGAAAGTCTTACATAATACTGATCAAGGTGTTAAAGGTTGGCAGGAATTTAAAATACCAGATGGAATTAAACTTCGATATATAAGAGTTTTTGCATTACATAATACGGCTTGTAGCGAATTTCATATTGTTGAATTAGAAGCTTATGATGATATTGAAAATCTGCCTCCATTAAACAAAGCGCCAACCACAACAATTACTGTGAATAATTCAAATATTCCATTACAAACAGATGCGCCATTGCCAATTCAAAAGAAATTTAATGAAGTTATCTCAAAACTTAACGATGTTAAAGCACATGGAGTTATGGATAATAAATTAATAGATGAATTAATAGGGGATATGCAAATAGCATCTAATGATGCCAGAGATATTGAACAGGTATATGAAGCAATAAATCGCAGGATAATAGGACCTATCCATCATGAATTAAAACGTTCATCTAAAATCTCTAAATGGAGTTTTTGGATAGGTGTAATAAGTTTATTTTTTGCAATAATTCTAAAATATTGCTAATTTGAATATGATTAAAATTTCTCAATTTTCAAAAACTAAACACCAACCGAACGGGCTCTTTGCTTTCCGGGGCTTAACTTTTTTTCCGGGCCTTTCCTTTTTTCTCTTTCTTTTCCTTCTTTTCAATTTTGCGCTGCGCCTCTGCGCCCTCGTAGATTTCCAAATACTCCGGATTGTCTTTCAGGGAGTCCTTGATTGTAGTGTCGATTTCACGGGCAGTTTTTTTGATGTCCATATTCTATTCCTTCAGCGGCCTTGACTTTTGTTGACAACCGATATAGAATAAGACCGCATTCAGTCTATATGGCTGTTTGTGAAATCCGGTCGGAGACTATTTCGCGATGGCATCCGGCCGGACCTTTTTTATATCTTCAAAAATTTTTCACTTTTTTTATTCTCTGATTTTTCATCGGTAACTTTTAAGCCTATTTTTGAGGCTATTACCCGGTAACTTTTAATAATCCATGTTTTAGAGCAATTTACAGTTTCCGCAATCTGCCTGTATGATTTTCCCTCACGGCGCAACTTGATAATCTGTATTTCCCGCGGTGTCAAGGAAAGCAATGCGGAATCTGTAAGACGCCTCTGTTTAAATCCTAGAATCTTGGCCATTTCCTCACCTATGCGCTTGTGGACGGCCTGACGGCTGACACCCTCGCGCCGCGCGATCTCGGCGATCGACTCCGCGCCCTGAAGCTTTGCGGAAAGCGCCTTTGATATTTTCCCATGCTCCGCAAAGCGCAGAAGAAAAGACGCCAGGGAAAGCACTTCGTCTTTCGTGAATAATTCCTTATTGTCGATATCGACGGGCATTTCAAGACTGTCTCTTTCCAATTCGAGAAAGCTCCGTCCCTGAGATGTCCAGCGCCTATCGTCTGTCCGCGCTTTCCTGCTTTCTTCTGAAGCATACGCACAAGCTTTGCGATAAAGACAGGAACCGCATTTCTTGATTTTCTTTCCTTTGCCGAAACATTCCATATTTTTAATCCTTTATTTATTTTCCACTATCACATAAGAATTCCATGAACGTCATTTTATCGCCGTACTTTTTCTGGTATATCTCAAATTGATAGTCGATACCAAACCATGTAGCCAACATGACTATGATAAAGATTACAAGATATATAAGACCCTCAAGTGTTATGAACTTCTGCTTCATCCTATTTTCCTTTTTGATATCTCTCCGGTCGGCAACGGCAAACCCTTCTGGATGGTTTCAAATTCTTTGAATATCCGCTTCGCGTTGTCCGGGTTTGTTTCCTGGGCCAGCCGCAAATATCCCGCCGCATAGGCCGCATTTTTTCTTCTCAAAATCCTGTTCGCTTCCCTTAATTTTATAAAATTTTTCCAGGCTTTCATTTTCTCTTTTTCTCCGCTTTCTTTTCTATTATTTTTAACGGAACCGGCATTGTCCGGCCTGTTGTCAGGTTGATGAAATATCCGGCGCAATCAAGGCCGCCATGCCGGAACATTTTCCAAAGCAGCTGCAGGGCATACGTGGCCACTGTCTGATTGATGAAGAGTTCCTGTTCTCCCAGGGCCTCGGCAAGCGAACAGCTGGGCGTGTTGTCTTCAGGAACATCCGCGATAAGTTCCGGCAGGATTTCCCAGGGCATGGGGAGGTCTGGGCGTTTGCCGATCAATACCTGTCCATAATCAGGGCCATTTCCGCAATCGACGTAATACGAAGAATTCGTTTTCAAATTCTTTTTTATTTCGCGCCGGGATTCTCGGGAATCAACGCAACTGATTGTAATATCATCGCCCACAAAACTGCGAAACTTTTCAGGATGGCTATCCCAATCCAAGCCATACGCGGCATTAATTCTACTGACAAGCACATCGGATTTATAGCGGCCAATATCGGCCTGATAAAAAAGCTGGCGGCCGACGTTTGACGCGGTTACTTTATCTGGATCGAAGACTTTAAGATGTATGCCGCCCGGATGGCCAAGCGCACGCATAGACAAATGAAGTCTGGCCAGACCTGAAAGAACCTGTGAACCCGTGCCGCCGCAACCGGCCAATGAAACACATACATAACCGGACAATAAAGGCTGCCGTGTCCTATGAAATGCTTTTTCTTTAATTTTCATCTTAATATTTTTCTCCGTTTTTAACTATGGTACTCAACGTTTTTCTCATAGGCTTTAAAACACTATCCGGGAAGCTTTTTGAATTTTTCTTTGAATAATTCAACCAGAACGCGTCATGTCCGCCTGTAAAACAAAGCTTTGTGCCGCCGCCGGCGTGTGAAAAATTGCTTTCGAAAAAAAGTTTTTCCCAATCCGGAATGTCATCAATATTACATCCGGGATGCGTGATATTATGCGGCAAGCATACATTCCCGTCATCGTATATATTGTAGAATGGCGCATGATACAGTGACAGCTTCTTCGCTTCAATCGCGCGGTCCTTGCGCTTGGCGGCATAGACATAAAGCCTTCCCGCGCTGACCCTGAAAACAAGATCCGGAAAAGAAAAGCTTTTTCCGCTGATTTTATTCAGTTTTTTATTTATGGCTTTGAAAAATATCGGTCGTTTTTTGCCGGGACATCTCCAGATGATTCTTTCTTTTCCTATCGCGAGTAAATTTTTAGGAACAAAATTTATTTCCGTCCCGTGTTTTTTTACACCCTTCAGGGCCTCATTGAAAAGCTCATGTATTTCCTCGGCATCCACTACATGGCCAGGTTCTATGCGGCCATTCTTAACAGAATGTCTTGTAGCCACAACTGCGCCCGTAACGCCATAAATCAATAATGCCGAATCCAAAGACATGCTTTTGACTATTTCACTGTTTTGCAATATCTCCATGATTTTATCCTTTTTTATGTTAATTTACTTATATTTTCTAGCTTTTTTAAAATTTCCATTACCGCGGTACAAGCGTCCATATACGCTTCGAGATGGCGGACAAAGCCGGAATAATCGAAATTTTCACCGCCGATGAAAAAATATCCCGGCGATTCTATCGTGCCGGTGGTCTCCTGATACTGCCGGGCATCTTCATCAATAATGTGCTGCATTATCGAACCGTCGATTTCTTTCCAAAATAAAAGTGCCCCCGGGATGGCGCCTTCCGGTAAAAGGCGCGGGAACTTTTTCCTGCCGCTTTTAAATCGGCGCGTCGCGCTTTTCAGGGCTTCGATATGCTCATCATAAAAGCTCAGCGGGCCTTTATATTTTTTCCCGGACGGCTTGGAAGCCCAGGTCGGTATTTCCGCATCAAAATCAGCTTTTTTAATTGTGCCTTCATATCGTTCATCATCATATTTGACTTCCTCTTCGCTCGCGCCATTATCCCAATATTGGGCGCTTAAAGTCTCAAACGCATAATCAAAAGTATAAATATCCAGAGGAGATTTTCTGAGCAACGCGAGAATATATTGTCCCAATCCCGGGTAATTTTTTTCGGCATCCGCAAGCTTTTCTCCGATTACCCAATCCCCGGGGCCGCCAAACTCAAAGGCTATGACACATTCCGGATGAGCGGGAAAATTACACTCTTCAAGGTACATATTGTTTTCCGGATCGCTCAGAATATCCAGCCGCATGGCAAATAAATCTTCATCTCCAATGGGATAATGTTTTGATACCCATTTTTTGAGAATTTCAGGAAGTGTTTTTTCTGTCCGGTCCGTTCTGAGATCGACATGGGAAAGAAATGTCCAGATGGCATCATTGGAAACTTCTTCCAGATCCAAAATATTGCGCTGTTCGGGAACTTCCGCGCTTATTGCCGGCGGCGTTATGGCAAAACCGGACAAACCTCCGAAATTTTCAACCGTAATTTTTTTGCCCTGAGCAGAGCGGCACGTAATGCCGCCCCCGCCGTGAACTGTTCTTTTGTTATTTTTTCGCTTTTGCATTCTTCCTCGACTATCTTTTTTATGTCCCTCATTTTCAGAGGGACATTGGCTTTTCTTTTCATTATCCTTTTGTTCCTGTACTGTGGTTAAACGAATAAACCTGTTTATTCTTTTCGGTTACCGGGCCTTTAGCCGCGGAATTGGTAAGCTCCGGATACACCTGAGCATAATGGTTTTTCACTTCATCGACTGTTAAGTCCGGCCCCGGGTCCGGAAGCCTTACCCCGTTGAACTCGAATACTCTTTCCAAAACTTCTACCTTCGACATGGTGATTTTCCTTTCGTTAAAAATTCAATTCAAAAATTTCATCTTCTGTTTCGGCTTCGGAAACTTCTTCAGAATCACTTTCAGGTTCCGGCGCGGTCTTTTCCTTTATTTTTTCCTCAACGGTTTTCAGCTTGCCATCTGATTTCGCGGCCTTCTTTTCCGGGGATTTCTTTCTCAACTCATCGAGATTGTTTCCGGCCACGATTTCGCGGTACTGGGCGATAAGGCCCGGCAAATCCCTTTCAAGGTTTTCCACTGTGTCAGTGGCCACAAAATTCTGAACGGCGCCGCCATCCTTTTTCACCGGGGACACAACGACCCTGATTTTTTCTTCATCCATTTTTGAAATCATCAGTCCTACACCCTTGATTTCCTTCTCTGCCATCACTTCGACTATTGCCTTTAACATTTTTCGTTCCTTTCGTTTGCCACGGAGTGGCGTTTGTTTTCGGGACTAAATCCCTTAATTTCGTTTATAAAAAAATTCATCAGGTACCCCATCGGGTTCTTGATGTTTTTACCCTCTAAAATTTTACTTTTTACATCGTGGAGAATTTCCTCAAAATGTGATTTTCCAAGCAGGGATTTTGCGCGGCGCAAGTCGTAATAATCGCGCTTATTAAGCCCTGTTTTATCATCCGTCAATTTGCAAGCTTCAAGACACATGTAATCGTCATCAGAAAGCCCGGGAAGGTTTTTTATTTCCGTTCGCTTCCGGTATTCGGCATCGCTTTTTTCCGCTTCAATCCAGGCCTTATAAAACGGGCTTCGTTTGTAATCGAACGCCTGTTTCTTTTCCGGCTCCTCCGAATTTTCTTCCGGTAAACTTTCATTTTGAAAATCCGAACTGTCCACGTCTCCCGGCTCCGGTTCAGGAAGTTCCTCGGAAATTTCAGACAAAGGGGGTTGGGGGTATTCGGATTCTATTTCTTTTCCTATCGTATCTATCGTATCCTTTCGTATCCTATCGTTTCTTATATAGCTTGCTTTGGTTTGCTTTTTTGGACGGCCCCCTTTTGCCCCTGCTTCACTTCTTTTTTCAGAAATGGCATGTATGATTTTTAATTGTTCAGATATAAATTTTATACTCAAAAATCCATTTTTAAGAACCACTAGTTCCAATTCAAAAAACAAATTTAAGCAATTGCTTAGCTTTGCTTTTTCCATCCCTAATTTTCGGCATAGCAAATCATCATGTTTTAAAAGTCCATTTTCGCAAAAAATCATGGAAAACAAATCAACAAAAAGTCCCTTTTCTTCATGAGTCAGAAGTTGAATTTTGGAGTTTTTTGAAAGCCATTTTTGCGCATCAAAATTAAAGTAATAAATCTTGTCTTTCCGCATTTAAAAATCCTTTATTTAAAACCCCAATATGCAATTAGGGAGGTTAATTACAGCGTTTATTTTCCAAGGCTTTTTATTGTCCTGTAAAAGTCTTTCTATGGCCCTTATTCCTGTCTCTGTTATGA
>Ga0209417_1004119_pt1 | contig 17920 bp, 18 predicted proteins | sample RifGroF2_FD_184002 | JGI IMG/M metagenome (GOLD analysis project Ga0209417, IMG submission 184002) | Groundwater microbial communities from Rifle, Colorado, USA - Groundwater F2 (SPAdes) (version 2) | ecosystem: Environmental > Aquatic > Deep subsurface > Groundwater | place: Rifle, Colorado... | reverse complement strand
GGAAAGATTTTTTTACTTTTTCTTTACTTCAATATCGCCGCCGGAGGTACGGCAGATTAAACTTTTTCCACCCTTATTTAGATCGGCTTCAAAACGGGAGGAAGAAATTTTTACAACGTTGTTGGTTGTAAGTTCACAACTAATGTCTCCGCCGGAAGTTTTTAAATTTGCCTTGGCGCTAAAATCTCCGGGTAAATAAACGGTAATATCACCACCGGAAGTTGAGAGATCGATTCCGAGATTTTCTCCCCAATAATCTAATTTAACATCTCCGCCTGAAGTGGAAGCGTCAATTTTTGCGTTGCCGCCTATCATTTCAATATCACCACCGGAAGTACCGACTTCAAGATCGCCGTTAAAATCAACCACGGAAATATCGCCTCCGGAAGTTGTTGCTTTTGTATTTCCTTTACTGTTTTTTACAATGATATCGCCCCCTGAGGTAGAAGCGTTGGTCTTTCCAACATTGTCGTAAAGTTTTAAATCGCCTCCGGAAGTTTTTCCTTCAATATTTCCGGTCAAGTTTTTTACACCGATATTTCCGCCAGCGGTGGAAACTTTTGCGTTATATGATTTCGGAACCATAATTTCAAAACGAACGCGCGGCGAATTCCCCCAGTTAAAAGACCAGAAACCATCCTTGCGTTTGGCAGAAATATAGACGCCCCAATCTTCTTCTTTAAATTTGAACTCAAGTTTTTCTTTTGCCTTCTTATTTCCTAAAACTTTAATATAAACTTCACTTTTGTCCCAAGTTTCTATTTTAACGCTGCCGTTTTGGGCTTCTATTTTTAAAAGTTTTCCGGGATTAGTTGCAAAGGTCTTTTCATGCAACAGTGATAAATCTTGCGGAAGCGCTGTTTGTGTGAAGAGCACCGTAAACAAGAATGAGAATAGTAATGGTAGAAATGTAATTTTCTTTTTCATTTTGACTCCTTTATATTTTTAGACTTTCAAAATTTTATAAGGTTACAATTGGAAAGTTCTTTTATTTTAAATTCTTGCCATCAATTTATTAGCTTTAAAGAAAGAATTCAAGAATTTATGTTGGAAGGAAAAATATGAAGATAAAGGTTAATAAAGCCGGGATATTTAACAGATTAGACACGATTATTGTTCGTGTAAAAAACTTGGAAGAGTCAAAAAACTGGTACATCGATAATTTAAGCTTCTTTCCCGTTTATAGCGATGAGGAAAGTAAAATAGCAGTTTTTGATATGGCGGGAGCTACAACCCTTACCCTTTGGCAGCTTGAAGAAGATGAGCCGGGTGGAACGTGTAACCAGGGAAACACGTACGCGGTGTTTAACTGCGATGATGCCGAACAAGTTTTTAAATCATTAAAAAAAAAGGGTGTTCTTGTTGATAATTTTGCCGCGTCCGAAGATGTTTCTCTATTTAATTTTTATGATCCGGATGGAAACAAATTTGAAGTAATTGAAATAAACGAAAAGGATGGAGAAGAATGATCTCGAACTACAAACATATTATTTGGGATTGGAACGGAACGCTGTTTAACGATGTGGAAGTTTGTGTTTCTATCGTAAACAGTCTTCTTTCAAAAAGAAATCTTCCTATTCTTTCCCCTGAAAAATATAAAGACATTTTCACTTTCCCGGTAAAAGATTATTATGTAACTGCGGGATTCGATTTTGAAAAAGAATCTTTTGAGCTTGTCGGCAAAGAGTGGATTGCTGAATACGAACGAAGAAAATATGAATGCGGTTTATCAAATTCCGCTTTGCCGTTACTTGAAAAAATTTCTTCGATGAAGATCGACCAATCAATTCTTTCTGCATACAGCCAGCATACTTTGGTTGAAGTTGTTGAAAGCTGTGGATTGACGAAATATTTTTCGCATCTTGTGGGACTCGACAATATTTATGCTTCAAGTAAAGTTAAACTTGGAAAAGAATTGATGATAAAATTGGAACTGAATAACGGCGAAGCTCTTTTAATTGGCGATACAACTCACGACTATGAGGTTGCAACTGAAATTGGCGCTGATTGTATTCTTGTAGCAAGCGGACATCAGAACCATAAAAATCTAGAGCAATGCGGTGTTCCGGTTTTCGATTCGATACAAGAATTATTAGAAAAAATATGAACCGACTTGGATGAACTTTTTCCGCATATCTTTCGTTTTAATAGTACGGTTCTTTTAAATAATTTCATTTAAAAAAAGAGGTTCTTATGAAAATGTTTTCTTTGTTTGCGGCTTTGGGAATATTGTTCTTTTCGGTTCCTTCTTTTGCTCAGGAGACCAATCAAGAAATTACTCCGGAAATGAAAATGTGGATGGATTACATGGCGCCGGGAGACATGCACAAATTGCTTGCAAAAAGCGTTGGAGAGTGGAAAGGAAAAATTACGATGTGGATGGCTCCCAACACCGATCCGGTCACATCTGAAGGTACGGCGGTTTATGAAATGATTTTAGGCGGAAGATACCTGCAATCCAAACATTCAGGCGTTTTTAACGGAATGCCGATGGATGGACTTGGACTTGACGCATATGATAACGCAAAAAAAACTTTTTACAGCATATGGATCGATAATTTTGGAACCGGAGTTATGCAGATGGCTGGTAAGTATGACGCCGCCACCAAAACGATTACTTACACGGGAACTTCTGTTGATCCGATGACCGGGCAAGATGTAAAAGTTCGTGAAACTATAAAATTTGTTGATGATAATCATAGTGAAATGGAGATGTACATGATCGATGGCGATTAAGAATTCAAGACCATGCACATTGATTTAACAAGAAAATAAAACTTAGAATAATTAACTTTCCGGCGCAGCTGAATTATAGACTGCGCTATTTATTCTCAAAAAAATTATGAGCAAAGATTACAACCCGCGGATGCATTCCGCAGAACACATCCTAAACCAAACAATGGTTCGGATGTTTAACAAAGGAAGATCGTTCAGCGCGCATATCGAAAAGAAAAAATCGAAATGCGATTATCGTTTTGAAAGAGATCTTACCGCGGAAGAAGTTTCTGAAATTGAAAAAAGAGTGAACGAAGTTATAACAGCGAATCTTCCGGTTACGGAATCGTTTATTCCGAAAGAAGAAGCTTCCGCTAAATTCAATCTGGAAAGACTGCCGGATGAAGCGGGCGATTCTTTGCGCATTATTTCTATTGGCGATTATGATGATTGTCCTTGCATTGGTCACCACGTTAGGTCAACCGAAGAGATCGGCGGATTTAAAATTATTTCAACTGATTTTGGCGAAGGCGTGCTGCGAATCCGGTTTAAACTTTTAGAAATGGTTGAATCTTAAAGCCGGTTTTGTCATCCTACACAGAAACTATATTGGAGAATTACGTGAAAACTTTTTTTATTTCGATGATCTTGTTCTTTTCGGTATCACTTTTGGGTTGTAAATCAACTGCGGATAATCTTCCGTGGAAAGAAAATTTAGACGAAGCTTTAAAAACCGCACAGCTTGAAAACAAAACAGTTCTTGTAAACTTTACCGGTTCTGATTGGTGCGTTTGGTGTAAACGGTTAAACGAAGAAGTTTTTTCAAAACCCGAATTTGCCGAATACGCGGAAAAAAATTTAGTGCTTGTTAGAATCGATTTTCCTCGGGATAAAGAACAGACGCAGGCAACAAAGTATTACAACCAACAGTTGGCGGCTCAATTCAAAATAGAGGGATATCCTACAATTGTCTTGCTTCGTAAAGACGGAAGCAACCTTGGCGTTACCGGCTACATGGAAGGCGGCGCGGCAAATTACGTGCAGCATTTACAAAGTTTTAAGTAGGATTTAAAGTAGAGACGCGGCATGCCGCGTCTCTACAGTTTTTATTTCTGAATTCTCCTACTTCAGTTTCTCTTTAAACACCTTTTCAAACTTTTCTACCTTCGGCGCAATCACAAACGAACAATAACCCTGCGTTGGATTATTTGCAAAATAATTTTGATGATATGCTTCCGCCGGATAAAATTTTGTGAATGGAGAAATTTCGGTTACGATCGGATTTTCCCACGCGCCTGAATTATCAAGTTCCACTTTATAATGTTGGGTGATTTTTTTCTGTTCGTCGGAATGATAAAAAATTACCGAACGGTACTGTGTCCCTTCATCTGCGCCTTGACGGTTCAACGTTGTTGGATCGTGAGTCTTCCAGAAAATTTTTAGCAAATCGGCAAAAGAAACGACGGAAGGATCAAACAAAATTTGGCAGACTTCCGCGTGTCCGGTTTTTCCGGTACAGACTTGCTCATATGAAGGATTTTCTGTTGTGCCGCCCGCATAACCGGAAATTACTTTGTGAACTCCTTTTACCCGTTCAAAAATAGCTTCGCTGCACCAGAAACAGCCTGAGCCGAATGTGGCGGTATCAAGTTTAGTTGTTGTTTCCATAATCTCCTGATCTTTAAAGTTATTATTGTCTTTACTCTTATTACACGCCGTAAGTGAAATGAGTAAAAAAAGAAAAATGTATTTTGTCATAAATAGCTGTATCCTTTTTATTAGTAAACCGAAGGGAAGCGAAAGAAGTTCAAAAGAGAAAAATTTATGGATGTGAGCATTGAATAACCCATGTTTTATAAAATTCGTTTATTTGTTTATAAAATAATACAAAATCGTAGCGCAGACTTAAGTCTGCGTTACAGAATTTAAAACCGAATTACATTTTTGCGTAAAATGAGCGAGGAACTTATTTGCAGTGACACTTGCTTCTCTCCTTTTTTCTTGTGAGTTTAACATAAAGAAAAACAAAAAATTTAGAAGAGCGGTACTATGCGTATTTCTTCAGTTCGAAATAAACAAGAACATTTCCACAATTTTCTTTTTTATACAATCATAATTTTATCCATCTTTTCAATTTCAAATGCGCAAACGGTTGACCCGCTAAGTTTTTTCCCTTCTGCAGTTGGTAATGTATGGGAATATAGCGGCGGAGAATTTGAATGGAGAGGGGAAATATATAAAGACTCGGTTGATAATGAAGGATTGCGTTATATCTTTTACAAATATGATGATTCCTACTCAATAAAACCTGCATATAAAATTGATTCTTTAAATTCAATTGTTTATGAAGTGCCTTACAACCCCAATAATCCACATTGGCTTTACTACAAACTTGATGCTGATATTGGAGATCACTGGATTGTCTATATTTATCCTGAAAATGATACTTTGAATGCTTATTTACTTGCGAAAGTTACGGCAGTATATCAAGGTTATTTCTATAACCGCTTTACTACCTTCAAGGATATTACTTATTACAATCTTCAACCGGACTCCGTAATAACGGAACAGTCATGGCCGGATTGGACCATAACTTTAGCTGCGGGTATAGGAGAAATATTGCAAATTGATGAAGATGGTACACCGCAAGTAGTGTTCAGTGGCTGTATTATTAATGGCGATACTGTCGGGACTATAACTTCTATACAAGATATCGCGATAAATCCGGATAATTTTAATCTGTTCCAGAATTATCCGAATCCGTTTAATCCGTCGACAACATTACGGTATGCAGTTAAAGAGGAAGGTTTGGTAAAGTTAATTGTTTATTCTCCTTTAGGTGAAGAAGTGAAAACATTAGTGAACGAATATCAAAAAACCGGAACTTATGAAGTTAAGTTTACCGCCGGTGATTTACCGAGTGGAATTTATTTCTATAAATTAACTTCGGGTAAGTCCACAGATACTAAAAAGTTAATACTGCTCAAATAGCGAGCAGCGAAGAAAAACAAAAGGCTCGAGATCACCGAGCCTTTATTTTTAATTTTATGTATCGCAGAATAGTATTCTGCGGTGTGGTTTTAAAGAATGTATTTACTTAAATCTCTATTCTTCACAATCGCGTCTAATTTTTTCTTCACAAGTTTGGCGTCAATTTTAACGGTGGCTTTCGGCATTTTGTCGGGGACTTCAAAAAGAATATCGTCTAAAAGCGTTGTTAATATTGTGTGCAAACGCCGTGCGCCGATGTTTTCAACTTGCTCATTTACTTCAAAAGCGATGCGGGCAATTTCTTTTATTCCTTCTTCCGTAAAATGAAGCGTTACGTTTTCGGTTTCCAGTAATGCGGAATATTGTTTCAGCAAAGCATTTTCCGGCAGCGTAAGAATTTTAATAAAATCATCCTCGGTTAAACTTTTCAATTCAACCCGGATTGGAAATCTTCCCTGCATCTCCGGAATAAGATCAGAAGGTTTTGTAGCGTGAAACGCACCCGAAGCAATAAATAAAATGTGGTCGGTACGCACCTGTCCGTATTTTGTGTTAACGGTTGAACCTTCAACAATAGGAAGCAGATCGCGCTGAACACCTTCGCGGGAAACATCCGGTCCGCCGCTGGAGCGTCCACCGCCGGCAATTTTATCAATCTCATCAACAAACACAATTCCCGAATTTTCAACGCGCTCGATAGCTTCTTTTTGAACTGCATCAATATCAATTAATTTTTGCGCTTCTTCTGCAGAAAAAATTTCTTTCGCTTCGGCGATGGTTGTTTTTCTCTTTTTCTTTTTCTTCGGAAGCATGGTAGACATAATTTCTTGAATATTGATTCCCAAATCATCTCCGCCGATAGGTCCCAACACTTGCATACCAACCGCGGAAGTTGTGATATCAAACTCAATTAAACGGTTATCAATCTCACCTTTGTGCAATTTGGCGCGCATCCATTCGCGCGTTTTTTGATTTGTAAGGGGGTCTTCTTCGGTTACAGCACCTTCACCTTTATTTTCATCGCCGTTTTCAACCGGTTTTTTTACCGGCGGAATAAGGAGATCAAGAATTCTTTCGTATGCAAGTTCTTCGGCTTTTGTTTTTACTTCTTCTGTTTTTTCCGCTTTGATCATATTGACGGAGACATCGGCTAAGTCGCGTATCATCGATTCAACATCGCGCCCGACGTATCCGACTTCCGTGTATTTCGTCGCTTCAACTTTAATGAATGGAGCATCGGAAAGTTTTGCAAGTCTGCGCGCGATTTCAGTTTTTCCAACTCCCGTGGGTCCAATCAAAATAATATTGTTTGGCATTATTTCTTCTTTTAGAACTCCAACAACTTGTTGGCGTCTCCAGCGGTTTCGCAGAGCGATAGCAACGGCGCGTTTGGCTTCGTTTTGACCGATAATGAATTTGTTCAGTTCGTTTACTATTTGGGTGGGCGTTAATTCTTTTCTCAATTTTATTCCATTTTTATTTCAATTTATTTTTCAAGAGTTTCAACGTGAATTTTGTCATTCGTGTAAATACAAATTTCTGATGCGGTTTGCAGCGCTTGCTGAACAATTTCACTTGCAGAAAGTTTACTGTACTTTTTTAACATCTTAGCAGCGGCAAGCGCGTACATTCCGCCTGAACCTATGGCTACGATTTTATCATCCGGTTCAATTACATCTCCGTTGCCGGAAATAACAAACGCACTGTCCTTTGAAATTACTGCAAGCATCGCTTCCAGTTTTCTGAGGTATTTGTCGGTTCGCCATTCCTTTGCAAGTTCAACTGCTGCGCGGTTTACGTTTCCGCGGAATTGTTCAAGTTTATCTTCAAAGCGTTCCATCAGCGTAAAGGAATCTGCAGAGGCGCCAGCGAATCCACAGAGCACTTTTCCGTTTGCAATTTTTCTAACTTTCATCGCGTTGTGTTTCATCACCGTGTTACCGAGCGTTACTTGTCCGTCTCCGCCGAGAGCCGCTTCGCCGTTATGGATAACTCCGATGATGGTTGTTGATCTAATATCTATTGGCATGGTAATCCTCTAAAATCTTTTGGTAAAATTAACTTTTTTTTAGCTGAATAAGAATACCGGCGGTCATTTCCAGACGAATCTTTCTATTAGAAACCGAAACAATGGTTTTAAGGGAAAAATTTTAGATACTTTCTTCTGATATGTGACATAATCGCTGCCGAATCGTTCTGCTAATTTCTTCTCTTCGTAAAAGGAGCCGATTGAAAAATAGAGAAGCGAGCAAAGAACAAAAACGAAATAGAACAAATTCATCGTCGGACGAAAAAGAAGAAAAAGTATTGAGAACAAATAGATCGGATGACGGCTGAATTTGTAAGGACCTTCGATTTGCAGAACAGATGTTTCGTCAAGTTCTTCTTCTTTGTAAGTTCCGGCTTTCCATCGTTGTATTTGGCTGATGCCGAAAAATTCTTTTCCGTCAACAAACTTGAGAGTCCAAAGCAAAGCAAGCAGGCTCGCAAATTGAGGAAGAAGAATTATAATGTCGAACGGAGAAGTGAGATCGTAAAGAACAACATCCGGTTTGGGTGAAAGCTCCCAAAACAAATAAAACGTAAAAAGTGAAATTATGTTGTAAGCAAGCCGATAGAAAGGAAGAAGCTGCGGAAAATTTATTCGCACAGCTTCTTTAATTTTATTTGAAGCAAGTACCGAATGCGACCACCCGAAAAGCAAAAACAAAAAAATGATAAGAAGGATATTTCCGAAAAGGATCATAAAGTTTTACGCAACCGGGCAACCGGCAGCCGCAACTGTTCGCGGTATTTTGCAACGGTGCGGCGCGCAATGTGGATTCCTTCTTCGTTCAATATTTCGGCAATTTTATCATCGCTTAGCGGCGATTGTTTATCTTCTTTAATAATAATTTCTTTTATTCGCTCTTTGATATGTTTGTTTGAAACTTCTTCGCCGGAATCAGTCGCCAAACCTTCGCTGAAAAAGTATTTCAATTCGTGCACGCCCTGCATGCTTTGCACAAATTTTCCATTCACCACCCGGCTGATGGTGGAAATGTCCATCATGATTTCTTCGGCAATATCTTTGTAGATCATCGGGCGGAGAAATTTTGGACCCTTCTCAAAAAAAGCGACTTGCTTCTCAAGAATTGCGCGCATCACTTTAAGAAGTGTTTCGCGGCGCTGTTCAATGCAGGCGATGAACCATTTTGCTGATTCAAATTTCTCGCGTAAAAATTTATAAGTGTTTTTTTCCCGGTCTGAAATTTTCTTCTTCCCCTTATTCGCGTTCAGCATTTCGATGTAAGCTGCGTTAACCGTTACCGATGGCATCGCACGGTCGTTCAAAGTGATAATAAAATTATCATCAACTTTTTCAAGAAGAAAATCGGGAGTGATCTGATTCAATTCCGCGATTTCAAAATTTCCTTCACCCGGCTTTGGGTTTAATTTCTGGATCAGATCAAGAACCGCGCGAAGGGTTTCCGATGTGAGCGACATTTTTTGCATCGTTGCATCGAATCTTTTTTGAACAAAATCATCAAAATGATTTTTCAACATTTCTTCGGCTAAGTAAGAATAATAAGGGTCAAAAGTTCCGTGTTGGAGCTGAATGATCAGACATTCTTGAAGGCTACGCGATGCTATACCGATTGGATCCAGCACTTGAATTTCTTTTAAAACATTTTCGGCATCTTGTAACGTTACATTTGTGTGATCAAACATTTCCAGGTTGCTTACGATGGTTTGGAGATCTTGTTTCAAGTATCCGTCTTGATCAAGGTTGCCGATAATTTCTTCACCAAGCAGGATAGACGGTTCATCAAGTTGAAGTAAGTAGAGTTGGTTTAGCAAGTGCTCTTGAAGAGATTCCCGCTGCGGCGCGGTTGGATGAAAGGATTCCTGATCTTTTTGTGTGTTGCTGTTGTACGAAGGATCATCAAAATAATCTTCGTCATTCATATAATCTTCTAAACCAAACTCATCCTCTTCGCTGTAATCGGAATCTTCAGGTTCTTCGCCGACTTCATCCGGTTCTTTTTCTTCTTGTTTTAATTCCAGGTCTTCTTCAAGAATAGGGTTTAATTCAAGTTCGGTTTTAATCCGCTGCTCAAGAGCCATCGTATTTAATTGCAGCAGTTTTTGATATTGAATTTGCTGCGGAGAAAGTTTTTGCTGTTGTGATAAGCGTTGTGAAAGTGAAAGCATAGTTATTTACCGGTCATTTCTTTTGCTTTTTTGTACCAATGGATACCGTATTTACGTTCTAAACTGTTTTTACAAAATTGAAAAGCGGTTGTGTTTTCTTCCGCTCCTTTTTCCAAGGCGGGGGAACAGTCGGAAAATTTTTCAAATCGAAGCACTTCTCCGCCAAAGTTGGAAACACGAATAGGAAAAAGATGACAGGAGATAGGTTTTTGAAACGCGATTTTTTTCTCAAAAAAAAGCTTTTCGAGTGAGCATTTAGCAATCTGCTTATCAAAATAAACAAAGACACATGCCTTGTTGTTCACACTTCGAGTTAAAAGCTCGCCATCTTTTTCCTCGTAAAAGCCCAACTCTTCAATTTCATCCCAATGTTCTTCAGGAACAATTTCCTTCACCAGGGGAAGCGCTTTTTCCATTTCGATCAACTCGTCTTCGTTAAGCGGCGCCCCATATTCGCTCTCAAGCGTACAGCACGCACCTTTGCATTTGCTAAGGTCACACGAAAAGGTGGTTTCCACCACTTCCTTTCTTAGTAAAACGTCATTTACGGATATAAAATTGCTATTAAACATTGGAATAATTTTTGTACAAAGATAAGTATTTCTGAAGGAATTGTAAATCTTTTTTGAGAAACAAAAATGCGTTTAATGTTAAATCCGGAAAAAGTTCTTCTATTCTAAATATTTTAAGTAAATTTCTTTAGAAAAATTTTGGAACTTACTCAATGATCTTGACTGGAAAAAATGTTGTAATTACCGGCGCTTCAAGCGGAATAGGGAAAGCTCTTGCGCTTCAATTTGCCAAAGCCGGATGCAGTTTAGTTTTGCTCTCAAGGAGAATTGAAGAACTGGAGGTTGTTGCTCAGGAAGTTTCAAAGTATCACGTGATCGTAAAAATTTACAAGTGTGATGTTTCCAATAAAGAGGAAGTTGAAAAAGTTTTTATTCAGATAAAAAAGTTTTTTCATTCGATTGATATTTTGGTGCTTAACGCCGGAGTTAGTTTCCGAACCGATGTGAGAAAAGATGAATCCGCCAAAGCAATTCAAACGTTTGCCGTAAATGTATTGGGAATGATCTTCTGCGCTAACCAGGTAATCCCGGATTTTATTCAAGCAAAAAAGGGAATGATCGTTGGCGTTTCTTCTCTTGCCGAAAGCCGCGGATTTCCCCGCAGCGGATTTTATTGCGCCAGTAAAGCCGCCGCCTCTACTTATCTTGAAAGTTTGAGGATTGAATTACAGAAGTACAACATAAAAGTCTTAACGGTAAAACCGGGTTTTGTTAAAACTCCGATGACGGACAAAAACGAATTTGATATGCCGTTCATTATTCCCGTTGAAAAAGCGGTGAAGATAATTATAGAAGGAATTAAGAAGGAAAAAAAGATTATTCAATTTACGTTTGGCGCGGTACTGGGGATAAAAATTATGAAGATACTCCCGAATTGGTTATTTGATATCCTCTCGCAAAAACAAACTAAGAATCCTTTAAAAAGATGAGAAAGAGTTTTGCGCCGGCTGTTATTTCCTGTTGCTTGATTATTTTTTCTATAACCGGGAAAGCGCAAAACGATTCGCTGATCACTTTCTCCGAAATAATGTTCAATCCGGTTTCGGGCAACAATGAATTTATTGAACTCTACAACACCAGCGAAACCGATTCAATTGACCTTGCCAATTTTAAAATAAAATATTACACCTCAAATTCGGATGGATTAATTTCAACCGGGTTAGGAACAAAAATTCCTCCCAAAGGTTTTGCTGTTATCTTTGAAGGAGATTACGATATTGCTACCGGAATTTATAGTAGCCTTGTTCCTGCATCTGCGCTGGTTCTAAAAATTGCAGACAACTCTTTCGGAACATCAGGAATGGCGAACAAAGATGACCGTGAACTAAGATTAATTTCCTCAGTCGGTGATACGCTTGAAACGTATCTCTACTCATCAAGCAACGGAACCGGAATTTCGGACGAAAAGAAAATTTTATTAAAGGATAATTCATTAACTAACTGGGGAAACGCACTCCAAACAAACGGTACCCCGGGAAGTAAAAATTCACTATCTCCTTTGTCGATCGATTTGGCGGTTTCTTCCATTTTAATTTCGCCTACTTTTCCTTTTGTTGACAGCAATATTGAGATAAACGCCGTGATACATAATCTTGGAGTTTCTTCTGTTCAAAATTTTACTGCGGAAATGTTTTTAGATAGTAACAAAAATGGTTCGAGTGAATTATCTGAAAAATTTTACGAACTGAATCTTTCGCTCAATGCGGGAGATTCAGTCACAATTTCCTCGCAGCTTCAAAATTTAGCTGAAGGGAATTATCAAGTTATTGTAGCAATTTCACTTCTTACAGACGAAGATCAAACGAACAACAAAAAAATTGCGACTTTCACAGTATATCCAAAACCGAATTCGTTTAACGACTTGGTGATCAATGAAATAATGTATGCGCCTTCCACCGGCGAGCAGGAATGGGTTGAGCTTTTCAATCGTTCTGACAAAGCAATAAACTTGAAGAAGTGGAAAATTTCCGACAACACAACTCCAATTACAATAAGCGCTGTGGATGTTTTTATCCCGGCAAAAGGATACATTGTTTTAAGTAAAGACTCAACTATTTTTAGTCACTATTCCGTTTCATCTCCGGTTATAACGTTGAGTTTACCGGCGTTAAATAACAGCGATGACGCGGTTGTGTTAAAAGATTCACTTAATGTTCTAATTGATAGTCTCTACTATTTATCGTCATGGGGTGGGGGTAACGGAAGATCGCTTGAAAGAATTGATGTGGAACAACCGGCGATAAATCAATCGAATTGGAAAACTTCAACGGGAATTGCAAAGGCAACGCCGGGAAAAATTAATTCGGTAACGCGAAAAGATTATGACGGAACCGTGACTGATATTTTATTTTCGCCGATAAATCCGGTTGCAGGAGATACTATTTCTTTTTCAGCAAAGGTAAAAAATCCCGGGAAAAATGATTTGTCTTTTCATCTCGAACTTTCTCTTGATGAAAATCTTGATTCAATTCCCGATGCCGGCGCAATAACTTCCGATTCGTTTACGCTTATTCCATTTGATTCGCTTACCGTTCCCTTCAATTATGTTTATGAAAACTTTAAAGGAACAAAAGGATTTTTCGTTAAAGGGATTTTCGCACAGGATGACGACACGACGAACAATTGTTTTTATAAAACCCTTTCGGCAGGATTTCCGTCCGGCAGTGTATTAATAAACGAAGTTATGTTCACGCCGGTAAATAGCGAGCCGGAATGGGTTGAAGTTTTTAACGCATCGAATGATACAATAAATTTAAAAGATTGGACGATCAACGACGTTTACACAACTCCCGCGTATGGAAAAGTTATTGGAGATTTTATTCTGCTTCCGCAAACGTTTGGGGTGTTGGCAAAAGATTCGTCAATCATTAATTATCACAGATACATTCCTTCTAAAATTGCAAAAGTGAACTTACCCGTATTGAATAATGATCTTGACGGCGTTGTGTTAAAAGATAATCGTGCGGTTACGATGGATTCTCTTCTTTACAACAGCAGTTGGGGCGGCTCAAACGGATATTCACTTGAAAGAAAAGTATTAACGGTTCCGGCAAGCTTGCAGGACAATTGGGCAAGTTCACTCGATATTGAACAAAGTACGCCGGGAAGAATAAACAGTCAAACTCCAAAAGACTTTGATTTAACCATTTCAAATCTTGCTACGAACCAACCATCGTTTGGTGAAAACGAGAACTTTCCGATTTACGCTGTTGTAAAAAACATTGGTACAAAAGCCGTTGATAATTTTTCAGTACAATTTTTTGTTGATACGGATTCAAACTTCATTGCCGAAAATTTATTTGATACGCAGGCAATTACAACGTTGTTACAAAGTGGTGATTCGATAAAAGTTATCGCGGCAGTACAAGGTTCAATTGTAAAACGAACATTGTTTGCCGCAAAAGTTACTTTTGTAAATGACGCCGATTCATTAAACAATTATGCCGCAAAATATTTTGAACCGGGATATCGCCAACAAGCGATCATTATAAATGAAGTTATGTATGATCCGAACGTTAACGAACTTGAATGGATCGAACTTTTAGCAAAGGATTCAGTCAACCTGAAAAACTGGTCAATTTCCGATTCACTCTCTACGCCTGCAAAAGTAAAGATTACTTACAACGATTTTTATCTTTCACCAAACGAATATATTATACTGGCGAAAGATTCCATTTCGTTTTTTAATACATATCATCCTTCTACAAACATAAAATTTATTCCGGTTAATATTCCCTCACTAAGTAATACTGAAGATGGAATTCACGTTTACGATTTTAGAGACGCGCTTATTGATAGAATGCATTACAAATCTTCTTGGGCTGGCAAAAAAGGTTTCTCAATTGAACACATTAGCGGGGCGGTTGATAGTCTTAGCTGGATAACTTCGCTTGCGGTGAATGGAAACTCTGCCGGAGCAGAAAATCTTCTTCCAAATCAAAACATCAGTAAAAATGCGATTGTTATAAACGAAATATTGTTTGATCCCGATACAGACAACAGTGAGTTTGTAGAGTTTCAAAATATCTCGAACGATTCAATAAACATTGGCGGCTGGCGAATTGAAGATGAAAAGGGGAATTTCTTTAAACTCTCTGAAACGGGATTTGTCGTTTCACCAAACGAGTTTTTCATTCTTGCGGCAGATTCAATCATTATGAAAAAGTACCCCGATCTGCTTTCATATCCAAACATTTCCATTACGAATGAATCGTCGCTTGGTTTCACAAATACCGGAGAACTGATGCAGCTTAAAAATATTTTTGGCAATAACATTGACTCAATTTATTATTCAGACAAATGGCACAATAAAAATATTGTGAACACAAATAACAGATCGATCGAAAGGATTAATCCAAACATAGACGGTAACTTGAGCGGCAATTGGAGTACTTCGGTTGCCATTGGCGGCGCTACTCCCGGAAAACAAAACAGCATCTTTACAACAAACACTAACGCTAGTTCAAACATTTCGGTTTCGCCGAATCCCTTTTCTCCCGACAATGACGGCTTTGAAGATTTTACAATTATCAATTACAATTTATCGCAAGTAATCTCACAAACACGAATTAAGATATTTGATTCGAAAGGGAGATTGGTGAGAACGCTTTTGAACAATCAAGCGAGCGGTCAAACGGGCTCAATTGTGTTTAATGGCTTGGACGATGAAGGCAACCCGCTTCGTATCGGTATTTATATTGTTTATCTTGAGGCGATGAATGACGCGTCTTCCGTTGTTGATAAACTTAAAACCGTGGTTGTGGTTGCAAGAAAATTATAGAGAAAAACTTAAAAAAAAGAAACGTGAAAAAATGGCAGAAGTAAAATATTTCACACCGAAAGAAGCGGTTAAAACACTTCCGCTGGTAAAAAAAATTGTAGACGATATTCTGCGTGAAGGAAAAGAGATTCAATTTTTGATGGATCAAGCAGGCGGTGATGCGCAAAAGAATCCGGTAATTTCCGAACGCCTAAAAAACATGCATGTCTATTTAAAAGAATTACTTGATGTCGGATGTTATTACAAGGATTGGGACTTCTCTCTCGGTCTGGTAGATTTTCCTTCCGTGATAGATGGAGAAGAAGTTTTTCTTTGTTGGCGAAGCGATGAGGAGACGATCAGTCATTATCATCATCCGGCAAGCGGATACGCCGGAAGAAAAGTTATTCCCGAAGATTATTTTTTATAAAACCAGAGAACAGTTTTACTGATGAAAAACATTGAACTTTTTGTATTCGATTTGGATGGAACGTTAACTGACTCATCCGAAACAATTTACAGGGCAACGATAAAAACCTTCGAGCGTTTCGGGCGTACCGTGCATCTTCCGAAAGAAGAATTAGACAAAAGGATCGGCGAGCATTTTCAAACGATCTTTGATGATTTGAACATTCATGTTGATGATGTTGAGGAATTTATTAATGTCTATAAAACTATTTATTTTGATTTTGTCCACACAACAAAACTTTATCCCGGAGTAGAGGAAATCCTTTTATCTTTAAAAGAAAAAGGAAAGAAAATTGCGCTGCTTACAACCAAGGGACAGGAACAGGCACAAAACATTCTTCATCATTTTAAACTTGAAAAATATTTTGATGAAATTATGGGAAGAAGAAAAGGAATAAAGGAAAAACCTTCACCGGAACCTTTGTTACACATTTGTAACTCACTATCAATTATACCTCTGCAAACAATGATGATTGGAGATACGGAGGTTGATATCCGGTGTGGAAAAAATGCCGGTACAAAAACATGCGCGGCGGCTTGGGGTTATCGGTCTAAAATAATTTTAGAAAATGAAAAACCCGATTATATTGCAGAAAATATTAATCAACTTTTATCAATAACGTAGATAAGTATCATGAAATCGAGAATTTACTTTTTAACAATTATACTGGCAGTCAGTTTTGTCATTAACACGACTATTTTTTATTACGCCGAAATCGGAAGCAATCCACACGTTCATTCTTATTTTGATGTTGTCTGGTGGTGGATGGTAAGTTCTACTACGGTGGGTTACGGCGATGTTTATCCAATTACTACGGTCGGTCGGCTCTCGGCGATCGTTTCGATAATTGTCGGAGTCTTCTTTTATACGAATATCATCACCATTATTGCCGAATCGGTTCATCAAGCGTTCGAAAAACATATACGCGGCTTAGCGCAGGTAAAATGCAAAAATCATATCGTTATTTGTGAATATACTGCGTTCGCGGATGAGTTGATACAAGAGTTACAATCGCATGAAGGATTTATTGGAAAAGAAATGGTGATTGTTACTGATTTGGTTGAAACAAATCCTTACCCCGAACACTTTTTTGTAAGAGGCGTTCCCATCAATCCCCTTAACTTAAAAAAGGCGAACATAAAATACGCTGATTATGTTTTTGTTTTTTCTAACATCCGCTTTAAAGATCCCGATGTAAAAACCCTGCATCTTCTTTCCCGCATCAAGAAGTTGAACCAGCACGCAAAAATTTATATCGAAATGGAAAATCCACAGGACGATCTGGTGCAGTATTTAGACCCTTCCGTTACAGTAATAGAAAGCCGGAGAATGCTCGAAGATTTGTTAAAATATAACGCAATCAAATTTAATGAGTTGTTTAAGAAGAGCTGATTGAAGAAAATTTGCCGGGCGATTCGGAGAATCGCCCAGAGCAATATTCACAGTACATCTTTACGGGGGCTAAGAAGGTTTCTTATTTAAACGTATCAGCAGAATTAATGATCTTTACATCATTCACATTCAACTTATAATTCGCAACGGCGTCGTCCTCATCCAAAACAGATTTCGGGAGACCTGCCTTCACAATATTTGAATAACTCATTGGTGAAGGAAGATTTTCTTTCAAGCTTTTTGCAAGCGGTTCTGCTTCGCTCTTATCTGTAATAATGGTGATATCCATATTTTCAACCTGCCAATATTTTTTGATCGCTTTATTCACATCGGCAAGAGAAAGTTTTGCAAGTTGTTTGTCCATTTCGTTAACATAATCTTTTTTTCCGTAAAACTTAGAATCCATCAAATATCCAAGCCGGCTTGAAGGAGTTTGCACATACAGTTTTATGTAACTTCTTAAAAATGTGCGGGTTGCTTCAAAATCTTTTTTCGTCATTCCATTCTTTACAAGATTATCAATTTCGCGAACAGCCAAACGAATTGCGTAATGCGCATGTCCGATTTTAATATCCTCTAATTCCTTGTATTGATTTTTCAACTGTTTGGCAATTTGCACAGGGCGAATCCAAAAAGAAAAATAATTTGTCGATCGCGGAGTTCCGGCAGGTTGCAACATATTTCTTCCGCCGTTATCATACCATTCGATGTAAGAGTAATCTCCATAGTTCATTGAACGGGTTTCGCGCAACTTCTGGTATAATGTTCCGTATGACTTTCTATGTTCACCTAAATATGAATTGGCAACCATCATCGCGGCAAAGTCAT
>Ga0209417_1004118_pt1 | contig 17920 bp, 18 predicted proteins | sample RifGroF2_FD_184002 | JGI IMG/M metagenome (GOLD analysis project Ga0209417, IMG submission 184002) | Groundwater microbial communities from Rifle, Colorado, USA - Groundwater F2 (SPAdes) (version 2) | ecosystem: Environmental > Aquatic > Deep subsurface > Groundwater | place: Rifle, Colorado... | reverse complement strand
ATTCACTACAATTTTCTGAAGCTTTGGAACCTGCATCACGTTTTTATAATTTAATTTCTTAATTAAATCAGAAGCGATCTGGTTTCTATAAACGCCCAAAAGTCTGTTTGGAACTCTTACTTCAGGAGCAGCGGCTGCCGACTCTTTTTTGGGAGCTTCTTTCGGTTGTTTACCTTTTTTATCAGGTGTTCCGCTTGGAGCGGGTTGTTTTACTTTTTTTTCTGCCATTATATCTTCAAACCTTTAGAAAATGATGATTACTTATAACATCTCGCCGGAAGCTTTGCTTACGCGGGCAATTTTCTTTTTGCCAGTTTTTTCATCAATAATTATTTTAGAACCAATTCTGGTGCGTGCATTTGACTTAGGATCAACAATCATAACATTTGAAACATGTATGGGCGCTTCTTGTTCAACAATGCCGCCTTGTTGGCTTTTTTGCGAAGGTTTTGTGTGACGTTTGTGGATGTTAATTCCTTCAACGATCAAACGGTTTACCTTAGGATACACTTTTAAAACTTTTCCGGTTTTATTTTTATCGTTTCCGGCTACAACGATTACGTTATCATTTTTTTTAATTCGCATGGTTAACCTATTATAAAACTTCTGGTGCTAATGAAACAATTTTCATGAACTGTTTTTCTCTGAGTTCTCTTGCCACCGGACCAAAGATACGAGTTCCTTTTGGTTCATTCTGAGCATTTAAAAGAACTGCCGCATTTTCATCAAATCTAATGTACGAACCGTCTTTTCTTCTAACTTCTTTATTTGTTCTAACAATTACGGCTCTGGATACTTCACCTTTTTTAACTTGACCATTTGGAATTGCCGATTTAACAGCAACAACAATTAAATCGCCCAAACTTGCATATTGTCTTCCACTGCCGCCTAAAACTCTGATGCAGCGTACTTTTTTAGCGCCGGAGTTATCCGCAACTACTAAATTGGTTTCTTCTTGAATCATCTCATTAACTCCTTGCTTTAACTACTTTGCTTTTTCAACAACTTCAACCAAGCGCCATCTTTTGATTTTGCTTAGAGGTCGGGTTTCCATAATTTTAACAACGTCGCCGATATTGCATTCGTTCTTTTCGTCGTGAGCCATCAATTTTGTTGTTTTCTTAAAATATTTTTTATAAACTTCGTGAGGAACTTTGCGCTCGATAGAAACAGTAATGGTTTTTTCCATTTTGTTGCTGACAACTTTACCTTGTCTGGTTTTACGTAACGATCTCTTTTCCATGATTAAGCGTCAACTCCTTTATCCAACACAGGGCTGGAATTCTTTGCTACAAGTTCTCTTTCTTTCAAGATGGTTTTCATTCTTGCAATATCTTTTTTAGTTGCACGAAGTTTTGAAGTATTCGTCAACTGTTTTAATTCGTGAGAGAAGCGAAGATCAACCAGGTTGCTTCCTTCCGCAATTAATTGCTTCCCAATTTCTTCGGAAGACATTTCTTTTATTTCAGAAAGTTTCATATTCATATACCAATTTTTATTCGTAATCCGGTCTTGCAATAATTTTTGTTTTAATAGGAAGTTTGTGAGCGCAAACTTTTAAGGCATCGTGAGCTACTTCTTTGGTTACGCCGGAAACTTCAAACATTATTCGTCCAGGTTTTACAACGGCAACCCAAAACTCCGGTCCGCCTTTACCTTTTCCCATTCTTGTTTCGAGAGGTTTTTTGGAAACCGGTTTATCCGGGAAAATTCTGATCCAAACTTTACCATCACGTTTCATTTTTCTTGAAAGAGCCACACGACAAGCTTCAATTTGTCTGCTGGTAATCCATTGCGGTTCAAGAGCTTTTATACCGAAATCTCCAAATGCAATCGTACTGCCGCGTTTGGCTTTTCCAGCCATTCTTCCGCGTTGCGATTTTCTAAACTTAACTCTTTTGGGCATTAACATATTGAAAAAACTCCTACAGTAATATTATTCTGAAGCTCGTTTACCTAAAATTTCACCACGGCAGATCCACACTTTAATTCCGATCGAACCGTAAATTGTTTCCGCTCTGCCGTTTGCATAATCTATATCGGCGCGGATTGTATGAAGCGGAACTCTTCCTTCTTTGTACTGTTCCGTTCTCGCCATTTCAGCTCCGCCTAATCTGCCGGCACACATAATCTTAATTCCTTCAGCTCCCATTCTCATCGTTGAATTGATCGCTGATTTCATCGCTCTTCTGAAAGAAATTCTTCCAACGAGCTGATTAGCGATATTTTCTGCAACCAAATAAGCGTCTAATTCAGGTCTTTTGATTTCAGAGATTTGAATCTTAACTTCTTTTTCCGTCAATTGACGTAACTCTTGTTCGAGCTGAGTGATTTCTTTTCCGCTCTTTCCGATAACTACACCGGGTCTTGATGTATGAATATTAAGGATGATATTTTTTGTAGTTCTATCAATAATGATTTTAGAAATACCGGCTTTCTTTAATCTATTGCGCACATAAGAACGTAGTTTATCATCTTCTTTTAATTTTGCAGCATAGCTATGATTTTCATACCAATTTGAGTCCCATCCTCTGATGATGCCAACTCTGAAACCGATCGGATTTGTTTTTTGTCCCAAAAAGAAATCTCCTAATTTATTTTGTTGCTACCACAATAGTGACGTGGCATGAGCGTTTTCTAATTCTAAATGCGCGGCCCATTGGTGCCGGTGAAATTCGTTTTGCAGTCGGTCCTTGATCAACGAATGCTGTTTTAACAAACAATTCGCTTGGTTCTACTTTAACGCCGTCTTCTTTATTAATAAGATTTGCGACTGCTGAGCGTAAAGTTTTTTCAGCATCTTTAGATGCATGTTTTGGCTGAAAATGAAGTATTTCGATTGCTTTATCAACGGAAATTCCTCTGATAAGATCAATTACTAATCTCATTTTTCTTGGTGATGAACCGATATACCTTGTAATAGCTTTTGCTTCCATAAACCTTTATTCCGTCCTATTTCGCTTTTGATGCTTTTTCAGCTTTAGTTCCAGGGTGACCTCTAAAAATACGAGTCGGTGAAAACTCTCCGAGTTTATGTCCAACCATATTTTCTGTAATATAAATCGGGATCATTTTATTACCGTTGTGAACCGCGATGGTGTGTCCAACGAACTCAGGAGAAATAGTTGAAGCGCGTGACCAGGTTTTGATAATTTTCTTTTGGCTTGTCTGGTTAAGCGTTTGAACTTTCTTCAACAATTTAAGATCAATAAAAGGACCTTTTTTAACTGAACGAGGCATATTAACTCTCTACTTACTTTCGTCTTTTGATAATAAGTTTACTAGATACTTTTTTATGTTTTCTGGTTTTCAAACCTTTAGCTTTTTGTCCCCATGGAGATACCGGATGACCGCCGCCAGAAGTTTTACCTTCACCGCCACCCATCGGGTGATCGACAGGGTTCATGGCAACACCACGTACATGAGAACGAATTCCGCGCCATCTGTTTCTACCGGCTTTTCCCTGGCTCAGGTTTGTTTGTTCCGCATTGCTTACTGTTCCGTAAGTAGCGTAACATTCTAATCTAACTAATCTGATTTCGCCGGAAGTTAATTTTAACTGGGCGTAATCACCTTCTTTAGCCATTAATTGGATTGCGGCACCGGCGCTTCTTCCAAGTTGTCCGCCTTTTCCAGGTTTCATTTCAACATTATGAATAAAACTTCCAAGCGGTAATTCTTTTAACGGAAGAGCATTTCCAATTTTAATTTCTGATCCTGTGCCGGATTGAATAGCTTCACCAACTTTTAATCCGTCGGGAGCGATAATATATCTTTTTTCACCATCGGCATAATGTAAAAGAGCAATTCTTGCAGTTCTATTCGGATCATACTCGATCGAGAAAACTTTTGCAGGGATACCGAATTTGTTTCTCTTAAAATCGATCAAACGATATCTTCTTTTATGACCGCCGCCAATGTGGCGTGAAGTAATACGTCCGTGATTATTTCTACCGCCGGATTTTTTTAAGGATACCGTTAGCGATTTTTCCGGGGTTGATTTTGTGATTTCATCAAATGTTGAAACCGACATAAATCGTGTTCCGGGAGTAACGGGTTTCATTTTTCTAATTGCCATTTATCGTAGCTCCAAATCCAATTTTCTTAAACTTGCTCAAATAAATCTATTTTATCACCGGTCTTTAACGAAACAAAAGCTTTTTTGTATTTGGCTGTGCTGCCGATAAATCTTCCTCTTTTAGAGAGTTGAGTTTTAACTTTGCCTTTGTTTACAACCGTATTAACCGAAGTAACCGTAACATTGAACTTTTTAGCAATTGCTTTAGCAATTTCAATTTTATTAGCTGTAACGGAAACCACAAAGCCATATTTGTTCTGCTCGGTATTACTTTTCGTAATCTTTTCCGTAAAAAGAGGTTTAATTAGTATTCCTTGCATTAGCTTACCACCTCTTTCTGAGCAGCTTGATTATTCAAAACTTCAATTGCACTTTTTTGTACTAAAAGAACTTGATTATTCAGTATCTGATAAGGCGCTGCGTTTTGTGCTTCAAGAACTTTTACTTTATAAATATTTCTACCGGATTTCCAAACGTTTTCTTGTTTTCCGTTAGTTAAAACTAAAGTTCTTTTGCCTTCAATCTTCAACGCTTTCAAGATCGAAATAAAACTTTGTGTTTTCGGACTTTCAAAATTAAAGTCATCGACAACAACTAATTGTTCATCTTTTACTTTATAGCTTAATGCTGATCTGCGGGCAAGAGCTTTAACTTTTTTAGGTAAATCTTGTCTGTAATCTCTTGGACGAGGGCCAAAGATAGTTCCACCACCAACCCAAAGTGGAGAGCGAGTTGTACCGGCACGTGCGCCGCCTCTTCCTTTTTGTTTCCAGGGTTTTTTACCGCCGCCGCTTACTTCGCCGCGTTCTTTAGTTTTGTGGGTTCCTTGTCTTTGATTGGCGAGATAAGCTTTAACCGATAAATAAACAACATGGTCATTCGGCACAATACCAAAGACGCTATCGACTAATTCAACTTTTTCACCGGACAAAGTGCCATCTATTTTGTAAACATCTATTAACATTTTTTTACCAAACTACTTTTTATACAATTCAACTATTGAGTTAATTGATCCTGGAATACATCCTTTAACAAAAATCACATTTTTTTCTGCGTTAACTTTAAGAACTTTCAAGTTATGAACGGTTATTGAATCGTTTCCCATTCTTCCGGCCATTTTCATTCCCTTAAAAACTCTTGACGGATAAGATGAAGAACCGATAGAACCCGGCGCTCTCAAACGATCACTCTGACCGTGAGTAGTTCCGCCAACACCGCCGAATCCGTGGCGTTTCATAACACCCTGGAAACCTTTTCCTTTGCTGATTCCGCGAACTTTTACTGATTCGCCTTCTGTAAAGAAAGAAACATTGATATCGTCTCCGACTTTATAAGAATCATCTGCAGGAAAAGCAAATTCTTTAAGAACAGCATAACATGGAAGATTATTCTTTTTGAAAAAACCAATTTCAGGTTTTGAAAAAGCTTTTTCTTTTTTTTCTTGAAAACCTAATTGTAATGCAGCATAACCATTCTTTTCAACCGTTTTAACGGCTGTAACTTTGCATGGACCAACTTCAATTGCGGTTGCAACGATACGTTGACCTTCTGCATTGTAAATATTTGTCATACCTAATTTCTTACCTAACAACCCGGACATGGTTACTCCAATTTCATTATAACTTAATCTCAATGTCAACACCGGCTGGGATATCCAGCTTACTTAAGGAATCAATTGTCTTTGAATTTGAATTATGAATATCAATAATTCTTTTATGAGCCCTGGTTTCGAACTGCTCACGTGATTTTTTATCCACGTGGGGAGAACGGAGAACTGTATACACCGTACGTTTCGTCGGTAACGGAATCGGTCCTGAAACGACTGCACCGGTACTTCTAACGGTTTTGATAATCTTTTCAGTCGATTTATCAATCAAAATATGATCATATGATTTTAGTTTAATACGAATCTTTTGACCAGGCACTTACATATCTCCTTAACAATTAATTAGACACAAAAAGGGAGCCTTAAACTCCCTTTTCGTTGTTCATTTCATTTATTCTATAATTTTACCAACAACACCGGCACCAACTGTACGTCCACCTTCACGGATAGCAAATTTCAATCCTTCTTCCATCGCAATGGTAGTAATAAGTGAAATTGATAAAACAACACTATCGCCAGGCATAACCATTTCAACACCTTCCGGCAAGGAAGCGACACCGGTTACGTCTGTTGTTCTAAAATAGAACTGAGGACGGTAGCCGTTGAAGAATGGAGTGTGACGTCCACCTTCATCTTTTGAAAGGATGTACACTTGAGCTTCAAATTTTTTGTGAGGAGTGATAGTTCCGGTTTTAGCAAGAACCATTCCTCTTTCGATTTCATTTTTATCAATACCGCGTAAAAGGATACCGGCATTATCTCCAGCCATAGCTGCGTCTAATTCTTTTCTGAACATTTCGATACCGGTAACAACTGTCTTTTTATGCAAGCCTAAACCGATGAGTTCAACTTCCTCTTGAATTTTTACTTGTCCTCTTTCAACTCTTCCGGTTGCTACTGTACCACGACCGGTAATTGAGAAAACATCTTCAACAGGCATTAAGAAAGGTTTATCAACGCTTCTTTCAGGAACAGGAATGTAACTGTCAACAGCATCCATAAGCTCCCAAATACAGTTATAACGCTCATCACTTGGATCGGCATTGCTTGCGCCGGCTTCCAAAGCTTGTAAAGCGGAACCTTTGATAATCGGAATCTCGTCTCCGGGGAATTCATATTTACTTAAGAGTTCTCTAATTTCCATTTCAACAAGATCAATTAATTCAGGATCATCAACTGCGTCAACTTTGTTCATGAAAACTACAATTCTTGGAACACCAACTTGGCGTGCTAAAAGAATGTGTTCTCTTGTTTGGGGCATAGGTCCGTCTGTTGCAGCAACCACAACAATAGCACCATCCATTTGAGCAGCGCCGGTAATCATGTTCTTAACATAATCGGCGTGACCAGGACAGTCTACGTGAGCGTAATGTCTTTTTGCTGTTGAGTATTCAACGTGCGCAGTAGCAATGGTAATACCACGTTCTCTTTCTTCAGGAGCATTATCAATAGAGTCGAAAGTTCTCACTTGAGAAAGACCTTTTCTGGCAAGAGCCATAGTAATAGCTGCAGTTAAGGTTGTTTTACCATGATCTACGTGACCGATTGTTCCGACGTTTACGTGCGGCTTACTTCTGTCAAATTTTTCTTTGGCCATTTAATTCTCCTTTTTACTTACTTTCTTTGAGTTCTTAAATATTATTTGTTTGTTAATGACTTTTACCAGACGATTTTTCAGCAATTTCTTCAGCAACTGATTTAGGAACTTCAGAATAATGTGAAAACTGCATTGAATAGATGGCTCTTCCCTGCGTCATTGAACGCAATACTGTAGAATAACCAAACATTTCAGCGAGCGGAACTTGAGCTTTGATAACCTGGGCATCTTTTCTAGCTGAAAATCCTTCTATTCTTCCTCTTCTTGAGTTTAGGTCTCCCATAACATCACCAAGATAATCTTCCGGAGAAATTACTTCAACCGCCATAATTGGTTCTAAAAGAATTGGATTAGCTTTTCTGGCACCGGCTTTAAATCCCATCGAACCGGCAACTTTGAATGACAATTCATCCGAATCAACATCATGATATGAACCATCATATAATTTTACTTTAATGTCAACCATCGGGAATCCGGCAACTACTCCATTTTTCATTGCTTCTTGAATACCGGCTGACACTGGAGCAATGTATTCCTTAGGAACAACACCGCCAACAATTCCATTTATAAATTCATACCCTTTGCCAACTTCATTAGGGCTTATTTCCAACCAAACATGTCCAAATTTTCCGCGTCCGCCTGATTGTTTAACAAACTTACCTTCTGCGTTAACAGTATTTGTAATAGTCTCGCGATAAGCAACCTGGGGTTTTCCAACATTTGCTTCAACTTTGAATTCGCGTCTCATTCTATCGACTAAAATTTCAAGGTGAAGTTCGCCCATACCACTGATAAGGGTCTGGCTAGTTTCATCATCAACTTTTACTTTGAACGTAGGATCTTCTTCAGATAATTTTGATAAGGCTTCCGAAAGTTTATCTTGATCGGCTTTTGTTTTAGGCTCAATTGCGATCTGGATAACCGGTTCCGGAAATATGATTTTTTCCATTACTACCGGGTCATCTTCGCTGCAAAGCGTATCACCGGTTCTTGTATATTTCAAACCGATGGCTGCTGCAATATCACCTGCGCGAACGCTTGAAACTTCTTCACGATGATTTGCGTGCATCTGCAATAAACGGCTAATTCTTTCCTTTTTCTGGCTAACAGAATTATAGACGTAAGAGCCGGCTTCTAATTTGCCTGCATACACTCTGAAAAATGTTAATTTTCCAACAAAAGGATCATTCATCATTTTAAAGGCTAACGCAGTAAATTTCTCGTTTTCACTAATTTTTCTTGTAACTAGATCGTTTGTATTTACATGATGAGCGCTAACATCAACGGAGTCAGACGGAGCCGGTAAAAAGTCAATAACCGCATCTAAAAGACGCTGAACACCTTTATTTTTGAAAGATGAACCACAAAGAACCGGAATAATTTTTGCTTCGATTGTAGCAGTTCTTAAAACTTTAATAATTTCTTGTTCGGATATTTCTTGGCCAGCGAGATATTTTTCTAAGAGCGTATCATCTACATCAGAAACCGCTTCCAACATCTCAGTACGATATTTGTTAGCAATTTCAACTAAATCATGTGGAATTTCCATTTCATCGTAAGTGCTGCCAAATGTTTCTTCGTGAAAAACTCTCGATTTAAATGAAATCAAATCAATAATACCTGAGAACATGTCACCTTCACCAATAGGTAAAGTAACCGGAATTGCGTTAGCTCCCAATCTTTCGCGGATCATTTGTAAAGCGTTGTAAAAATCAGCGCCAATACGATCCATCTTGTTGATAAAAGCAATTCTTGGAACTTGATATTTATCCGCTTGTCTCCAAACAGTTTCAGATTGAGGCTCAACACCGCCAACCGCACAAAACAAAGCGATCGCTCCGTCTAAAACCCTTAAAGATCTTTCAACTTCAGCAGTAAAATCAACGTGTCCGGGTGTGTCGATAATATTAATTTGATGATCTAACCAATAACAAGTGGTAGCCGCGCTGGTAATTGTAATTCCACGCTCTTTTTCCTGTTCCATCCAGTCCATCGTAGCAGCGCCGTCGTGAACTTCACCAAGACGGTGCAATTTTCCGGTATAATATAAAATTCTCTCGGTCGTAGTTGTTTTACCGGCATCAATGTGTGCCATAATTCCAATATTACGAACTTTTTCTATAGGGTAAAGCTGTGCCATTCTTCTTTCTTAAATTTTCATTACCACTTAAAATGAGCAAAAGCTTTGTTTGCTTCAGCCATTTTATGAGTTTCTTCTTTTTTCTTAACTGACGAACCTTCATTATTTGAAGCCGCCAACAATTCGTTTGCTAATTTAACAGACATCGATTTCTCGCTGCGTTTGCGCGCATAGGTTTTAATCCATCTCATCGCCAAAGCAATTCGTCTTTCAGGACGAACTTCCATCGGAACTTGATAGGTAGCTCCGCCAACTCTTCTGCTGCGAACTTCAATAAGAGGTTGTACGTTGCTCATTGCTTTTTTAAAGACTTCAATACCCGGCTTTTTAGTTTTTTCTTCTAAAATGTCAAATGCAGAGTAAACGATGTCTCTTGCAACTGATTTTTTTCCTTCGTACATGATTGCATTAACAAATTTTGCAACAATCATATCGTTGAATTTAGGATCGGGTTTTACGTAACGCTTTTCAGCTCTTTTCTTTCTCATACTTCTTATTTCGATTTAGGTTTTTTGGCGCCATATTTAGATCTGCTTTGTTTTCTGTCTTCAACACCGCTTGTATCAAGTGTACCACGGATAATATGGTAACGAACACCGGGAAGATCTTTAATTCTTCCGCCGCGTATCAAAACGATCGAGTGCTCTTGAAGGTTATGTCCTTCGCCTGGAATATAGGCAGTTACTTCCATATTATTTGTTAAGCGAACTCTCGCAACTTTTCTTAAAGCGGAGTTAGGCTTTTTGGGAGTAGTTGTATAAACTCTTGTACAAACTCCACGTTTTTGTGGGCATCCGTCAAGGGCGGGAGCCTTACTGTTCGATTTAATAACCTTGCGACCTTTTCGCACTAATTGGTTGATTGTTGGCACTAAAAACTCTCCAAAAATTCTTTAATTAAAAAAATTAGCCTTACAATATATGATTAATATTATTTTTTGTCAAGAAAACCAGTCTGTTTTTTGCTTTTTATTTTAAGCTTCTTGAGAAATTGTCTCAGTTTCTGTTACTTCCGGTTCAAGAGATTTCAAAATAACGTTTTTATATTTTTTAAGTCCGGTTCCAGCAGGAATTAATTGTCCCATGACAACATTTTCCTTCAGCCCACGCAAAGTATCATTTTTTGCTGCGATAGCTGCATTAGTCAATACTTTAGTGGTTTCTTGGAATGAAGCTGCCGAAATGAAGCTCTCGGTCGATAATGCAGCCTGTGTAATTCCAAGCAGAATGTGCTCGAAAGTAGCCGGTTTTGCGTCACGAACTTCTACTTCTTTTTTAGCTTTTCTCTTAAGATCAGCATCAATTTCGCGAAGTTTGGCCTTCCCTATTACTTGTCCCTCTTTCAACTTAGCATCTCCTTTAGAGACGACTACCGAAGAATTTAAGATTCTCTGGTTTTCTTCAAAGAAATCATAACGATCGACAGTATCGTCTTCCAAAAATTTAGAGTCGCCGGAATCCACAATACGCAGTTTCTGCAGCATTTGTCTAACGATAACCTCAATGTGTTTATCATTAATTTTTACACCCTGCAAGCGATAAACGTCCTGAATTTCATTTAACAAATATTCCTGAACCGCATTTGTTCCATTGATCTTCAAAATGTCATGTGGATTGATTGGACCATCGGTGATTTTTTCACCGGCAGGAATTTCATCACCTTCTTGGACTAAAACGTGTTTGGATAACGGTACATTGTACTTTTTCTGATCGGAATCATCGATTGCAACAACAAGGATTTCTCTCGATCCCTTCTTTTTTGCTCCGAATTTAACAATTCCTTCAATTTCAGAAACAATTGCCGGCTCTTGAGGGCTTCTGGCTTCAAAAAGTTCAGTAACTCTTGGAAGACCACCTGTGATATCTCTTGATTTTGAGGCTTGTTTTGAAATTTTTGCCAAGATAGTTCCCGCAAAAATTTCTTCTCCTTCTTCAACAGAAAGGAAAGCACGAATCGGTAAGTTGAATGTTTTTGAAGTTCCATCATGGGATTCAATTGCAATACTTGGAGTCAAGTTTTTATCTTTTGACTCAATTACGATTTTTTGAACGTGACCGGTCTGCTCATCAGTAATTTGCTGAATTGTGTTATTGTCGATCAAGTCAATAAATTTAACTTTACCTGTAATATCACTGATAATTAACGAGTTATATGGATCGTGATTGTACAAAGGTGTCTTCTTGCTAACTTTCGTGCCTTCACGTACGTGCAATTCAGCGCCGTAAGGAACATCGTATTTCTTGATTACAACATCGTTATCATCATAAATTTCTACTGAACCACGGCGTCCGGTAACAACTTGAATTTTTCCCATGAAACCGTCTTTTTCAACCGAATTAATTCTGTTGAATTTAATGTAACCACTTACCGCTGATTCAACCTGCGATTGACTCGCGATACGTGAAGATGTACCACCTAAGTGGAAGGTTCTAAGTGTAAGCTGAGTTCCAGGTTCACCAATTGATTGCGCCGCAACAACGCCTACTGCTTCACCTACTTCAACCAATTTACCGGTTGTAAGGTTTCTACCGTAACATTTGGCGCAAACACCATGTTTCGATTCACATGTAAGCACAGTTCTAATATAAACTGAATCAATATTCGCATCTTCAATGCGTTGAGCGATGGTTTCTGAGATCAGTTCACCGGCTCCAACTATCAACTCGTCGGTTTTTGAATCATAAATATCTTCTTGAGAAACGCGTCCCGTTATACGTTCAGCAAGCGGTTCTCTTTCTTCTTCAACATCTTTTAACGCGGTTATATGAATTCCAAGAATTGTTCCGCAATCAATATCAGTAATAATAACATCTTGAGAAACGTCTACTAATCTTCTTGTTAAATAACCGGCATCGGCTGTTTTAAGAGCAGTATCAGCAAGACCTTTTCTTGCGCCGTGAGTGGAAATAAAGTACTCAAGAACCGATAAGCCTTCTTTAAAGTTAGCGATGATCGGGTTCTCAATAATTTCACCGGCTTGACCGCTTAAAGATTTCTGCGGTTTCATCATCAATCCGCGCATTCCGGCTAACTGGCGAACTTGTTCTTGTGAACCTCTCGCGCCTGAGTCAACCATCATGTGGATTGCGTTAAATCCGTTTTCAGCTTTCTTTAGTTTTTCCATCAAAATTTTGGCAACGTCGTTTGTCGTGTGTGTCCAAACGTCGATGATCTTGTTATAGCGTTCAGTATCGGTAATAACGCCTTGCTCATGCTCATTAAGGATTTGCTCAACTTTTTCATTTGCGCTGGTGATATAAGTTTCCTTCTCAGCAGGAATAAGCATATCACTAAAGCTGATTGACAATCCGCCCGCGGTAGCGTAACGGAATCCTGTTGCTTTTAAATCATCAAGGAACTTAGCGGTAACTTTATTACCGAGTTTAAGAAATACTTTACCGATAAATCCGCCGAAAGTTTTCTTTATAAGAAGATGGTTAAAATATCCCATTTCTTTGGGAACGATTTGGTTGAAAATTACTCTACCTGTAGTGGTTTCGATCATTTCACCGTCAATGCGAACATTAACTTTTGCGTGAAGCCCAACAACTTTATTGTTATAAGCGATGATCGCTTCGTCAGCATTTCCAAAGGTCATTCCTTCGCCAAGATCGCCATCTTTTTTCTTTGTAAGGTAATAACAGCCAAGAACGATATCTTGTGTCGGAACTACAATCGGACTTCCGTTTTGAGGCGAAAGAATATTGTGTGAACTAAGCATTAACAAAGCTGCTTCAAGTTGAGCTTCGTAAGAAAGCGGAACGTGAACAGCCATCTGATCGCCGTCGAAATCTGCGTTGAACGCCGTACAAACCATCGGGTGTAACCGTATAGCTTTTTCATCGATAAGCACCGGTTGAAATGCTTGGATACCAAGTCTGTGCAACGTTGGAGCGCGGTTTAATAATACCGGGTGTCCGTCAATAATTTTTTCTAAGACTTCCCAGATGATAGGGTCTTTTCTATCAACAACTTTTTTAGCGCTTTTAACTGTTTTGTTGTGTCCGCGTTCAATTAATTTTCTAATAACGAACGGCTTGAATAACTCAATTGCCATATCCTTTGGCAAACCGCACTGGTGCAATTTTAATTCAGGACCAACAACGATAACCGAACGGCCGGAATAATCAACTCTTTTACCTAAAAGATTCTGGCGGAATCTTCCTTGTTTTCCTTTAAGCACATCACTTAAAGATTTTAAAGGACGATTGTTATCGCTTCTTACAGCGGAACCGCGGCGTGAGTTATCAAAGAGCGCGTCAACAGCTTCTTGAAGCATTCTTTTTTCGTTACGAAGAATAACTTCCGGGGCTTTAATATCGATCAATCTTTTTAAACGGTTATTACGGATAATAACGCGTCTGTATAAATCATTTAAATCCGATGTAGCAAATCTTCCGCCTTCTAAAGGAACGAGCGGACGAAGTTCCGGTGGAATAACCGGAATGTAACTGAGCGTCATCCATTCAGGTTTGTTTGGAAGTTTTCCTTCTTTTTCGCGGAAAGCTTCAATCACTTTTAATCTTTTAAGAATTTCTTCTTTTTTCTGCTGCGAAGTTTCAACTTTAACTTGCTCACGTAAAGTATTGAAAAGAGCTTCTGTGTCCGTCTGCTTCAATAATTCTTTAACAGCATCACCACCAATACGTGCGTAAAATTTGTTCGGATCATTTTCAGGGAGACGGTCGTTGCCAGCAGGTAATGAGTTTAATACTTCAAAATACTGATCTTCAGAAATTAAATCTTTACGTTTAAGACCTGTTGGTCCCGGATTCATAACAACGTAAGATTCGTAGTAAATAACTCTTTCAAGTTCTTTAGTACTAAATCCCAACATGTTACCAATTTTTGAAGGCAACGAGCGGAAGAACCAGATGTGAACAACAGGAACGGCAAGAGCTATATGCCCCATTCTTTCCCGGCGCACACTCTTCTGAGTTACTTCAACGCCGCAGCGATCGCAAACGATGCCTTTGTATCTGATTCTCTTATATTTACCACAGTAGCATTCCCAGTCACGAGTTGGTCCGAATATTTTCTCGCAGAAAAGTCCGTCTTTTTCAGGACGAAAAGTTCTGTAGTTAATAGTTTCAGGTTTCGTGATCTCGCCGTGTGAGCGTGATAAAATATCATCCGGACTCGCCAGAGTGATAGTAATATTTGTTATTTCTCTCGAAGTATTTTCTTGATTTCTGAAGGACATTTATAGTCTCCTTATCCCGCAACGCGGGACGTTATAAAATTATTTAGCGTTAATTAATATGAATATCCAAGCCTAAGCCCTGGAGTTCTTTAATAAGAACGTTAAACGATTCCGGCACATTCGGCACCGGTAAATTTTCACCTTTAACAATGGCTTCATACACTTTTGAACGTCCGGAAACATCATCACTTTTTACAGTTAATACTTCCTGTAAAATATTTGAAGCTCCGTAACCTTCAAGTGCCCAAACTTCCATTTCTCCAAATCTCTGACCGCCAAATTGGGCTTTTCCACCAAGAGGCTGCTGAGTAATGAGGGAGTATGGTCCAATTGAGCGTGCATGAATTTTATCATCAACCATGTGTCCCAATTTTAACATGTAGATATAGCCGCAAGTAACTTTCTGATGGAATTTTTCACCGCTTCGTCCATCATAAAGCTCTACTTTACTACCGGTATCTAAACCGGCTTTTGCCAACCAGCTTTCAACGTCACCTAACTTTGCCCCATCAAAGATAGGAGTAGCAAACTTAACACCGAGCAGTTTTCCGACCCAGCCAAGAGCTGTTTCATACAACTGTCCGAGGTTCATACGAGAAGGAACGCCGAGCGGATTCAAAATAATATCAACAGGAGTTCCGTCTGGCATAAACGGCATGTCTTCAACTGGAACAACTTTAGAGACAACACCTTTATTTCCGTGGCGTCCTGCCATTTTATCGCCAACTGATATTTTACGTTTTTTAGCTACGTAAACTTTAGCAAGTTGAACGATTCCCGGGGGTAATTCGTCTCCAATTTGAATTTTGATTTTCTCTCGTTTAAAATCTTCTTCATAATCACTTAAACGATCAAAGTAATTTGCATATAATCTTTGCACGATCTGGTTGACTTTCTTAGTCTCGAACCAACCGGTTGTATAATCTAATTTTGTAACATCATCCAGATCGGAGAATGTTTTTTCTTTGATGGCGGTACCACTTCTTAGAACAACCGAACCATCCAAATCACGAATGCCGGTAGAAGTTTGACCATCACAGATAGTTGTTAGTTTATCGACTAATTTTTTGTAGTGCGAAGTTACTTTAGATTTATGAGCAGTCTCTATCTGGTCGAAAGATTTTTTCTCAACCTTTTTTCCGTCAGCTTCTTTTTTCTTACGGCTGAATAATCTTGTTTTGATTACGGTTCCGCGAATACCGGGAGAAGCTTTAAGTGATGCGTCTTTAACATCGCCTGCTTTATCTCCAAAGATAGCGCGTAACAATTTTTCTTCCGGTGTCGGATCGGTTTCCCCTTTCGGAGTAATTTTTCCGATTAAGATATCGCCTTCTTTTACTTCGGCGCCAACGTGAATAATTCCGTTTTCATCAAGATTCTTTACGGCTTCTTCACTTACGTTTGGAATTTCCCGTGTAAGTTCTTCCTCACCGCGCTTGGTTTCTCTAACTTGTAATTCAAATTCTTCAACATGAAGAGATGTGAAAGTATCGTTAGCAACAAGTCTTTCACTTAAGATGATAGCATCCTCAAAGTTGTAACCGCGCCACGGCATAAATGCAACAAGTACGTTTTTACCAAGCGCTAATTCACCTTGATCAGTTGCGCAGCCATCGGCAATAACTTCACCTTTTTTAACACGTTGTCCTTCCCTAACAATCGGTTTTTGGTTGATGCTGGTTTCCTGATTTGTACCCGAAAATTTTATCAGTTGATAAGTTTCTCTGCGAACATCATCAAAACTTGTGATAGCTTCAATTGATTTCGGATCGGTGTCATAAACAACCGTAATTTTATTTGAATCAACAAACTCGATGAATCCGTCATCTTCAGCAAGAATAACTGCGCGAGAATCTACAGCAATTTTTCCTTCGAAACCGGTTCCAACAATCGGGGCTTCAGTTACCATCAAAGGTACTGCCTGGCGCATCATGTTTGAACCCATTAATGCTCTGTTCGCATCATCATGTTCAAGGAATGGGATTAAGGCTGCCGCTGCGCTTACGATCTGTGCCGGGGCAACATCCATAAATTGTAATTGTTCGTGGTGAACGATCGGAAACTCACCTTTATTTCTTGATTTGATTCTATCATTAACAAAATCATTTTTTTCATTCAATTCTGCATTAGCCTGAGCAATCGTGTACAAATCTTCCTGTTCAGCAGTTAGATAAGTTACTTCTTCAGTGGCTTTTCTTCCTTTTACTTTGCGGTATGGAGTTTCGAGGAATCCATATTTATTAACTCTTGCAAAGATTGTTAACGAAGAAATAAGACCGATATTCGGACCTTCAGGGGTTTCAATCGGGCACAACCGGCCGTAATGAGTATAGTGAACGTCACGAACTTCAAATCCGGCACGTTCTCTTGTTAAACCGCCAGGTCCAAGGGCAGACATTCTTCTTTTGTGAGTTAACTCAGCAAGCGGATTTGTCTGATCCATGAATTGCGACAAAGGATTTGTCCCGAAGAAAGCATTGATAACGCTGCTGATTGTTCTGGCGTTTACTAATTCTTGCGGTGTGAAATTTTCGGAATCACGAACATTCATTCGTTCTTTGATAGTTCTTGACATACGAGAAATACCAACATTAAATTGTTGTTGAATTTGCTCGCCAACCGTTCTAACTCTTCTATTTCCTAAGTGATCAATATCGTCGGTCGATTCCAATCCGTTTTTCATGCGGATAATGTACCGCATGATTTCAATGATATCAACCGGAGTTAGTACTGTTGTGGTTTCAGGAATATCTAATTTCAATTTATCGTTCATGCGATGACGACCAACGTCACCAAGATCATAACGTTTATCATTAAAGAACAGTTTTTCTATGAGAGAAGCGGCAGTATCAACATCCGGGGCTTCACCGGTACGGAGTTGACGATAAATCGCGAATAAAGCTTCTTCTTTTGTATGAGCCGGATCTTTTCTTAAGGTATTAAGGATCAAACTCTGATCAGTATTAACTTCTGCGCTAATAAATTTAATTTCATCAACTTCAGCGTCTTTAACTCTTTCAACATCTTCTTCCGAGAAAACACTTTCTCTTGATAAGAAAATTTCACCGCTCGATGTATCAAATACGTCGCTGGCGATCATTCTGCCGATGTAGTCTTCAATTTTAACTTTATTTACATTTACGGTTTCAACCAAATCAAAGAGTTGGAGTATTTCTTCATCGTTTGTATACCCAAGAGCTCTTAATAAAGTTGTCGAAGGGAACTTTTTTCTTCTATCGATGTAAACGTATAAGATATGATTAATATCTGTCGCAAATTCAACCCATGATCCTTTA
>Ga0209417_1004117_pt1 | contig 17923 bp, 10 predicted proteins | sample RifGroF2_FD_184002 | JGI IMG/M metagenome (GOLD analysis project Ga0209417, IMG submission 184002) | Groundwater microbial communities from Rifle, Colorado, USA - Groundwater F2 (SPAdes) (version 2) | ecosystem: Environmental > Aquatic > Deep subsurface > Groundwater | place: Rifle, Colorado... | reverse complement strand
CCGAACAGCCAGTTCTTCACAAACGCGGCGATGACCTCAGAATAGACTGGGGATATGGCTATCTGGCTGTTCCGAACGACAATAGCCCGGTAACCGCCATCGGTGCAGGTGATGCGGTAAGGAAGTTTTTTTCAGTCGAAGGCAAGCTGCCGGTGAGTAACGAATCCGATACACCCCGCGCCGTAAAGGATGGGTTATTTGTGATGGCAGCTACCTGGGACCTGGGTCCGGTGGGTACCACTTCTGTTTACCGTTATCTCATGCTTGGGTACGATGACCTTTTCAGCATCCGGTATTTCAACCAAAACCTTAAACCATACTGGCGGCGGGACGGAATGGACATGCAAGCCCTCCTGCCAATCGCAGCCCGTGAATATACAGGGCTCTATCAACGCTGCAAACAATTTGACGATGAACTGATTAAAGATATTTCAAGCGTTGGAGGATCAAAATATGCCCAGGTCACCTCACTGGTTTACCGCCAGTGCCTGGCAGCACATAAAGTTACAGCCGATGCAGCCGGTGAACCGCTGGTCTTTTCAAAGGAGAACTTCAGCAATGGCTGCATTGCCACCGTTGACGTGATCTATCCTGCGTCCCCCTTCTTCTTCCTGATGAGCCCAGCGCTCACAAAGGGAATGCTCAAACCGCTGCTTGACTATTCCGCTTCCAGCCTGTGGAAGTGGGACTTCGCCCCCCATGACCTGGGAACCTATCCGCATGCTACCGGTCAGGCTTATGGCGGAGGTGAACAAACCGAAGAGAACCAGATGCCGGTGGAGGAGACCGGCAATATGCTGATCATGATGGACGCGCTGGCCAAAGCGGATGGCAATGGAGAATTTGCCAACCAGCACTGGCCCCTGCTCGAGAAATGGGCCAAATATCTTATGAGCAAAGGATTTGACCCGGAAAACCAACTCTGCACCGATGACTTTGCAGGCCACCTGGCTCACAATATTAACCTTTCGGCCAAAGCTATTGTTGCAATCGCAGCCTATGCCGACCTATGTGAGATTACGGGCCGTAAATCAGAAGCCGTCCAATACCGGCAACAGGCAGAAACCTTTGCAAGGGATTGGGTCAGGCTCGCGACGGAAGGCGACCATACAAGACTGGCCTATGACCAGCCCGGAACCTGGAGTCAGAAATACAACCTGGTTTGGGATAAACTATTACGACTCAACCTGTTTCCAAAGGATGTTGTACAGAAAGAAATCGATTTCTACAAAAAAATACAGGCTCCGTACGGCTTGCCGCTCGACAACCGCGAGCGCTGGACAAAAACCGACTGGATCCTGTGGACCGCAACGATGGCCAATAACCAGACGGATTTTGATGCCCTTTTCAATCCGGTTTATGACTTCATCAATGCAACTCCCCAGCGTGTACCCGTAACCGACTGGTACGTGGCCGACAATGCCTATAAGGTTGGATTCCAGGCTCGTCCGGTAATTGGCGGACTTTTTATCAAGGCGCTGGAGAATCCCTATATCTGGAAGAAATGGTACAAATCAGGCGCCGTTACCCCCGGGAAGTGGGCGCCGCTTCCCATAGTCAAAGGCGGCAAAACCATCCTTTCCGACTCAAGAACTGAATCCCGCACCTGGATGTATACCACCGAAAAGCCTTATGGTAACTGGTTCTCCGAGAGCTATACCCCATCGGGCTGGAAAAGCGGGCCAGCAGGCTTTGGAACCGAAGAAACTCCAGGGGCCAAAGTGCGCACTACCTGGAACACGAGTGATATCTGGCTTCGGATGGATTTCAATATTCAAACAGTTCCATCCGAAGAGCTAGGTCTCCTCATCCATCACGATGAAGATTGCGAGATATACATCAATGGAATCTTGGCTGCGACACTTCCCGGATACACGGCAACTTACAAACCCTGGCCCCTCGGCAAAAAAGCAGGTGAACTCCTGAAAACCGGTCGAAATGTCATTGCAATCCATTGTCATCAAACCGACGGCGGCCAATACATCGACGCCGGACTTATATCAATTGTCAAATAATGTACATTTGAACTGACTTACCAAAAACTAAACTATGTCAAACATTTTATCGCTCGGATGGATCGATTATGGAGTCATGATGATCTATTTCGTTTTTGTTCTCGGCATCGGCTGGGCGCTGAAACGATACATGAAATCCTCCTCTGAATTTCTCGAGGCCGGCCGTTCACTCCCTGCCTGGGTTACGGGACTGGCCTTCATTTCAGCCAACCTCGGTGCGCTTGAAGTAATCGGGATGGCCGCCTCGGGTGCCCAATACGGGCTGATGACCGCACATTTTTACTGGATCGGTGCAATTGCGGCTATGGTTTTCCTGGCCCTGTTCATGATGCCGTTCTATTACGGATCAAAAGCCCGGTCGGTTCCTGAATACCTGAAACTACGGTTTGACGAAAAAACCCGGGGCCTTAACGCAATTGCCTTTGCGTTGATGACTATCCTGGCTTCCGGAATTTCAATGTACGCCCTGGCGGCATTGATGGAAAAATTACTGAACTGGCCCTTCGACGTAAGCGTTTGGGTATCAGCATTTATAGTATTGGCCTACACCTACCTGGGAGGCTTGTCTTCAGCCATTTACAACGAAGTCCTTCAATTCTTTATCATTGTTATCGGCCTCTTCCCATTGGTTTTCCTGAGCCTTAAAGACGCAGGCGGCTGGGCAGGCATGACCGACACGCTTAACGAGGTGGCCGTTGCCAGAGGGTTTGAACCGGGCACCTGGACCTCCACCTGGGCGCATACAGGATCGGCGGCCTCCAACCCGATGGGTGTGGAATGGTTCGGAATCATCATGGGGCTGGGCTTCGTCCTCTCCTTCGGATACTGGTGTACGAACTTTCTAGTCGTTCAGCGGGCCATGGCTGCGGATTCGATGAACGCCGCCCGGAAAACCCCGCTGATCGGAGCCCTACCGAAAATGTTCATCCCTTTCCTGGTAATCCTGCCCGGTATGGCTGCAATGGCCCTGGCCGCCAAAGGAACACTGACTCTCGACCTTATGCCCAATGGCAGTCCGAACTATAACTCGGTCATCACCTCGATGCTCGGGCATTACTATCCTGCAGGGATCCTGGGTCTGGGTCTCACAGCCCTGCTGGCCTCTTTCATGTCGGGGATGGCAGGTAACGTTTCCGCATTCAACACAGTCTGGACCTATGATATCTATCAAAGCTATATCCGGCCGAACCAGAGCGACAAGCACTACCTGACGGTCGGCCAGATAGCAACAGTGGCCGGTGTGATCGTCAGTATTGGTGCCGCATACCTGGCCCGGCAGTTCGGTAATATCATGGATTTCCTCCAGATGGTCTTTTCCATGGTAAACGCCCCACTTTTTGCCGTGCTCTCACTTGGGATGTTCTGGAAAAGAGCCACCGGTAACGCAGCATTCTGGGGATTACTGATCGGCATTGGCTTTGCCCTGGTACACCATGGCTTGACAATTCCCCAAGGCGCCTCACCTGACGAGATTATCAAGGGAGGATGGATCAGCGTGGTTCATACCTACCCGAGCGGAATGGCCCAAAGTTTCTGGACAGCAATCATTGCATGGTGCTCTGCAACTCTCGTTACGGTTAGTATGACTTTCGTAACCAAACAAAGAAAAACAGATGCAGAACTTGTTGGTCTCGTTTATTCCCTCACCCCCCGCATTGTGGTGGAAGAGGCAAAATGGTACAACCGCCCGAAAGTACTCGCCATTATTGTTGGGATAATTACTGTAGCATTAACCATTATTTTCTGGTAGGAGGAATAGTATGAAACTAGATATAAAAATTCCGATCGGATTGCTCTTTACCATTTTCGGTCTGGCCCTTTCGATTTACGGCCTCGCAACCGGTGGTAATACGGAAATGTATGCCAAATCGCTCGGCTACAATGTTAACATCTGGACCGGGCTGGTTATGCTGGTCTTTGGAATATTTATGCTCCTGCTGGCCAGAAGAGACAAGAAAAAAGCTTGAAATGAAAATCAGGAAAATTATTACAGGTGTCACCGTCTTGCTGCTATTGATAATTCTCGCCGGATTAATTCTTATTTCCAGCGTTAAAAACAGGGCACTGCCCGATTATAGCCAGGATGTACAATTAGCCGGTTTATCAGGAAAGGTTGAAATCATTCGTGATTCCTTCGCTATTCCTCATATTTATGCAGAAAATGAACCGGATCTCTATATGGCAGTCGGGTTTGTTCTGGCACAGGACAGGCTCTGGCAGATGGATCTTCTGCGGAGGGTAACAACCGGCCGTCTTTCAGAGATATTCGGGCCTGATATGGCCGATGCCGATCAGTTGCTCCGGTCGCTGCAGATGACCCGCAAATCAAGAAAAATCCTGGCCGGCGCCTCCCCTGAACTGATTCAGGCACTGAATTCCTTTTGTTCCGGGGTGAACCAGTATATCGACAAGGCGGGGAAGAAACTCCCGCCCGAATTCACTCTGATTGGGTACAAACCGGAACCCTGGTTGCCGGAGAATTCCATAAACCTGATCGGATACATGGCCTGGGATCTTTCGACCGGCTGGGGAACCGAAGTCCTGTTACACCAACTGAAATCAAAAGTTGGACCCGACCTTTTTACCGATCTGCTGCCAGACCTCCTGAAGCAAAGCTCCTATGTCTATCCCGATTTCAGTATCGACCCGGAATCTGAAGCAATTCTAGGCAGCCTTAATAAAGTGGTATCCCGGATTGATGAGCTGGGTCTGGATGTATTCGGGGGAAGTAACAACTGGGCCGTCAGCGGCGAAAAAAGTACAACGGGTAAGCCTCTGTTGGCCAACGATATGCACCTTGGACTAATGATACCAGGCATCTGGTATCAGATGCACCAGGTGATCCCCGGTAAACTGAATGTTACCGGTGTCGTTCTGCCGGGCCAACCGATGGTGATTGCCGGTCATAACGAACGGATCGCCTGGGGATTTACAAACGTCATGGTGGATGATGTTGACTTTTATGAGGAGACCATAAATCCGGCTAATCCCGATGAGTACCAATTTAACGGCGAATGGGTTAAGATGGAAAAAACCGAAGAGCTGATTCTGACAAGTAAAGGGGATACCATTCGCCGCCAGAACCGCTTTACCCACCGCGGACCGGTCATTTCATCATTTAAAAAGGAAAAAAACAAAACTATTTCGATGCGTTGGCTGGGCAATGAGGAAAGCAACGAATTACGTACGGTTTACTTGCTGAACCGGGCCGCCAACTGGGACCAGTTTCGCGAGGCACTTGTAACCTTTGTTTCAGTGAACCAAAATGCCGTTTATGCCGATGTAGACGGGAATATCGGTTTACAATCAACCATCGGAATACCCATTCGCAAGGAGCCTGGATTTCAGGTTTTTCCAGGTGCTACCGACGAGTTCGACTGGAAGGGTCTGGTCCCCTTTAATGAGCTGCCGGTTGTTTTCAATCCTCCGTCGGGTTTCGTTTCATCTGCCAACAACCGAACCGCAAATCCCGGTTATCCGTATTACATCAGTGCATGGTTTGATATGCCCTACCGGAAAGACCGCATCGATGAGCTGCTGAATTCAAAACAGAAACTCTCGGCCGATGACTTTGCGGCCATCCAGGCGGACCGGACCTCAAAAATGGCAAAAATGTTTCTGCCTGTTTTTCTGGCTCAAACGCAGGGTTCCGATACCGGTGACCCGGATATCCAGGAGTCAGCGGACCTGCTTAAAAAGTGGGACTTCACCATGGATCCCGGAAGTCCGGCTGCAGCACTTTTCGATACATGGTATTACCACGTGACAAAAAATCTGGCCAGGGATGAGATGGATTCCGTTTTCTTCGAATCCTTCCTTTCTGACAGGACCCTGGTGAAGAATTTTATGGAAAATATCCTGAATAATCAGGAATCAGGATGGTGCGACAATAAAAACACGACGGGCAGCAAGGAAACCTTTTCCAACATTGTAACCCTTTCCCTTTCCGAGAGTGTTTCATGGCTCAGGGATCAGATCGGAGGGCCTCCTTCCGGATGGGAGTGGGGAAAAATTCACACCTTCACCATCAAGCATCCGATGGCCAGTGTAAAATTGCTGGATAAAGTTTTCGGACTTAGTCGCGGCCCCTATCCGGTGGGGGGCAGCTTTCACACAGTGGGGCCCTACTCCTATCCGTTTTACGATCCATCCGGAGTTGATCACGGAGCATCCCACCGCCATATCTTTAACCTCGGTAACCTGGATGCCTCGCATACCGTCATTCCAACCGGCACTTCCGGAATTCCGGCCAGCAGGTACTATTGTGACCAGACCGAACTCTATGTCCATAACCAGTATCATCCGGACTATATCACGAGGGCAAATGTTGAGAAATCGGCACGGTACCGGATGATGATCACAGGGAAATGACCGACGACCGACGACCGATGACGGATGACGGATGACGGATGACGGATGACGGATGATAAAAAAGGCCGCCCCAATGAAGAGGCGGCCTTTTTAGTGGTTATCTCTATTTTTTAATAACCTTCTTTTTCGCGGTGAATTCAACCTCACCTTCGGAATAGGTGGCTGTGCCCTTGATTCCTTCTGCTGAAAAAGAGGCTTTTATGTTAATGTACTCACCTTCAAGGTAAACCGAGAATGTCATAACATTCTTGTCATACTTTACCGTCGTCCCTTTAACGGCATATTCACCAAATTTCATGGTTGCAGTGAAAACCCCCTTTTCTTTGACTACCACAATATCCCCGGCACCGTAACCTTCCGGGGCCATGGGCGCTGAAAACGTCCAGGTGCCTACGGGATCCACATCCCCGGGATCGGGAATAAATGACTGCAAGCCAATGGCTGCGAACACAAGCAAAGCCAGTAGTAATGAGATCTTTTTCATTAGGGTTGATTTTAATTTGACCAAAAATATATCTATTTACGTATTTTTATACCGATGAAGAAATTTCTTTTCCTCCTTTTACTGCTCAGTGGTGCGGCCGGATTCTCCTATTGCCAGGACCGTGTCATTGTGATTCACCAACCGCCGCAGCTCAGGGTGGATGCGGGAAAAGACATAATCATCACAGCCGGGCAGGCTTGCAGGCTTGGAGATAACCCTACCGCGTCGGGAGGAACCGGCAATTATTTTTATCGCTGGGAACCGGCCAGCACCTTAAATGATCCGACCGCCTCAAATCCCATCGCAAATCCTGGAAAAACAACCACTTATATGGTAGTGATCACTGATGCATTAAAATGTACCTCGGCCGATGAAATAACCGTGGTGGTGGAATCCTCAGGTATTGGAGAAAATGAAAGAAAGTTAACGGTTGAAGTGTATCCCAACCCAACTGATGGCTTGCTTCATATCCGGGCATCAAATTGTACCGGGAATTGCCTGGTGGAGATCTTTAACTCACTGGGGCAGAAAATACACTTCAGGACCCTGGAATCACAAGGCGAGCTGAATGAGCCTTTTGACCTCTCGGGGCAGCCGGCCGGACTATACTATATCCGGCTGATTAATAATAAGAACCTGATCATTAAACCGGTAATTCTGAGGTAAAAACATGAAGGCCCGCATCCTTGTCTGGATACTCGGATTACTGTTTTTATCGGCAGCAGTGCCGCTTTCTTCACAAAATCTGACTCAATATAAAAGCGGAAATTCACAAAAAGTCCTCAAAAACACAACTATACAAATTAAAGCAGAGTCGTACAGGGGAATGTTACAATGGCAGTGGTCACAGGATACATTATTATGGGAGGATTTAGCCGACCAGACAAGAGAAATCCTCACACAAACCATAAAATCTGATATATATTTCCGGGTTGGGGTTAAGGAAAACACCTGCGACTGGCTTTATTCTGATTTTATTAAATACATTCCGATTGAACCCGCTACGATCAATACTTACCCTGTAACTGACATCGGAATATATGTAGCCACTGCAAGCGGTGAAATTATGGACAGTGGCAATGATACCATCAGGATGGCCGGCATTTGCTACGGTCTCGCACCGAATCCTGACACAACCGGACTAAAAATCCAAACGGAGTCGGCCAGCTGGATTTTTCAGCTGCTTCTTTCAGGGTTGCAGCCTAATACCAACTATTACGTCAGAGCCTTTGCCGTGAATGATGCCGGCATCAGCTATGGTTCCCAGACTATTTTTACAACCATGGTTGGGTTTCCTGAGATTGTTACAGATACGGTAACCCAGATTTCTGACAGTTCAGCCATACTCACCGCTTCCTTCATACTTCCCGGCGGCGGAACAGCTTTTGAGGCAGGATTTTATTGGGGTACCGATGAGAATCCTGAATTATCCGGGTCTTATTTTAGCCTGGAGCCTGAAACAAACCCGTTCAGTGTCCTGATTTCAGGGCTGAGCCCAAACATTTTATATTTCGTCAAGGCATTTGTCGCCAATGAGGCAGGGGTATCTTATAGTGAAAACTATCAGTTCACGACACTGTTAAGAACACCATTCGTATTAACCTCTCCTGAGTCCGAAACAACAGCTACAACCTGTATAGTGTCCGGGGAGGTTATCGACGAAGGTGGCGGAACCGTATCAGCAAAAGGCATTTGTTGGGACCTGTCTCCTTCGCCGGACACCACCTACGCCATCCGGGACATTGAAGCCGGAATCGGCGGATTCAGCTGCTTCCTCGACAATCTCAGAAACAATACGACTTATTATTACCGGGCATTTGCTGCTAATGAAACCGGAATCGGATTTGGTGAAACCTTCACCTTTACCACACTCGCGGAAGTTCCGTCTGTAGTGACCGACACCGTTACCAACATTAATACAACTTCCGGTATTGCCAAAGGGGAGATCATGTATAACGGCGGTGCTCCTGTCCTGACCAAAGGAGTATGCTGGAGCCTTGGCCCTGAGCCGGATATCAGCGGCAATAAAGTAACCTCCACATTTAATTCCGATAAGTTCTCCGTTTCAATTACCGGATTATTGCCAAATACAACCTATCATTACAGGGCTTATGCAACCAACCTTGAAGGGACCGGTTATGGGGCGGATAAAGTATTTAAAACCCGGGTAAGCCTGCCGGCGGTTACAACCACAGCAGCCACATCAATTACCTACAAAAGGGCAGTGGTCGGCGGTAATGTAACATCCACCGGAAACGGCACCATTATTAAACGGGGGATTTGCTGGAGCAGGGAAACCAACCCTACCCTTCAGGATAGCATATTCCTCATCGGTCAGGGTGGTGGGATCTATAATGGTGTTCTCACCGGTCTTACCCACAACGTTAAGTATTATGCAAAAGCCTTTTGCATCAATGAGGTTGATACTGCATACGGCAGCCAGATTAATTTCACAACCCCATCAGCCCCACCTATTGTCAAGACTGTATCCTTTTACGATTTAACTTCCTATAACTGCCGGGCTGACGGACAGATTGTTGAAACAGGGGGATCGCCCATAACAAAAAAAGGAATCTGCTGGGGTCCGAATCCGTATCCTGACATCAGCGGGGAACATACAGAAGATGGCTCCGGACCGGATGATTTTACCGGATTACTTACTGATCTGGCTGCCAACCGGAAATACTATTTCCGCGCTTATGCAACCACAAGTGCCGGGACGTCTTACGGAAATGCCAATTTTTTCAAAACCCCGGATGATGGCAACTATGCGGATATCCCAGTCCTGTCCGACAACCTCAGGGCTTCATTTCGCGGATGGTCAGGATTATTTCCCGATAAGGGCACTGCCCTTTCCCAGGGATATTCAGGTGTTACGTACGACTGGGAACGCAACCAAGTCTTGATCATCGGCAATAATGCCCTTCATATCTGGGTCATCGAGGCACCAGGTTATGGAAAATGGTCGGATAACAATCCCTCGGGGGGCTTTGTCCGAGCCATTAAGCTTGATGGTTTTGTTGATACCGAGGCAATTAACTACCTCGGAAACAGTTGGATAATGATCGCGGAGGAAATAGAGAGAAAGATTTATTTTTTCCAGATCGACGAATCAACCTTAACAATTTCGAAAACGAGTGCAGCAGTTACAGTTGATCCGACCGAACTGTTCTCAGCTTCTGAAGTGAAAAACGCGAGCACAAGTAATATGCTGGAGGGGATTGCTTTTGATTTCCATAATCGTAAAATTTATGCATTGTGCGAAATTGGACCAAACAATTACCCCCGTCTTTTTATGTGGGATTGGGACGAGGTAAATAAAAAAGTCTTGGTAGGTTCAAGGGCCGAGATAACCACTAGATTTCAGGACCTTTCAACGGACTTTCCGGCAGCCAGCGATCTGTTCTACAGTCCGTTGCTAAAGCGATTATATATCGTTGACGGATCCTCCAATAAACTGGGTGAATGGGATTGCTCCGATCCCGGCTCCATAAACTTCGGAAGAAGGCTGGCAACCATGCAAGAGCCACTCTCAAACGGCACCACGGGCAATGACCTCGGAGACCTTGAAGGGTTCGGCATTTCAGATGACGGCCTCTATTGTTATATGTGTTTTGAAGACAAGAGTTTCGGGTATGCCATTGCACCGTTGGTCCGTAACCTGCCGAATAACAATCTGCCGTCTAACCTTTACCCGTTCAATGGAACCCCGGGCACCTGGACATCTGATGACGACCCGGCCTTGAATGACCCGACCGTCTATCTGTCAAGATTTAAGAGCACCTCTGATTTTATTGACACCACACTTCTCAATTTGCAGATGTATCCGATCCATGGATATAACGATACCTTGCTCACTAACCTTTCGGATCTGGCATTCGATGAGTCCAATGACCGGTTGTGTGTGGTAACCCGGACGGATGCCGTCAATGACCAGGTGAGTTACCTGAATTTCTTTGATATGGATGGCAGTTATGCAGGTAAACACACCCTGGAAAGAGCATTCGCCACAAACCCAGACGGAACGAATCTTCCTAACCTTAGCCGAAGCATCATAACCGGTGTATTGATACGCCCACACACGAATCTGATGATTCGCTGGTTATCAGGACCCGATGGATCCGTTCAGGAAGTCACCGTCGATGGTCTTGCAGGCCCGCAGCTTATTGGTAACCCGGTAACAGATCCATTGGTTATGCAGGTTGGAAATGGCCAGGGGTATGGCACCTCAACCGCAAACACTTACGAATCCCTTGCTGCAGATTTTGTACATCGGGACTGCATCTGGACCACCAAACAAGTTTCTTACAATCTCGAAGAATACCGGGGCGGAATCCTTCATCGCACCATCGGTTTTGGTGGGTTTCCGGTCCCGGGAACCGGGAAAACGGTCAGTCAGCTTATGACCCATATCACCGGACTTTATTACGACGACCTCTCGGACCACCTGTTTATCGGCGGGTATAACAGCTCAACCGGAGCCTGCTATATTATCGAAATGAAAATGCTCGATAAAACCGTAATGGGTCATTTACAGTTACGGGTTGCGAACGGATTGGAAGGATTTACTTTCAACGAGAACCTCACACAACTGGCCGTCCTTTATAAAAATTCAGGCCAGAGAATCCAGATTTTCAAGAAATAGTTTAAACTTTTACCTTAATCAGTCGTTAAAAAGGTAGTAATGAACTTATATTGCCGACCTTTTTTACAGAAAGAAAATGACGGAAAGAAATGAGATTGTTCGATTGGGAAAAATTACCGCCAAGAGAAATAAATATGGAATGTTGGGATTTCGTAAGTATCTGATTTCCGTCGAATTCGACGAGCCATTTAATAGAAGAACCGGTGAAAAATCCTGGGAGTTTATGGTATCCTCTGGTTTTTATGAAGACATTGTGATTGGTGCCCGGGTGAAGGGAATATTTGACCAGGCACCCGAAGGTTTGCGGCCTATAACCTGCGTAATTTGATGAAAGTCTATTTTAGCCTGGGAATTTTGCAGCCGAAGGGGACATTCTTGCTCCGGGAATATATTATCAGTGTTATCTGCCGGAAAAGAGGTTTTGACCAGGAAAATAGTTATTTTAGAGAAATATTAGTCAAATAGTTGGTTTATGCCAATTGACTATAGGGTAGGAAACTCTGAAATGTTCTATTTTTGATTGACATCTCAACCGCACTGAATATGGACTGGACGAACAAAACCATCCTGATTGCAGAAGACGAAGACTCCAACTATCTGTACCTGGAAGCTGTACTGCAAAAAACCGGGGCTTCACTGATCTGGGCACGGAACGGTGATGAAGCCATCGATGCATGCAAAAAGAATCCCAAAATTGACCTCGTTCTGATGGACCTGCAGATGCCAAGTATCAACGGATACGAAGCCCGGGAAGCTATAAAGGCAATAAATCCTGACATTCCTCAGATCGCTCAGACTGCGTTCGCCATGGCAGATGATGAGAAACGAGCTCTGGACTCAGGCTTTGATGCCTATATCTCAAAACCGATCCGCAAAGGAAATCTTCTGACTCTTGTAGGGAAGTTCCTCGGAAGTCTCGAATAAATCCCTGCTCCTTATGAAACGGGCCTGGGGTTTGCTTTTTCTGTTGCAGACCCTTCTCGCATCCGGTCAGGATTACCGGATAGAAAATATCACCTCGGAGTATGTCCGGATTGAACAGGGTCTTTCTCAAAACACCGTCAATTGCCTTCTGCAAGACAAAGATGGTTTTATCTGGGCAGGAACATGGAACGGATTAAACCGATTCGACGGATACACCTTTAAAACCTTCACAAGTAATCAGGACAGACCAGATAAAAGCCTGATTCAATCAAATATTATAGGCCTTGCCGAGGATCACTACGGTTATATCTGGGCCGCATCACCGACAGGGCTCAACAGAATCAAGAAGAAAGACTTCTCGATCACCCGGATAACCACCGCAACTCACGGTCAGGCGGGCTTTGTATGTGACAGCATCAGTACCCTGTTCGCTGATAGTCATGGCTTCATCTGGATCGGCACAACCTGCGGGGTATTCCGTTTAGATCCCGACAGCCTTAAATTCAGCCATCTTGAGCATAATCCCCGAAATGCTGAGACAATCAGTTCCAACCTGATAACCTGCTTTTCAGAGGATACCACAGGTGCAATCTGGATTGGAACCCAAAATGGACTGAATAAACTCAACCGGCAAACCAACCAGGTAATCCGATATTACCAGGGGCCGCAACCCGGCAGCCTCGCCACCTCCGTCATCAATTGCCTCGCCGTTGGCCCTTCTAATAACATCTGGATAGGAACTCCCGCAGGATTACAGGTTTATAAAGCCCTCGCAAGAACCTTTGAGTTTTATCCGATCCTTTATGATCCCGACCTGAGCTTCCGGTCGTCCAAGAACCACATAAGCTGCCTTTACTTCGACAATAAAAGCAACCTCTGGGTAGGAACCCAGGAAAACGGACTGCACCAGTTCGACCGGATTGCCCGCCAATTCGTCAACATGAAAAACCGGCTCCCGGAAAGCGAATATTTCTCTTATAACTCTTTCTGGGCCATCATCCAGGATTATAATGGCCTGTATTGGCTCGGAACGTCACACAAAGGAATCGTTAAACTCGTTCCCGATCCGCATGCCTTCTATGAAATTGTACCGTCCTATTCAGTCTATGGGATCGCCGAGCCTTCTCCGGGCACCTATTGGTTTGGTACCCAGGAAGGGGTTTTGCAATTTAATCGTGAAACAAGGAAAACCAGCCTCCTCCAGCAATCAAAGAACCAGAGCAACAGCATTTCAGGAAACCTCATCACCAATGTGGTCAGCGATCCGCCATACGTCTGGATTTGCACCCGGACAGGCCTGAACCATTACCACCCTATCCAGAAAACCAATCGCATCTTCGCTCCCGTCGATAGTGAGAACTCGGTGGCAGGATTGCTTTTCTGGAGCGTTTCAAAGGACTCACGCGGCAACTACTGGTTTTCAGGGGAAAAAGGTATCAGCATGTGGGACCCGCAAAATGACCGGATTACAAATTATCAGTATGATCCGGCCAACCCAAACAGCCTCTCCAACAATTACTGCCTCCAGGTCTTTGAATATAAGCCTGGACTTTTCCTGGTTTCCACGCAGCGCGGATTAAATGAATTCAATAGCACCACAAAACAATGGAAATCCTTTTTTCACGAGTCTGGGAATATTGCATCCATCAGCGCTGATTATGTATTCGGGGTATTTAAGGACAAGGATGGCGAATTGTGGGTCTATACGAATGGGGGCGGGATTTGCCTTTTTGATCCGGAATCCGGAACTTTTGAAAGATATACAACCCAGGACGGACTTACCGACAATACGGTTTACGGTATGCACCAGGATAAGGATGGTGTTTTCTGGATCATAACCAATAATGGCTTGTCGAGATTTAATCCCCAGGATAATAAGTTCAATAATTTCGATGTCCAGGACGGCCTTTTTAGCAACGAATTCAACATCAACTCGATTTTTGAGGGGAGCAACGGAGAGATCCTCCTCGGGGGTGTAAACGGAGTCAATGCCTTCCTGCCCCAAACAACCCTCCGTACTTCAAAAACACCGGTAATCCGGATCACTGAGTTTCTCTGCCACGGGGATACCGCCTCCTTTGAGATACCCATCCAGGATACCATTCGGCTTAAGTACCTCGACAATACCTTCAGCATCTCCTTCTCCCTGATGGATTATCTCAACCCATTTAAAAACCAGTTTCAATATATCCTGGAAAACTTCGACCGGGACCAGACTTCCCTGTCACCAGGGTTCAATCAGGTTGACTACCGGCGTGTCCCACCCGGTCACTATACGTTTCGGGTTAAAGGGACTAACAGCCTTGGAGTTACCAGTGAGACAGCCACCCTCACAATACTGGTGATACCGGCCTGGTACCAAACCTTCCTGTTCCGCATCCTGGTTATCCTTAGTGCCATTCTGTTGGGTAGCGGCATCATTTGGCTTAGGATTAACAGCCTGCACAACAGACATGAGATTGAAAAGCAGCTTCTGACCACACAAACCGAACTAATCCGCTCCCAGAAGTTTGCCCTTCGCTCACAAATGAATCCACATTTCATTTTCAATTCCCTGAACTCCATCCAGAATTTTGTTCTTAAAAATGATGTAGACTCGGCAAATTATTACCTGTCGAATTTTTCCATACTCATGCGCAAGGTGCTGGAGTATTCACAATACAATTATATCACGCTCTATGAAGAACTGGAAATGATCCAGTTGTACCTCAAAATGGAGCATATGCGGTTCAGCCGCAAGTTCGAGATCGAAATAAAGGTATCACCTGAAATTGACCAGCACCTGGTCAAGATTCCCCCTATGCTGCTTCAACCATATCTGGAAAATGCCATCCTGCATGGTCTCCAGCTCATTAAGCATAAAGGGCTGTTGCAGATCCTTGTAGAGGACCACGAAGATTATATGGTCATCAATATCATTGACAACGGGATCGGAAGAGAAAGAGCCCGCGCAATCCGGGAAAAGAAAGGGCACATGTCCAGGGGCCTCGCTAACATTGATAAAAGAATTCAGCTTTATAACAAGATCTCCGATCAGCACCTGTCGGTCACCATCATCGATCTGACTGACAATAAAGGTGAAGCAACAGGGACCCGGATTGAGATTCGCGTACCGTATGAGATGGAAGATCAACCTAAAGAAATTCTCTGATGAACAGATTGCTGGCTGTTTTTCTGTGGTTTTTATTTGTGGGCCACTCATCCCTTTTTGCAGATAAGGGAAGGTTTTCAGGAGTTCCTGATACGAATAGGATTAAAGGATTCGCAGCCGGGTGCGAACTCGGTAAAACGATCACCGAGATTTCACTTAACAACGTCAGAACCTACATTCACATGGATGGTGTCCTATGGACCGATATCGGAGGTAATGCCTCCGGATATGAGATACCCAAAGGATCCGGAAAAGTGTGCCTCTACTCGGGAGGCATCTGGATCGGAGGCACCGATGTCAACGGACAGTTGAAGCTGAGTGCTTCCAACTGGGTCGGATGGGTGCGTCATTACTATCCCGGACCCCTGATCGCCGAAGGATCTGCCCGTGGCACCACGGACGTGGAGGTATGTTACCAGTATGACCGACATTTCCAGATCACACGCTATCAGGTTGAAGCTTTCAGGGAATGGTACAATACCCCGGCGGATCAGCGTGATGTTGAGTTTAAAGGATATTCCATTCCCCAGATCATCCTTGACTGGCCTGCTCATGGGGATGCATCAGCAAAATATGACTTCTACCTCGCACCTTTCTGGGATAATAATGATGATGGTTTCTACAATCCGGCGGACGGAGACTATCCGTTCTACGACCTTGACGGAGTCCTTCCATGCGGAACAACCCGTGAGCTGAGGCGTCCGCGCTTGTTTGGCGATGGAACCGCATGGTGGGTATACAACGATCGGGGTAACATCCACAGTAACCCTTCCAGCGAAGCCATCGGTATGGAGATACGTGCCCAGGCATTCCAGTTCTCTACGAACGATGCCATGAATGACATGAGTTTTTACAACTATGCCCTGATCAACCGTTCCACCTATACCCTGATCGAAACCTATTTCGGAGTATACTGTGATTCCGATGTTGGGTATTCCTATGATGATTATGTCGGCTGTCATGTCACTAAGGGAATCGGATACGATTATAATGGCGTAGCGGTTGACGGCGGCGGTGAAGTTTGGGCCTATGGTGCCAATCCGCCGGCTGTCGGGCTTGACTTTTTCGAGGGCCCCTACCAGGATCCGAATGGAAAGGACGATTGCAAGAGTTATGATGACAATTATAACCTGATTTGCAACGAATGCATACTCAACGGTAACATCAACGGACTGAACTTCGGCGACGGGATTGTGGATAACGAACGCTGGGGCATGCGACGGTTCGTATACTACAATAACCAGAGCGGACCCCAGGGGGATCCCGGTACTGCCCCTGAATTTTATCAGTATTTACGCGGATATTGGAAGGACAACGAGCGAATGCGTTATGGCGGCAACGGTCACCCAAACAGCGGCGCCACCGGACCGGCCTGCGATTTCATGTTCCCGCGTGAGTCCGATCCCTGCGGATGGGGACAAGGTGGAATACCACAGACGATCTGGACTGAGGAGACAGCCGGCAATGAGCCTGGTGACCGCCGGTTTGTTCAATCCTCAGGGCCTTTTGTACTCGAACCCGGAGCCGTTAATGACATCACCATTGGTGCGGTATGGGCGCGGTCTTACGAGGGCGGGCTCCTTGCCTCCGTGGATAAGATGCTTCAGGCCGATGAAAAAGCTCAGCGTCTGTTTGAAAACTGCTTCCAGGTGGTGGACGGTCCGGATGCTCCGGAACTGACGATCGTGGAACAGGACAAAAAATTGATCTTCCACATCTGGAACAAGCCGTCCTCCAACAACTTCATGGAGAAGTACGTTGAACGCGATCCCTTTATCGTATGCCCTGCCGAACAACCCGACTGCAATACTCATTACAATTTCGAAGGATACCAGGTTTGGCAGCTGAAAGATGCAACCGTTTCCGTGACAGATGCCACCGAGCACAATTCCCAGAAGGCAAGGGTTGTCTTCCAGTGCGATGTCCGCAACGGTGTCGGGCGACTGATCAACTACAACTGGGATTCTGATATTGAAGCAAACATCCCGGTTGTTGAAGTTATCGGTAACGACAATGGCATTGAGCACACCTTCGTAATGGAAGAGGACATCTTCGCCGAAGGCGTTCGTACCCTCGTGAACTTTAAGAAGTACTACTACGTTGCTGTATCTTATGCATACAACAACTTTCTGAAATACGACCAGAATAATCCTGACTCCTTCGAGGGTCAGCGTTTCCCCTACCTGGCAGGCCGTAAAGGTGCCGGCGGCCCGATAAAAACCTACGAAGCCATTCCGCACATGATTGAGCCCGAGCAGGGCGGAACCGTGATCCAGGGAACCTTTGGGGATGCCCCTCCGGTAATCCAGGTTGAAGGCCACGGAACGGGATTG
>Ga0209417_1004115_pt1 | contig 17928 bp, 7 predicted proteins | sample RifGroF2_FD_184002 | JGI IMG/M metagenome (GOLD analysis project Ga0209417, IMG submission 184002) | Groundwater microbial communities from Rifle, Colorado, USA - Groundwater F2 (SPAdes) (version 2) | ecosystem: Environmental > Aquatic > Deep subsurface > Groundwater | place: Rifle, Colorado... | reverse complement strand
GTTACTGACGATATTTACGCTTGGTCAGCCGCCAACAATTCTTACATGAATGATTGCGTTGATCTTTTCTTAGGACTTTTTGATGCTCACAAAACTGCTTTCTCAGTTTATAAAAGAGGCGTTACACCTCATTATCACCTAAGATTTGATGAAAAACAAATTCTTATGGAAGGTGGAGCTAATGCCGATAGTTTGGCACTCAATGATGGCGCAAACTATTACTTCGGACAAAAAGCCCTTACCTCTGGCTATTTTATTGAAGCAAAGATTTCTTTTGCTGATTTAGCCCATCGTCGTGATAGTGGAGATTTAGACGAAGTTTTCGTTCCTGTAGAAGGTATGAAAATTCCGCTCGATTTCTCTATCAATGATGCTGATGCAACCGGTGCAAGAGAATTAGTATTCTGCTATTCTCCTTATAATCAAGACTTATCATACGGTGATCCGCAAAGATGGTTATGGACGTGGATTGGTGATAAAGAAACTGTTGGTATCAACGACGAAAATAATGTTGTTAACAGCTTCAGTTTGGCTCAGAACTTCCCAAATCCGTTCAATCCATCTACGCAAATAAATTATTCTCTTCAGAAACCGGAAATGGTTACCTTGAGAATATTTGATGTACTTGGAAGGGAAGTAATGATCTTGGTAAATCAAAACCAAACTGCCGGGATTCATTCAGTTAGTTGTAATGCAAGCAGCCTTGCAAGCGGAATGTACTTCTACAAATTAGAAGCAGGCTCATTCCAAAGCATAAAAAAAATGATGCTGCTCAAGTAAAATTCATCTTGATGAATAAGTGTTCTCAGTAAAGAATTGTAGTCTCCGCTGCGAATACAATTATTTCACACTCCCTCATTGATTGCTTTTTGGTAATCGTGAGGGAGTTTTATTTTAAAGACTTTGCATTGCGTAAGGTGAGTTATTAAAATAATAAACGCGGCTTATTATTCTAATAAATGAGAGTTTTCTGCGCGGGAGAAATGGTCGAAAAACGGCGAAAATTTTCTCTTTTTAAAGAAAAACAGTTGGCATCTTTTGTGCATCCCTTTAGAGTCTCACAAAGGAAAATTTTACCGGTGTCTTTTTCAATTTATGATAGTTTGATCATGGCGATTTACCTTACGGTAATTCTAAGCATAGGATTTTTCTATTCACGAAAAAAAGAAAAAACGACGGAAGATTTTTTTTTAGCCGGCAGGAATAGCGGTTGGGTAGCAGTTGGTTTATCAATCTTCGCTACAAATATTTCAAGCGAACATTTTATTGGATTAGCCGGCGCAGGCGCTTCAAGAGGATTTGCAGTTGCACAATTTGAACTTATGGCAATATTCATCCTAATCATTTTAGGATGGTTTATCGCTCCAATTGTGCTTAAAAGTGGCGTACAAACTATGCCGGAATTTCTTGAAAAAAGATTTGACCGGAGAAGTAGAAAAGTTTTTGCGGTGATCTCGATTGCAACGTACCTTTTTACAAAAATTACCGTCACACTTTTTGCTGGCGGACTTTTATTTACAAAAATATTTGGCATCAATATCTATACATCGGCAATTATTATAGTGTTAATAACAGGCTTATACAGTGTAACAGGCGGCGCCACGGCAATAGTTAAAACGCATTACCTTCAGGCAATTCTTATGATCCTGGGAGCCGTAACGTTAACACTGTTCGGACTGAATGAAGTCGGCGGCTTTTCGGCCTTACACGCAAAGTTGCCCTCGGATTTCTTCACCATGTTCAAGGGAGTTTCCGACCCTGATTATCCATGGACGGGAATTATTTTTGGCGCGCCGATCATAGCATTTTGGTATTGGTGTACCGATCAATTTATAATGCAACGTTTACTTGGTGCAAAGAATATTGAAAACGCCCGTCGAGGTTCCTTACTTGCCGCTTTCCTTAAGATCACTCCCATTTTTATTTTAGTATTACCCGGACTAATTTCAGCGGTTCTCTATCCTGAAGCAAAAGGTGACGATGCCTATCCCGCTTTGATGACGAGCAATTTATTGCCTGTTGGGGTAAAAGGTTTTGTTGTCACCGGATTAGTTGCCGCAATTATGTCTTCATTAGCAAGCGCGTTTAACAGCTCTTCGGCAATTTTTACAAATGATTATTACAAACCGAGAAATCCTGAATCGTCTGAAAGGAAATTGGTTCTAATTGGTAGATTGGCTACTATGGTTACCGTTGTTGGAGCTATTTTGATGGTCTCTTTCGTAAAACTGATCAGTTCGCAAGTTTATTTGTTTTTGCAGAATGTACAGGCATTTATCAGTCCGCCTATCACGGCTGTTTTTATCTTCGGATTATTTTTTAAACAGATAACGGGAAGAGCAGCAATTTGGACGTTGGTTATTGGAGAAACTATAGGCATATTGCGTTTAGTCGCGCAACTTCTTGTGCAAATGAATATGACAACTTCTCCGCTGCTGATAAGTTTTGTTTCAATAAATTTTTTGCACTTTGCAATACTTTTATTTTTGTTTTGTTCTTTTCTGATCTTGGCATTCAGTTTTGCCGCAAAACCGGAAAGAAAAGAAATTTCTCATGTCCCGTTTTTATTCCCGGATACTCTTAAAGAAATAAAATTTAATCTGAACCATCTCGGTTCGGTAAGTAGAGATAGGCTGAACATCGTTATTTCAGCTTTTCTTTTGCTGTTGATTATTGGACTCTGGAGCATTTGGAATTAGAGATAAAGAATTTATTTTGTTATTACATATTTTGATCAATAAAAAAGTTCATAACACTAAACACATAACAACTAACTAACAAAGGAGAAAAGTCATGAAAAAACTTTTCATTTTATTTATACTGCTGGGCTTGGTTCAGATGTCTCAAGCTCAAAAGTTGATTCAAAGTTTCGACAATGCGGTTGGACCATTCTTTCTTGATCCACCTGTGTTGAATGACAACTTTTTTACAAATGGTTCTGGTTCTTATTGCAATCTAACTAATGATACCGCCAAAGTTGAAGGCACCGGATCTATGAGGATTGATTATAAAATCCAAGCTCAAGACGGTTGGGGCGGTTACGTTGTTAGAACTACTTACAAACCTGGTTTTACCGACTCAGTTGTCTACATGGATATGTCGGGTGGAACTCATCTAAGACTTCGCTACAAAGTTCTTAGTCCTGCCCTTATGACCGTTGCAGGGAACACTACTATCGAATTTAAAATGGCCGAAATAGATGCTGCCGGTAATAGAGACCTGTGGTTACATAAAATTGCCATCGATTTTAAAGATGCGACAGCCGATTGGTTAGAAGTTGACATTCCGCTCGAAAAAAATACCGACAATACAAAAGGTTTTTCGCTTCAATTTGGTGATGGTGATAAAGAATTACAACTTGAACATATTAAAGGTTTTGAATTTGCCTTGGTTTACGGAACTACCGGTGGTGATACCGCAATCAGTTCTACCGGGTCTTTACTTTGGGATAATCTAACTCTCGAAGGTAAAAGATCTATTGCTACTGTTTTCTTTGCCGGAAAAGCAATACCTCCAGCTCTTGGTATACCATGGGCTTGGGGACAATCAACGATTGGTTTAGAAGAAGGCGCCGGACGTGACTCTGCATTGAATGCTCTTAAATGGGTTCAGGGAAATGAATGGAGCAACGGATGGACAGGAGTAGGATTTAATATTAGCCCTGCATTCGATATGTCTTGGTCTTGGTCAATTGATTCATTAAAATTCTGGTTGAAAGCAGAAACTGGTGTTGGTGCACTTCGCGTCCAATTGGAAAGTGGTGGCGGGAAAATCGGTAAAGTCTTCACCCCAATTACTGATAACGAATGGCATCAGTATATAATAGCTTTAAACGATTTTGTCGCTCAAGATAATACGACTGGTTTTGACTCATCTAAAGTTAGTGTTCTTGGTTTTATGGCTGAAGCCTCCGGTATTGCCGGTAAGGTTATTTACATCAGTGAAATTTGGACAGGTAACCCAAAGATAGATGTAATTCCACCTAAAGCAGTTACTGGCTTAAGTGTTGTGCCTGGAACTTATTCAAATTTAATCACCTGGACAGATGTTCCAAATGAAACAGGTGAAGGCTATGATGTTTACTATTCGGAGGAACCGATAACTGATGTAACTAAGGCGAAAGTTCTTAAAGCCGGTGTTGCGGAAGGAACTCAAATTGTTGAGCAAATTCTTAGAACCCCTTTAACGGATCAAAACCTTACGTATTACTATGCGATAGTGTGTAAAGATGCATTTGTGAACTTTTCCGAACCGACTTTCTTAAATACCCCAACCACAAATGCCGGAAAAGGTGTTCCTACTATTGCAAAAACCGCTCCTACCAATTTTGTTGCAGATGGTGATTTGAGTGAGTGGACAACCTCCGGTGTTCCGGAAATTAGAATCATTCGTTCAGAGGGAACCGGATTTGACGCTCCTAGCGGCTTGCATGATGGAGACGCTGATTATAGCTTAGTTACTTACTTAGCTTTCGATCAGGATTATCTTTACTTTGCCGCGGATGTTACCGATGACGTTTATAGTTGGACGTTGAGACATGGTGATCCATGGATGAATGACGCTATCAATTTATATATCGGTTTGTATGATGCTAACACTACCGGATCGTTTTCCAGCTACAAACGCGGTGCTACACCTCATTACGAAATCCGCTTTGACGAGGAAAGAGTTACAACTGCCAATAGCGACAGTCTAGCATATAATCTTGAACCTCATAGCAATTATTATTTTGGTCAAAAAGCGCTCACTTCAGGATATTATATTGAAGCTAAGATTGCTTTAACTGATCTTGCAACCAAACGTAATGCTGGTTACACTGGTGATCTTGATGAGGTTTTTCATCCTGTTGAAGGAATGCAAATTGGTATCGATCTCTCGTGTAATGATAGAGACCTTGGCGTAGATAGAGAATTAGTGTTCTGTTATTCACCATTCAATAATGATCAATCTTGGAGCAATCCTTCATTATGGTTGTGGACATGGATTGGAAACAAAATGACTGTTGGTGTTGAAGATGAAACTAATAATACTGTTGTTAACAGTTTCAACTTAGCTCAAAACTATCCTAATCCGTTCAACCCTTTAACTAAGATTTCTTATGCTCTTCAAAATCCTGAATTAGTTACTTTGAGAGTATTTGATGTTCTTGGACGTGAAGTTGCAACGTTGGTAAATCAGTATCAGTCTGCCGGTAACCATACCGTTAGTTTTGATGCGAGCAGCCTTGCAAGCGGAATGTACTTCTACAAATTAGAAGCCGGTTCTTTCCAAAGCATCAAAAAAATGATGCTCCTTAAGTAGTATTCTTTGTAGAGACGAGGTTAACCTCGTCTCTACTTTTTTTTATAATTTTAATTCGTTACGAGAATTATATCCATTTTTTTTAGGAAGAAATACGTATGCAACCTACATATTCACTTAAAGAGGAGTTTCTCTTCAGCATAGGAGAAATAGCGAGAAAGGGTTTTCTTTCTTTGCTTTTCCTTTTCGTTTTTTCAGTTACCATATTTGCCGGACAAACCGGGAAAATTTCCGGTAAAGTTGTTGATGCCGAAACCGGTGAAGCGATCATCGGGGCAAATATAGTTATTGAAGGAACTTTCTTAGGAGCCGCCGCCGATTTTGACGGCTATTATTTTATAAATAATATTCCTCCGGGCGAATATCGAATTGTTGCAAGCGCAGTAGGATATCAAAAAGTAGTCATCCAAAAAGTGCATGTTAAAATAGATCTTACCACAAAGCTTGATATCAAAATGTCTTCTCAGTCTATCAATATCGATAAAGAAGTTGTTATTACCGCCGAGCGCCCGTTAGTTCAAAAAGATTTAACATCTTCGTCAGTTACCGTTTCTGCCAGCGACATTAAAATGATGCCGGTTGAGAATATCAGCCAGGTAATTAATTTGCAAGCCGGTGTTGTTGATGGTCACTTCCGTGGAGGCCGTTCCGGTGAAGTTGCTTATTTGGTTGATGGTGTTTCCGTTACCGACGCGTTCAACGGCGGATTCGGTATCCAGCTTGAAAATAGTTCAATCCGTGAAATGGAAGTTATCAGTGGTACTTTTAATGCCGAATATGGACAGGCGATGTCGGGTATCGTAAATATTGTTACGCAAGACGGTTCTTCAAAATTCAGCATGAATGCTTCGGCTTATGTGGGCAATTCCTACACAACCCACACAGATGTTTTTAGGAATTTAGACAAATTCGCTTCAATTAAAACAAAGGATTTTCAATTAAGTCTAAGCGGTCCTACTACTGTAGTGGATAATTTGTCCTACTTTGTTACAGCCCGTTATTATAAAGACGATGGCAATTTATTTGGAAAACGTGTTTATCTTGTTTCAGACGACGCAGCATTGTCCTTAACTAATCCCTTTGACGCGACACAAAAATTTATTATTGACAGTCATTCCGGCAACGGGGAAGATGTAGCGATGAATCCTTATGACAAAAAATCGCTTAATGCAAAATTTACCTATACCACAAAACAATTTAAATTTAGTTACAGCTATTTTGGAGATGAAAGTAATAGTAGAGGGTATGATCATTATTGGTCTTGGACTCCAGACGGAACGATGCATCATTATGGTTTTAGTCACATGAACAGTTTTCAAATTACTCATGTTCCTTCGCAGAGCACTTTTCAGTCACTTAAGTTTAATTCTAATTATTTTAATTATCAAGGGTATCTCTATTCTGATCCTTATGATATACGTTACGTTCCAACCACGCAAGGTGAACCCAAATCAGGTTATACTTTCCATCAAGGTGGAAATCAAGGCGGCAGATATGCACGCCATACCCTAACGAACATTGTTCAGTGGTCAATTAATTCGCAGATATCAAAGGAACACAAAATCGGCGCAGGAATCGAAGGACGTTTTCACACAATTTATAATGCGGGTAGAGATCTCATTGATAAAGATGAAAATGATTCATTATTTACCCCATGGTATAGGAACCTCGGTTCTCCAGGTAATCAGGATTACACAAAATATCCGAGGGAATTAGCTGCCTATATACAGGACAAAATGGAATATGATATTATGATCATCAATGCCGGATTACGTCTCGATTATTTTGACCCTCATTCGGAAGTTCCGGCTGATTTAAGAAATCCTTCAAACAATCCTGATTTCCCGGGTGCCGGGCAGAGAACTAAAACAACCGTTAGGTATCAACTTAGCCCTAGACTTGGAGTTTCGTTCCCGATTACCGATCAAGGAATTATTCACTTCTCTTATGGACATTTTTTCCAGATACCAAGTTTTGAAAATCTCTATATTAATTCCGACTATCTTATTACCCAGTCTTCGTCACTCTCACAGGTTACAGGCAATCCTAATCTTAAGCCACAGAAAACTATTATGTACGAAATCGGGTTACAGCAAATTCTTTTCCCGAATATTTCTTTGAATACATCTATCTATTATCGTGATATTCGTAATCTACTCGGGATGGAAATTCTTAACACTTATGAAGGTGTTCGATACGCTCGTTTTATAAACAGAGATTATGGAAATGTCCGTGGTTTTATTGTAACACTTGAAAGAAGATTTGTCGATTACTTTGGCGCCAAGCTTGATTATACTTATCAAATTGCTGAAGGAAATGCTTCAGATCCTTATGCTGTTTTTAATAATAATCAGACAAATCCTCCGGTTGAAGCAAATAAAAAAGTAGTTCCTCTCAATTGGGATCAACGATCAACTTTAAATCTTTCTCTCTCCGTCGGACAACCGGGAGATTGGAATGTTGGTTTGATTCTCGGGTATGGGTCTGGTTTTCCATACACGGAAAGTATCAGAGTTTCTAACGGTGTCCGTTTTGAAAATGGGGGCATTAAACCTCCTACTTATAATGTTGATCTCCGCGCTGAAAAAACCTTTGATCTATATGGAGTAAAACTTAATACTTTTGTATTGGTTTACAATCTTCTCGATACCAAGAACGAGTATGGGGTTAACTCTGCTTCCGGGCGTGCGAATGTTGATATTTATACACACGAAGCGAGCACCATTATTGGTCTAAACACAATTCAGGAATATTTGAATAACCCAACATCCTTTTCATCGCCACGTCAGATCAGATTTGGTATGCAATTCGGAATATAGGATACAGGAGACACTATTATGAAAAACAGTACACTTATTTTTCTTCTTTTTCTCATTAGCAGTTTAGCTTTGTATGCACAAGTTGACCCCCAGGTTCAGTTATACAGAGAAGATCAAAAAGGAAATTTTAAATATGAAAAAGAAAGCATTATGGATGGGAACCTTGTTCGTACACTTTTTAAAAACACTACCGAGGTAGCTCACTGGCCCTTTCAACCTTCCGGGGAATGGCCTAAGGGGTCGGGACATCCTTACATTGATGGTGTTACTGTATTGGTTGCAGCACAAGTTACCGCTGCCAATGGGCAAAGTATTCATCCGGTAGAAGCAAGTTATCGTGAGGAAATGGATCAGGATCCAATCTCCGGTGAGTATTGGGGACTTGAGCCCCTCCCGGGTTATGCTAGCTCTTCTTCTGCTAATACTAAACCGGCTATGAGTATTGATAAAACTTCTTGGCCTGAAGTTTGGCCTAAGGCAACTTTTAAATATGACTATCCTTCAGTTGATGCTGAACGATGGAACGGGCATTGGTTTGGTTATTTTGGACTCGATCAGAAAAATGCCGATTTCGAAACTTTCTTTGTGGTTGATGATAATAGAGACGGTGAATTTAGAAGAGCTCCGTTTAGTTACTTCCCGATAAAATCTGATACTACTTGGGGTGGATTGGGAGTTCGAGTTGAAACAAGGGGATTCCAATGGTCACATGTGTTAGCTGAAGATATCGTTTTTTGGCATTATGATATTGTGAATATTTCCGACTACGACTACGATAGTACCTGTTTCGGTTTCTACTCTGACCCCGGTGTTGGCGGACCTGACGATAATGGTGATAATGTTCGTTATGATAAATACTTGGATTTAACGTATGCCTGGGATAGTGATGGCAAGGGGACACCGGGTGCATGGGAAACCGGGTATTATGGTTACGCTTATCTCGAAAGTCCCGGAAATTCTACTAATGGAATTGATGATGATGAAGATGGTATGCTTGACGAAAGACGTGATGATGGAAAAGATAATGATGGAGATTGGGTTGGTTATTTAGATGTTAATACCAATGGACAGTGGGATCCATTAACAGAACCATTAAATAATGATGTTGGAAAAGATGGTGTTGGTCCTTATGATCCTCAATATACTATTAGGGATGAGGGAGAGGGGGATGGGATACCCACAGACGGTGAGCCCAATTTTGATAAAACCGACAAAGATGAATCTGACCAAATTGGTTTGAGTGCTGTATCTTTGGTAGAACTTGCAAAAACCCCCAGCAATCCATGGCCTAAATACGACGAAACCGTTTGGGCAAAAATGATTGGCGGTTTTGCGGATACTTCCATCGCAAATACTAACGTAAACATAGTTTTTTCATCGGGACCATTTCCATTAAAAAAAGGACTTAGAGAGCGATATTCCCTGGCTTTGGTTTTTGGAAGCAACAAAGATGATATGATCTTCAACAAAATTACGGTCCAGCAGATATATAATGCGAATTATAATTTCTCTAAACCTCCAATTACTCCAAACTTAACTGCCGTTGCAGGTGATAAAAAAGTATTTCTTTATTGGGATAGTAAAGCCGAAGATTCAAGGGATCCTTTCTTAGGATTTGAGTATGATGAATTTGGAAACAGAATGGGATTCAAAAAAGATTTTGAAGGTTACCTTATTTATAAAAGTAAAGAGCCTGAATTCCAGGATATTAAAGTAATTACCGACTCTAAAGGAGAGCCGAAATTCTGGAAACCTATGGTTCAGTTTGATAAAATCGATAGCGTTTTTGGTCCTGATCCGATTGGTATCAACGGCGCCCGTTTCTGGAGAGGTTCTGAATCTGGTTTGCAAAATTCTTATGTTGATACCGATGTACAAAATGGTGAAACTTATTATTACGCGGTTGTTTCCTATGATATGGGAGACCCAACCTTTGGAACAACCGGTTTACAGCCTTCTGAGTGTACAAAAATTATCTCGGTAGACTTTGCAGGAAACTTACAATTTGTTGATGTAAACTGCGCGGTTGTTGTTCCGAATGCGCCTGCAGCCGGTTATGTCCCTCCTCAAATCGAGGGAGACCTTGGGAATGTCAGTTCAGGCATAGGAACAGGAAATATTAATATTAATATATTAAGTCCTGACGAAATGATAAACGGAGCAGCTTATTCTGTTAAGTTTAACTCAGATTCACTTCGTTATAATTATAAAACAAAATCATTTGATGTTATCCGATCCTTTGAAGGTGTTGATACGACCCTTCTAAGTGGGGTAGATTCTTCGTTCTTTGGAACCTCAAAAATGAGTGCCCCCTTCGACGGAATTTCCGTCTCTATAAATAACGATACAAGTATCGCCCTCGATTTAACTAAAACAGGTTGGGTAACAGGTAAAAGTAATGCCCAAATTCTTATTACGGCTTTAGATGTTGTAAAAGAAAAAGGTATTAGATGGCCCGCGGATTATGAGATTGAATTCTATGATCATTTTGTTGATACAACTTTTATAAAGGGAGGAGCGTTTGTAAGTCTTCCTCTCAAATTTAGGATCAAAAATACCACCGAGGGACGTTATGTTAAAATCGCAATGACTGATCCTGATAAGTCGGAAAGTCTTTCTGTTGGTGATGAAATAAGAATTCTTGAGTCAAAAGTAACTCCGATTACTCCTTCGAATGTCTTAAGTGCTTGGTCACTATTCTATTCTTTACCTTTTAATCCAACAGAGTCTCTCGTTGATCCTGTCCCGGGAGATGTTTTTAGAATTGCATCAACTCGTCCATTTTTCAAGGATGATGCCTTTACTTTTGTTGCCAAAAAAGCCTCGTCGAGTAATGAAAAAGCAAAAACTGATCTTGAAAAAATATCTGTTGTTCCCAACCCATATTTAGGTGCTGCTTCGTGGGAGAAAAGAACTTTGAATGCAACAGGACGTGGTGATCGTAAGATAGATTTTATAAACCTTCCGGCAAAATGTGAATTGAGAATATACACGATGGCTGGTTATTTGGTGAAAACACTCGCGAAAGATTCAGCTCCGGGAGACGGTGCTCTTTCATGGAATTTAGTATCCGATGATGGAATGGACATAGCTTACGGTATTTATGTTTATCACGTAAAAGCTGAAGGCATCGGCGAACATATTGGCAAATTTGCGGTAATTAAATAAGGTGGAACTAACTATGAAAACATTAATAAAACTTACACTTCTTTTATTCATTGTTGTTGGAAACACCTTTTCTCAATCTGCTAAAGATGTTTCTAAAAAGGGAACGGTTGCTGCTCCTTTCCTTTCTATCAGCCAAGGAGCTAAAGCCACGGCTATGGGAAGCGCGTTTGTTTCAATTTCCGATGATGCCAGCGCCATTTTTTGGAATCCCGCCGGTTTAGCAAAGCTTCAAGGTTCTGGAGCCATGTTTGATAGAACTTCCTGGTTCGCAGATGTTAATTACAACTTTGTCGCCGGATATATTAATCTTGGTGATATTGGAACTCTGGGACTTAGTTTTACTTCTTCTGAGTATGGTGATATGAAAGTAACAACGATAGAAAAACCAGATGGAACAGGAGAACTCTTCTCCGCTACCGATGCGGTTTTTGCGGTATCTTACGCCATGAACCTGACTGATAATTTTGCTATCGGATTTACTCCGAAAATCGTCTATCAGTCAATCTGGAAAATGAACGCTGCGGCTGTAGCTATGGACCTTGGAGTTCAATACGTTACCCCGTTTGATGGAATTGTGTTAGCAATGTCTATTTCAAATTTCGGAACGAAGATGAGATTATCGGGAACTTCTAATCTGGTTCTTCTCGATCTCGATCAAACAACCTCTGGGAATAATGATAAAATCCCGGGAAATATTCAGACAGAAGATTGGGCGCTTCCACTCAATTTTAGAGTTGGACTTGGATATAGTTTCAACATTACAGATGTAAACAAAGTAACTGTTGCTCTTGATGCAATGCATCCGAGTGACAATTATGAGAGCGTGAATGTGGGCGCTGAGTACGGTTATAATGATTTTCTCTTCCTCCGCGGCGGATATAAATCACTATTCCTCGAAACCTCCGAAGAATCGTTTACTCTTGGTTTTGGCGTTAAGCAAGCGTTATTGAATAATCTCGCGATCAAATTTGATTATGCTTACCAGAATTTCGGCAGACTCACGAACATCCAGAAATTTACGGTCGGCGTAGTTTTTTAGGTCATTTCTATTGAGGCGTACTGCAAAAGTGCGCCTCACTTTTTTCAATCATTTCGAACGGTGTACTTATGAAGAACCTTATTTTTCTCCCAATTGTCTTTCTGTTTCTCTTTGTGGATTTCGTTTCGGCAAAAACTTATAAGGGAGCGGAGTACCGAACTAAAGAAGCTTTTACGTACGGCAAATTTGAAACAAGAATGAAGCCTGCCGGAAAAGAGGGAATGCTCGCTTCGTTTTTTACTTACCATGAAATAACAAGTACAATGGATTGGAATGAAATTGATATCGAAATTTTAGGAAGATATACAAATGATGTTCAATTTAACCCGATAACAAAAGGACAAGTGAATCATGTTAGTCATGCATTAACTTCTTTTAATCCCGCGCTTGATTACCATGATTATGGCTTTGAATGGACTCCCGATTATGTAGCATGGTTCATAGACGGAAAAGAAGTTCACCGTCAAACCGGCGCTCATATTCAAACTCTTGACCTTCCTCAAAAACTTATGATGAATGTTTGGAATCCTGATTATGAAAACTGGGTGGGCGTATGGAGCGACAAAGTGCTTCCGGCATTTTCGTATTACGATTGGGTTAAATATTCGGCTTACACTCCCGGAACCGGCAATTATGGCACCGGAAATAATTTTACCGTTTTATGGACGGATGAATTGGATTCTTATGATACTACTCGATGGGAAAAGGGTGTGCATACTTTCGGAGGAAATAACTGCGACTTCATTGAAGAAAATATAATCTTCGAAAACGGCAAGATGATTCTTGCTTTAACTGATAATGTAACTTTAGGATATAAAGATATTAAAGGACCGGCTCCAATATGGGCAAGAGCTGAAAAGAACAGAGTGACTCTCTTTCTTTCGGAAGAGATCAATACTGTTAACGGCTCGAACAAATCGAACTATTCTATTCCGGGAATCACCGTTCAGTCTGCTAAAGTTAAAGATGATTTTCGAACCGTAGAACTAACAACATCGGATATTAATTTATCAAATTCATATAATATTATTGTACTTAATCAAAAAGATAATTTTGGAAATACCGGTTCTCCTGCAGCAATAACAATGCAAAACTCGCACCCATTATCGTTCCCATTTAAAGTAAATATTGGCGATACTGCGGTTGGTGATTTTCTTCCGGATCAGGAATTTAGCGAAAAAGTTGAGTACGGATTTCTCTCGGGGTCGGAAAGAATCTTTCCGCCGGATATGGTTGTGGCTAACTCGAACGGTGATTCTGTTTATCATTCGGAAAGAAGTGATTTTCCAACTTACCGGGTTAGAGTTCCAAACGGCACTTACAAGATCACCATGATGTTTGCTGAAAATTATCACGATGCAGCCGGAAAGCGCGTATTCGATGTTCTTGTTGAAAATAAAATGATCGAGGACAATCTTGACCTCTTTGCAAAAGTTGGAGTGAACTCGGCTTACAAAATTACCGTAACTACGGAAGTGTTGGACGAAATGATTGACCTTTATTTTCAAGCTGAAGTTGGAACAAATGTTTTTAATGGATTGATAATTGAACAATTATCCGTGGGTGTTAAGGATGAAGGATTTTTACTGCCGGAGAAATTTCAGATGGAACAAAATTATCCGAATCCCTTCAATGGAATGACGACAATAAAATTTTATTTGCCGAAGAGCGAATATGTAACCTTTCAAGTCTTTAATCTTTTGGGAGAAAATATTTTTACAAAAGATTTAGGTGAAATGGAAAAAGGTTCGCATCACCTTATTTGGAACGTGGAAGATAACTTCAAAAGTCCGTTAACTTCCGGAATTTATTTTTATCGAGTAAAGGGGAAGGAAATTTCAGATACTAAAAAACTTGTTCTCTTAAAGTGAAAAGATATCAGCCGCGACTAATTTCTTTTTGAAATTACTCTGACAAAATTTTCAAATCCTTTCCTTCCCAAAGTCTCCCCTTCTCATTGTCTCAAAGTTATGCTCTCTTTTTCGCGTCAATTCTTTTCGTAACAAATCCATAAACTAACAGTGCGATAGCCGAAGTCGATCCGATTGCGGTAAAATAATACCAAATATAATGCGCATGCAGATAAGCTGTCGGGAGTTGCGCTGCTGTTAATGTCGTTGGATCGGGACAATACGCCGTCAACAAATAACCTGAAATTCCGAATCCTAATAACGATGCGAGGAACGAATGAAGATGTGAAAATCCGAGATACAATCCCTCTTCACCTTTGGGCGCTTGCAAAGAAAAAAACTCCAAATAACGGGGAGAAATAAAACACTCCGCTAATCCTTGGATAGCAATTCCGGCTATTAACATCACGGTTATCGGATGCATTGAAAATAAACCGAAGATTGAAATTGACTCGCCTGTTATAGTAACAAGTACCGAACTTAACGCCATGGTTGTAGCAGATAACGGCATTAAGAGCATCCCGATACTCATAGAAGTTATTGATTTAACTTTTCTCATGAGGTGTGTAATAAAAACAACCATTGTCATCACCACAAATGGATTCACGTTCGCTATCCACTCCGGCGAAGCGTTAGCTCCGACTAATCGCAAAACGTACTTCGGCATTGTTGCATACATTTGATGTTGAATGATCCAGAATCCGGTAACGATCAAAATCAGAGTCAGCAATCGAATGTTTGTAGAAACTTTAATAAAACTCGTCCAAACTTCTTTAATATTTTTCCCTTCACCGTGAACGTCCACATTTTTGTAAAAGAAAAAAACTGCAACAAGAGCAATGAAAGTCATTAACGCCGAAAAGAAATTGATTGATTCCAATCCCAGATTAATACGAAGCGGGTAGGCGATTGTTTTCCCGAAAAAAGCACCAACGTTCACAATTCCATAAAAAATTGAATAAGCTTTTGCCCGCGTTAATTCGGTAGAAGTTTTAGCAACCGTTCCGGTAATAATGGACTTGATGAACGAACCGCCAATCATTAAAATTACTATTGCGGGAATTACTATGGTCTTATAAGGTAAAGCGCCGAGTGTAAAATATCCGATTGTAAGGAGAGAGAATGCTAAAATAATTGCTTTGCGAAACCCGATCTTATCAGCTAAAGCGCCGGTAAATGGGGGAAGAAAATAAAGTCCCGCAGAAAATATACCGCCGATCCATGCCGCCCAAATATCATCAAAACCAACAACGTTGGTTAAATATAGCGTTATGGCAATAAAGACGGCGTAGTAGGCTGCCCGTTCAAAAAGTTCAACTGCGTTAGCTGTCCAAAATGCTTTAGGAAAATTCCAACTTCCGGTATTAGCTGAGTTCAAAGTATGCTCCATTTTTTTTTAATGGACAAATATAAGAATTTGGAGAAGATAGTCTTAAACTTTTCTTCCGTTTATTCAGAAAAATGCCCCAACACTGCTTAGTTGTTGTAACCAACTGTTTAAGCGAACAAAGCAAACAGAAGATGCAACTCATTTAGTAAACCCGGCTATTAATTGTTAATATCAAGCATTCTTTGATAGTAGAATAATTTCCCCAAAATCGGATAATGGATAATATTGACTTATTTTTTGAAAGAATTAATACACTTTTAGCAATTTTATTTGTGGAACATTATTTGTTAGATTTACAACGTAATTAACAATTATTTCAAATTACTGAAAGAGGACATTTATGAAACGATTTTTACGTTTTTCTTTACTCGCACTCTTTGTTGCTACATTAGCATTTCCGCAAGCGGTTAATGTTAAACGATTAGCAAAATCTGCATATCAACTTGGTTTAAGTTCTTCTACAGCCACCACTTGGCCTGTGTCTAGCGGATTAAGAGTGGTTGCAAAAGGGCAAACCGTCTATTTCAAAGCTGATACAACAGGCTCCGGAGCTACCACGGTTACTTCTTTTGCATGGACTTTAACTGCTAAACCCGGCGGTTCTACTGCTGCTTTAGACACGGTTGATAAACAAACTACTAAACTTGTTGTTGACGCTCTCGGTCAATATATTGTTTCTGTTAGTGTAAATGGCGGAGCTAAAACTTCTGCCGACACTATTTGGGTTAACAATTATTTGGGCGACATGAGTGCAACTTATCCCGGCTGTTTAACTTGCCATTCAGATAAGTCGACTTATATTACTACCAACCATGCAACAATGTATAAAAGGGGAATAACCGGTGTTTTATCAGTTAACGCAAATTATGAAGCTTCATACGGAACATATTGCGTAAAATGTCATACTACCGGTTGGGAAAAAAATGTTGACAACGGTAACTTTGGTAATTTAGCTTATACCACCGGATGGGATACTACATGGTATCAAACCGGTGTTGATTCGATGAATGCCGCAAAAACTACCGCTTATTTTAGACCGAATGATCCTATCCGTTGGAATTTATTAAATACCGACGCTAAATATTCTACGGTTAAAAAAACAGCAGCGATTACTTGCGAATCTTGCCATGGAGCAGGAAAAGATCACAATGGCGACAAGACTAAAATTGGTAAAAGTGTTGATGCCGGTGTCTGCGGTCAATGTCATGAAAAATCTGCAACAGCAGGACCTTTCGCTACTTGGGCACAGTCAACTCATTCGAACATGTTAGTTAGCAAGGGAGCTTCCAAAACTTCAACAGGATGTTTCCCATGCCATAGCGGCGCGGCTTTTGTTAAATTTACAAACAACAAAACTACTCCTAACTATGCTGTTTCTGATTTCTTCCCGTCTGTTTCTTGCGCAACTTGTCATGATCCGCACGATGCAACAAATCCTATGCAATTAAGGACTATGACTCTTGACTCACTTACAAACGGTGCAAAACCTCCTGTAGGTATTGGCGGTATGGGCGTTCTTTGTATGAACTGCCATCATAGCCGTTATGATAACACCGCTAAAGTTAAATTAGCTAAAGACATCTTAACCGGTAAAACTCCCGGCGCTTTCCCTTCATTCAGTACACACGAAGGATTCCAGGGAGATGTTTACTTAGGTTTGAACTTCAATAACTTAGATGGGAAAATTGCATTCCTCGCCGGCACTATGAGTCACGACGGTGTTGCTGATGCTTGCGTTACTTGCCATATGTCTCAACCGGTTGGCAGCACAGATGCAACAGCAGATCACTCAATGAAGATGGTTGACGCTAATGGAAATGACAAAGTAACTGCTTGTAGATCATGTCACGGCAATATCAACTCATTCGAAGATATTAAAGCTGGCGCTGACTACGATGGTGACGGAATTACCGAAGGTACTATGCACGAAGTTGACGGTTTAATGGCTAACTTAAAATCATTGCTTGATACTACTTACTCAGCATCAACGGGTCTTTGGACTATTTCTAACTCAAAAGCTGATTCAGCAAGAATCGTTACCAACGATTATTTCCCAAGAAATCTTGATGGTATTTACAACTATCGTTGGATTGAAAATGACTTGAGCCATGGCGCTCACAATCCTTCACTGGTTGTAAAACTTCTTCAATACACAATCCAGTTCATTAAATTTGGAGACGTTCCTGTTGAATTAAGTTCATTTAATGCTTCCCTAAGCAACAACGTTGTCAGCCTCCAATGGCAGACTGCTACCGAAAAGAATAATAAAGGATTTGAAGTTCAACGCAAAATCGGAACCAA
>Ga0209417_1004114_pt1 | contig 17932 bp, 29 predicted proteins | sample RifGroF2_FD_184002 | JGI IMG/M metagenome (GOLD analysis project Ga0209417, IMG submission 184002) | Groundwater microbial communities from Rifle, Colorado, USA - Groundwater F2 (SPAdes) (version 2) | ecosystem: Environmental > Aquatic > Deep subsurface > Groundwater | place: Rifle, Colorado... | reverse complement strand
ATTTTCCTGCAACGAGAGGCAGTGTAGCATTGTCGGTATATTCAAACTCGTCTAAAATAAGAGGAGTTGAAAAATCTGTTTGTGTAGCAACTGCATCAGAAACAGTTAGTGTTATAGTTAAAAAATCTGACATTTGTTGTCTCCATTTTATGTTATATCTTCATAGTCCACATTTATATTTAAAGTGAATTCATTAGTGTCTAAGTCATAATCAGTATCAATATCCAAATCTGTTTCTACTGATTCTATTGGGAATATTGTTTCAGTCGTGTAAACCAATATGTTAAACTGAATATCTACTTGTGCTTGAGGTAAAAAATCTGTGAAATTAAAATCATTGCTTATTTTTATTTGCCCTGTTTTTCCATATCCTAGATATGCCGTATCTCTTAAATAGTTTATCCATTCTCCATGAATAGAATTTGTTGTTTTTAATATATTTGAAGTGCAACTATCTCCATATATAGTTATTCTTGCACTTAATGTTTTATGATTCTTTATCGTTGAAGTCGTTGCTCCGCTATTTATTTCTTTCCAAGGTGTCCCTTTATTAGATATATTTATAAATTCTATTGTAAAATATTCATCTAAAGAAGGTGTCTTCTTTCCTACATAGAACCCATCTAATGACGTTACTGATTTTATCCAGTATATTAAATGCGATTCAAAAACCTCTATGTTTGTTCCAGTAAAAGCATTAGACATATTATTGTTTTTCCTGTAATAGGGCTAACCCTTCGCTATACACATATTCTTCTTCGTAAGAATTATCAAATTTAGAATAATATCTATCTGTCCACTCAAATACTTCATACGTCTTACTTTGATAAGTAATTAAATCTTTTTCGGTTAAAGCATTCTCTGTTGTTGACTTAATCTTTATAACTCCCTTTAATAAAGAGCCTCTTTTTTCAAAATCTATAAAGTTTTTATCTTTTATATCATTAGCAGAAGGAAATTGTATATTTAATAATTTACTGGAAGAGGTTGGTGTCCTTGCAGTTAATTTGCCGTAATTAGCATTTGTAGAAGGAGTCCCTGTAAAGTCAGCTTCGTCATCTCCAGAATAAGTTGTAACTGTGTAATAAGAAGATACTTTATTAATAGCGTCTTGTATTTTATCTTTTATTACACCCATTATTTACCTATTTCTTGTTTGCTTTCATTCGCATATCTTTTTTAACTTCAAAGTCAATTGCATTATATAATTGTTCTGTTTCTATTAACGGTATATTGTGACCTTTTTTAAACACTGTTATATATTCGTTCAATGGCACTCCGTTAAAGGTTTTTATTGCATCTTGCACTTCGCTTTTACAGAACTTACCAATTTGTTTTAGGAAATTATCTGCATTATTAGAGCCAACCCATAATAATTTAAACTGAGTTCTCATAACATCTAACAGAGAGCCTTTTATGTTCATTGTACCGCTAAAAAAGAAAGCTCTTGATGGAATAGTTATTTTTGTCCCTCTGAAAAGCCATCTTATTTCTCCGCTAGTATTTGTTATTGCAACATTGCTCTTTAGTTTAAAACTTCTGCCTTCTTCATGTATTCTGGCTATTTGCCCAACAGATAGATTGCTATTATTGTGTTTCTCTTTCGCTTTGTTTCCGAATATCCCAAACTTAACAGATGAATTATGTAGAGAGTTTAAAGAATTTATCTTTTTTAATAAACCACTCTTATCTAACTTAGCCATTATCTAAATCCGATAATTGATGAACAGGAAAGGTGTCGAATACATCAACTGGAAAATCATCTGATTTAAGAACGCCATCTGCTCTGCTTTGTAAATTACTATTTAAATCAGTATTATAAACACCGCCAAAGAAGAAATCAGGCAATTCATCAGGGTCTAATCCCATTGTGATAGCATGCTCTAATTGTTTAGCTAATTCTAAGTACTTACTGGCTTTAGATATTCCAGAATCTTTTATTGATATGTCATCAACTTTAATGTCAGAAGAAGAACTCATTGTATATTTAGAATGTAGTGCATAGCATGCTTGAATCATTGCTCTTGTTACACTGCCAAAAATATCTATTAAAGCAGTTATTTCATCATCTTGAAATATAGGATTGTCTGAATCTGTATCCCACATTCTTAATCTGAATTTGCCTATATTTGTTGATAAATCATAAGTAAAAGACATGTTATACCTTATTATTTAGATATGTTAAAATTATAAAGTTTACCGTTTTAATATTTTCTTGTTTTATTATTTTTACTGGAGACACTCTTTTTTCTCCAATAATTTGTTTGCCTTCTTTTTTAGATGATAAAATATCCCATACTTCTTTAGAAGATATATTAAAGCATTTTGCTATTTCGTGTATTTTATAATCTAAATTTTCGTCAAGTATTTTGACATTAGTTTTTTTATTTTTTATTTCTGTTTCTAATTTTAAAGATACTTTTTTAACTATTGTTCCATTTATTATTAACTTCTCTAAGTTGGGCATATTTGAAACATCTAATACGTCACCATATTTTTTCTTTTCGCCACCATAGAAAGAATTATTTATTCCAACAATATAATCAATTTTATATTTACTATTATCGGATTCAATAGGAACAATCCATTTAGCCAAAACAAATCTTTTATGATTTAAGTTATTGGGTTCATAATAAAATATGTCGCCAGAATAATATCTTTTATCTAATGCAAAATTTTGTTTTACTTCATAAGGTATCTGAATAACTTTATACTGTATCATATAATTCCCATCAATTTTATCACTATATTATTATATTGCTGGGAGCTAAATTAATAACTCCCACACAACATATTGTATAACTAAGGGGTCATAACTGTTTTTATTTTTAAGCCAAGACATGTTGCTTTAACAACAGGCATGAAATATCCTTTTGTTCTTAAGATATCGCATTCTGCATCTTCGTCTCTACCTTCTAACATATTGATTAGGTTTCCACCATATATAGGATCATTACAATATATGATTTGAGCAGCACCAGGAGCATTGATAGCACTAACGCCTCTGTGGTAAACCAAGATTGTATTGGTTGCTTGATAAGAAGCCGTTTGTGTTGCGTTGCCTTTATTAGCAGTGTTTTCTACACCTTTGGCAACAAAAACATTTTGAACTCCGAATAACTCAGCCAACGCAGCATCAGAAGCGGTTCTAAGACCAACATTCTGACCAATTCTACCAATAATATCAGCATGATTTCTAAGTTTTCTATGAACATCTTTTGTTAAAAGAATAGAATCAGCAGGAAGACCAGTTGTTTGACCAACATAATCAACATATTCTGTGATAACACCAATTGGGTCTCCAGATGTTGCGTCATCAAGATAAGTAAAATCAGAATTGCCAGTTTTGGTATTGTCAAATATGCTATCAGCTAATACTTTATCAATGGTTAATTTATCAATATATCTATATGCATCAACGATAGAAATATTTGCTTCCATTTGCATTGCATTAGAAATTCTTTTTTTCTTTTCGTCTGCAATTGAAACGTCAACACCATGTTTGTAAAGTTCAATGGTTTTCCATTCTAAATCTCTGCTTACTTTTTTGAATGCAGAACCAGGTGCTACTCTTTCCATGGTTGTTCTTAAAACATCTTCTAATTTATATTGAGGATAAGAACCGTATTCATCAGGAGAAGAAACTAATGGAAATGCTGAAGTTGCGAAGAAATCACTTGTGTCTTGAAGAAATCCAAGAGCTGTATCTGTGATTAGTTTATTAAATTTTAAATCTGTTACTGACATTTATGTTTTCCTTCTATTTATTTACTATTAATACACAAAGAATCTAAGTTGAACTGGAATGAAATCTCCTGCAACGCCAGTGCCAAGAGCTACAGCTACAACATTATCTGTTCCACTACCAAGAGATGTTACTAATGCTCCGTTGGAATCTGTTTTTAAGAAATCTCCAACTGTTGCTCCACCAGTTCCCAATATAGCCATTTCAACAGAACCAGAAACAACAACGCAAACTTCGTCTCCAGATTGTCTTCCACCATCTTCAACAATACCAATTACGTTTGCAGCATTAGCACCAGCCAATGTAACTTTTGGTTGTTTGTTGAATCCAATAGTGGCATTAACATATACAGCGTAACCTTTTTTGGCTGAATAGTCTGCTTGGCTTATAAAAGATTTTGTTACTTTTGTGTTATCCATTTTTTAATTTTCCTTCTATTTGCTATTATTTATTTAATCTATACAATGCTTGTTCTACAGTTATGCCATCTTTTTTAGACATCTCTTCTGCTTTTACTCTAAGTTCTTTTTCTTTTTTAGCCATTTCGTCTTCAATGGCATCTCCAGAAGATGTTCCTAATTCTTTAGTTAGGTCAGTATTTGCTTCTGCCTCTTTTTTAAGATTTTCAAGCAATTCATTTCTTAATTCTTCGTCTTCGATTGCTTCAATCTTTCTTAGTTTAGAGCCTATTTCTTCAGGTGTTCCAGATAAGCCAATATAATCAACTGCTTTTGCTGTATATTGAGCAACAATTAATTCTTCCGCTTTATTGGCTTCTTCTGATTCTTTAGCTAACAATTTGGCTTCAAGTTCTTCTTTTAAAACTTTAACTGATGCTAATTCGTCAACCAATACTTGCTTTTCTGCTTTTTCTGACTCTAGTGAAGCTTTGATTTCTTCAAGTTCAACATTGGCTTCAGGTTTTTTACCGAAATTTTCAACTGCTAATGCAATTTTTTCCAGTAGGGTAATTTGTTTTTCGTCCATTATTTCTAAATTCTCCGTATTGACATCTGTGATTTCATTTAAAGCATTTTCATTACTTGTAACAGATGCACTATTATCTTCTACACTATTTGTCTGTGATGTGTTACTTTTTATAGTTGAAATAGGTATGTTATCAAAAGATATTTTCTGCAATAAATTATTTTCTTTAGGTAACATGTCTTCTATTTTTTTAATATTATTTTCTTCTTTTTGTTTAATAAATTTTTGCCAAAACATTAGCTCACCTCTTCGTTTGGATATGTTTCAGGGTCTTCCTTCGGCTCTGTTTCTATATTTGCTTGTTTCCATTTAAGCAATAAGTCATCCATATTTTTTAATTTATTTATTCCGCCAACTTCATTAAAGAATCCCATCTTTACTGCATCTTCACCAAAGAATGATAAATCTGCATTAAAATTGTCCTTTATAAGACCTTTTGTATATCCAGATTTCCTTTTGGCTGCTTTGTCACATTTATCATAAACAAACTTATCAGCCATTTGATTCAATAGTTTTGATTCTGATTCTACATCTGCTGCCTTGCCCCAAGCACAACCACTAGGCTGATGAATCATAAACTCGGTATTTGGACCTATGAATCTCAGTCCATCAGAGCCAGACATTGCTAATGCTGCTCCACATGATGCAACTACGCCTGTTGCAACTGTCATTATTGGTTTTTCACTAGTATCTATACAATCTAAAATTTCCGCAAGGGCTGAGACATAACCTCCAAAAGAGTTTACCTCAATTGGAATTATTGGTTGCTCGCTATCATGTATCATCCTAAATACTCTAACAAAATAATCTGATGTAATCGGATGGAATGGATAATTAAATCTAATATATTGTATTTCTGCCATTTTAAACTCTCTTTGGTTTTGGTTTACATTTGCCTTTTGAAATTCTCAATTTTTTCTCCTAAATATATAAAAATATGATTATTTTTTACAGAGGAAGCCCAAACGATTCTGCTTCCCCATTTATGAAATCGCCTTCAGCATGTTCGTCAACCGCTTGGCTGTTCCCTTTTGTATCTGAATTAGCATTTGCACTTGTGTTATTTGTGGTAGCATTTGATTTGTTAAGTTCATTTTTAAGTTTGTTGAATGAATTTTCATCAATGGTTGGAAATCCAGCTCCCATAAACTTTTTCATTAAGTAGTTGTATTGCTCTGCGTTTCCTATACTTCTAATCCATTGTCCTGCTGACTGAATAAGTAGCGCAGCTTCTATATTTAATAATTCAGATAAGTTTTCATGCTGTAGATAAGGCAATTTATCATATTTTATATTGTTTACTTCTAATAATATCGGTATTAGTTTTTTATTAACTTGGTATTTTATAATATCCATTAAAGATGCAACAAATGATGAAAATATTCTTATTTTAGGTTGAATCAATCCACCTGTTCCACCAGACTTTAATCCCAATAATAGGAAATCACTTAATAGGTTTGTTGCAATATATCTATCACATCTGTCAATGATTAAACTTGTATCTTTTGTTAAATCTCCTTCTATTTTTAGAGTATCTAAATCATAATATTCTTCAGAAGGGAATAACATACATGTGTCTTTGGCATTAGAGATATTAGACAATGATTTCTTTAATTTTTCTAATAAGTCAACGACTTTTGGTTCTTTGGAAGATAACATAGTGGCTGGAACTTTTGCTACAATGTTTCCTCTTGCATCTTTACTAACTCTGATTCTTTCTTGGCTTTCAATGAATTTCTTTGTATAATATGCAGGAAAACAATTTCTCGTTAGGGCTATTCCTTCATAAGAGCCATCTACATCATCTAATTTACAGTGAAGTAATTTATTATACGGAATAGTATATTTATTTAAGTTATTAGGGTCTTGTTGGACTATCCCATTTATGTTATCATTATTATCAACAATCCATTCATATGTTGTTGAGGCTAATCTTTTAGCTAATTTTTTAAGAACATATCTTCCGTCTTTTTTTCTTTTCTTTAAAACTATTTCAGATAAAGAAAATCCATAAGTAAACATTGAACCCAATGTAAATTTTACAAACTCAGAAAAATCGCCCTCTAAATCTTCAAATAAATTTTCTCTTATGAATTCAGAAGCTTTTCTATCTCGTAATGAATCGCTTCCTTCTTTAACGCTCCATTCTCCTTTAGCACCCAAAATGGTAGTCATTTTATAGTTAGCACCTATAAATGGGTCATTAACGACCATCTCTTTATACCATTTATATTTTTTATCGCCACGCAATAACTCTAAAGTTTCATCATCTATCTTGATATTACCAGAGCCACCATAGGAAAATGATTTTATGCCTATTTCGCCTATTTCTGATATATAATCTTTTTGTTTAGTTGGCATATTTCTTCCTATTAACTAAATACTGAGAATGAAAAATTATTTGCTGCGAATAATAAATCTGAATTTGTTCTTGCTGTTGCCATCAATAATGAAGACAATTCATCTGGAGATTTCTTTAATACTTTTTTTAATTCATCGTTTGATATAACTTGAATTTGATTTTTAGCATTTTTCTTATAGACCATTGCAGCCAATGCTTTTTTTAAATCTTCTGAGAACTTTAATAATATTGGAGGCTTTTCTGAATTTCTTGGGTCGAGCATTTCTCTCAACCTCCACATATTTTCATCTCTCTTACAGTAAAACTGTTTTTTTAAATCTTCTGTTTCTTTAACCTGTTCACTGGTAATTGCGTTTTCGTATCCGCAACCTCCACCAGATTGTATTTTTATAATAGGTAAGTTATAATCAGAAATACATATATCTGCTATTGGATTACCTATTGCATCTCTTTCAATTCTTATTTCTTTTGGCTTATATGTTTCATAAACTTCTTTTATTTTTTCAATCAACGGTCTTGCAGATAAGTTAAATTGTTCTCTGTATATTTCTTTGTTTCCGTTTAATATTGAGATACTTGAGTTATCTGCTCCTAATCCTGCTGCAACGTCAACTCCCATTATTATGTCGCCAACTATATGTTTATCAGGATTATTGTAATTGTTGAAAGATTGAATATACCAATCATAAGGGAATAAAGAAGCGTCATTTTCGTCTGGGAATTCTGCTAAAACCCTTGTCTTGAATTCGTAGTGTTGTGGGTTCATGCCACAAGAGAACAATTCATCATATACTTCAAAGGGATTTACAATATGTGTGCAGAATGGTAATACTATTTTTGCTATTTGTTTATGAAGAGAATCTTGAGCTGGAGTTTTTATTTTTTTATGAGGAAATACTTCTTTTATTTTTACTTCAAGCTCTTCAATTGAGTTTATATTAAGTGGAGCAAAATCAGATATATTGGTTTCTTTATATTTTGTGATAACATATCTGTCAATTTTATTTCGCCAATAAGATTTATCGTTTTCTTCTTTTAAATAATCTTCTAATTTTAAATCTAGTTCTATAAAAACATGTGTCTGGAAAGCAGATATGTGAACTTTGTGATATGTGGAGTTGTTTCCAAATGATTCGTAAAACTGTCCACTTTTTCCATCTGGTAATGTAGTGTTGCCTATCATTACCTGTTTTACTATTGCCCCAGACTTTGTTATTCCTTTAAAATCAGAATAAGCCGTCTCTGTAACGCCTTGTGCTTCATCATAGATAACCAAAACATAAGTTCCATGCTTTCCTGATAGTTGGTTATCTTTTTTGTTAGATGTTACACCTTTTATATAATCTTTTTTTCTATTAGGTAAAGATATTTGAGCTACATTTCTGTCTCCAGATACTTTGCCTACAAATTTTACACCTTCACCAAATTTTTCAGTTATATGTGTGTTTGCTGATTCTATGAATTGACATACTTGAGAAAATATATTGTCTCTTACTTGGTCAAATGATGGAGCTGTAAATATTATTATTACATTCCTATCTGGATTAGGGTCTAAATAACAAAAGAAAAACCAAAGTATTAAAGCTGACAAGATATATGATTTTCCCGAAGAATTGCAAGACCTGATAGATACTTTTTCAAAATCTCTTATCGCATCTATTATCTGTTTTTGGTGGATTGGGAGCTTTATTCCTAACACTTCTTCTAAAAATAAATTAGGGTATTCTCTCCAAACAGGTCTTCTCTCGTAGAAACTTATTAATTCTTTTTGTTTGTCTCTTGACATACATTCTCGATATGTTATAATAAAAATGGAAAAGTGAAGAAGGAATATAATTTAAATATATGTACAAATGATATAATCATTTTATGTACCAGTTTATTCCCTCATTTTCACAAATATTCCAAATAAAATATTTTACCCTCTATTATATATTATAGCATGTTTTTTATAAAAGGTGCTATATATTTTATTTTATTTTTTATTATTTAACTTAAATGCTTTCATAGTGTAGAATTTTTCCATAATTATTTTTTTATTATTTATGGATGAATTTTCAAAATATCTTTTTATGCAATATATTGGGATTGAAAAATCTGTTATATCTAAATTGTTTTTTAATATATATGATTTACATTCGGTACATAATACCACTGTGTTGCTTTGTAAGTATTTTTTATCTGGGTTAATTCTGTGAAGATGTTTGTTTTCATATCTATCTAAATATAATCCACACAAAAAACAATGTCTTGTATTGTTCTTTAGCTTATTCTTCTTACCAGCCACTTCTCTCCTTTACGATATAGTCCTCAATCATATCTTCAACATTTAAATCAGATAATTTATCCATTCTTGTATGTACCCACTTAAAACCATTATTAAATACAATATCAGTAGCTTTGTCTATTTTAAATACTATTCCAGCGTCAGTTATTATAAAGCTTCCAAACCCATTTAAATAAACATTTCTTCCGCTATTTAATTCAGATATTACATATTTTATAAAGGATATAATAGTTTTATCAACCTGTCTTGAATAAATATTGTATTTTTTAGATATGAATTCTTGTATTGATTTACTTGAAGATTTTTGAATATGATTTGAATTATTAGTATTGTTTTCTATTATATTTAAACTTTTATATAACTTTTCTCTTAATTTGTCAGGTATAAATAGATTGTATTCAGCTTTATGTGTATTTATTATGTTAAATCCATTATTATCTTTAGATATTTCTTCTATATATTCTTTATTAATATAAAAGTAATGCTTAAAACCCACTGTTTTATTATCTTTTAAATGCCTCAGTGTTCCCAATAAATACATATAAATTATATATTCTATCAGCGTTCTATCGAATTTAAGCTCAAAATATCTTAATAATGAATAAAAGCAATGCTCTGTTATTTCTTTGGGTATTTCTATTTTATATTGCTGATAATATTTATTCTTGCATAAATGCTTTCTGTGTTTTTTTAAATTCCTTTTATGCCTTGCGTTTAAATATATATATAACTGATTCCTAAGTATTTTAGTATAATCGCCATACGTTTGCTTGATGCACATCTCGTAGAATAGCTTATCGTGGAGCATTGTTTTTTCTCTATTTTTATATGTATCAATCATGTGAGGTAGGTATATTTTACAAAGTTCTGTTATCTCATCATTCCATTTTTGTTTTGTTTTAGAGACCCTGCACATTTTTACTCCTGATATATTTATATAAATCTTTAGAGAATAATTCAGATTCTTTCCATTTTTTCATAGAATAGTTATTTTCAAGATATGATAAAGGTTTTTCTTTTTTAATATCTGCTGTTTTCCAATACTCTGAATTGGGATTATATTTCTTTATAACAAACCACTTAGCTATTTGTTTTTCTATATCATTTATCCAGCTTATATCTGTGTCGGTTAGTTTTTTTAATAAGTTTAATTCATTCTTAGTCAGGGCAATATGCAACACATCGGAACGCCTTTTAAACTTTAATATATATGCTTCTTCTACTTTCAAATATTTTTCATATATCTCTGAGAATTGGTCTTCCAAGTCTTCTCTTTTTATTTTTAATATAAACTTTCCAGTGGATGATAATAGCTCAAATATTTCAGAGGATGGGTTCATAATGTTCATTTCTTTTATTTTTATTATTATTTTATAAGAAAGCATATCATCCTCCAAACACAAAAATATATCTCTATAATATATTATAACATATTTTTTATAAAAATTGTAATACGCAACATATATTGACAAAACAAATTGATAATGCTATATTTATTTATAGGCAAAGATTATTAAACAAAGAGGAGTTTTTAAAATGAGCGAATTGACTTATATTGAACAGCTAGAAGACGAAAACACCGCATTAAAAGAACAGCTTGCTAATAAATGTAAAACTTGTCCTGACTGGGGAATGTCTTTGACGGTACAGGGTCTTGAAGAACAGCTTGCTAAATATGAACAAGACACTCTAAGCCTCGAAGATTATGAACAAGTAATAGATTCTATTAAAAACCCTAAATATAATGAAAAATTGGCTAACGCACTAAAAAGACCGCTGCCTTTTGAAAAAGAAACAACTTGTCCCGACTGTATTAAACTTGAAAAACAACTTGCGGAGGCGGTGAAAGTTATTGAGGATGAAGTCAAAGACCGCTGCAACATGTGCGCTGACCATTTCGGTACTAAATGTAGTGATAGTATTGCTTGCGCATCCAACAAAGAACTGGAAAATACACAACATACTTTAAAAAGGTTTTTACAATCCCTGAAAGGCGGTGAAGAATGAGTAAAGCAATAATAAAATGTCCTTATTGTGGACATGAAATAAAAAATGGTTTTGATTATGGAGAAGATAGCGTTTTGAAAGAATGCGAAGAATTAGAAGATATTGAATGCCCCGTCTGCTTAAAAATATTTGATGCTGTAGTTGATGAAATTATTGCAAAAATAAGCACTTATAAACGGGAGGGCTGTAAAAGTGAATAAATGTCAATATTACGATATAAAGTGTTACCAAGATGATTACAGACTGGCTACTAAAGGTTTATCATACACACCAGTTAATTGTGAATTAAGACCAAACTGCTATTATAAACAACTCCAAAAAGCAAAAGCAGAAATATCTATCCAGAAAAAAACAGGAGAATTTTGCCAAGATTGCAAAACAGCAGAGCAATATGAAACCATAACCGCCGAGCGTGATAGATATAAAAAGGCTTTGGAAAAAGTTAAAAATTTGCTAAATAATTTTAATAATATGGATTTAGACCCAGCTATTTATAATGCTAATGAAGCATTTAACATAGCAAAACAATCTTTGGAGGAGGTTAAGGAATAATGAATTATGTTCAAGACAACAGAATATTAACAGTTGAAAAGATACATGAAGTACTTTTGGCTCATATCTACGAAAATGAAAACAATACACCTGTCGTATTAATGCATCCTGACCTTTCACCGCTTATGGAGCAGTTTAAAGAAGTTGCAAAAGAACCAGATAAACAACTCCAAACTATAACAGCCAAGTCCGAGCGATATGAGAAAGCTTTTAATGACATAGGAGAAATAAATAAATCTAAATGTAAGGCTAAGTTTAAATGTGATGTATATGCAGAACCTAACAGCTTAGATTGTTATGAATGTTTCTTTAGGTCTGCTCAGGACATAGCTAAACAAGCATTACAGGAGAATAAAAGATGAGAAGTGAATCAGAGATAAAAGAAAAAATAGAAGAAATTAATTATTTTTTAAAAGAAATCGTGCCAAATGACTATAATTCTGTTGATAGGATGCAAAGAGACGATGCAGAGTCTTTTAAAAGGGCTTTAATTTATGTACTTAACGAACAAAAAGAGGAGCAAGAATAAAGATGAAATTAGATACAAAAATAAAAGTAAAAGATTTAAACCCTGAATTTGAAATAAATGTTAAAAAAATTATGGAAATATTTAAGGTTGATGAGTTAAAGGCTGCAAAACTTTGGCTTGATATGAAAATAGCAGAAAAAGAAGTAGTGCTTGGAGGTCAGGCTTTGGTTAAAACATTCTTTTATCTGTTTGCAACTATTTTATGTATTAAATTTATTTTTAATTAAGGAGCAAGCCAATGCCAGAAAATAAAACATTAACTATTGAGCAGATACGGGAAATAGTTTTTAAAACATTAAGAAATGACTTATTTCAAAATTATACATGCCGCCTTTATAATCAGAGTTTTAAAATTTGCGGAATAAAAAACACAAGGGATTGTCGAGAATGCCTTATGAAAGAATTTGAAAGGGCTGCTAATGATAAATAAAATGTATGAATATTTTGGAGTTGAGCCTAAATATTTCGCAATAAAGTTTGAACAAAACGAATATGGACATAATAAAGCTGAAAAATTATCTAAAGAAGATTATGAATTAGTTTCAAATTCAGACTTGAAAAGTTTTTACAAGGAACTAAAAGAAATAAAACCTGACTTCACCCCAGATAAAGCTTGGAAGCTTGAGGAAATGATTTTAAGGAATTATGTAAATATTAACTATTCTGTTGATACAGGTGATGATAACTATTATGTTCCAGAAAAGTATTGTTTACAGGTTGAATATATGGAAGATTCTTATACTTATAAAGCTTATGGTAATACCCGCCTCGAAGCCCTCGCCTCTCTAATCCCCAAAATTGACTGGACAGAGCAGGAAAAAGAACAGACAAAAGCAATTTTAGAGAAATAAATAAAATTAGTGAAAAAGTTAATTTATTTAGAAGGATAATTAATTATGAAATATGCTTTTGGAGACATAGTTATTGTAGAAGATAACCTAATAGGTGTAATTGTAAAAAGTTGGAGCAAAAGCAATTTAGGAACTCCAGTCCACCACGAAGTTTATGTCAGAAGTTTTAATTGCATAAAAGAATACAAAGAAGATGAAATTCGCAGATATCTAGTAAGACATAAAGAACTTGACGATGATGAAATTTACTACCAAGAGTGTTGTGAAAATTCTTAATAAGAGAATGGAGAAAAAATGCCAATATATACATACAAGTGCGATAACTGCGATAAAGAGTTTGAGGCAATAAAGTCAATTGCCAATAATGAAACAACATATTGTTCGTGTTCCAATTTAGCAAATAGGGTTTATAAATATGGAACATGTTTAATCAAAGGCAAAGATTTCTATCAAGCAAAGAAAGTGAGATGATGATGAAAGACAACAAAGAAATCAAAAAGAAGAAACTAACAAGAACAGAGATGGAGACAACAATCAATTACAATGATTTATCAGACAATGCAGATATTTATACACATAATCCTGCGTTGATAAGGAAGCTGAATATATGTTGTGAGAAACATCCTGAATCATTCAAGATGATAAAGTACGATGCTGAATTTGGAAGTTATTGCTATGTTGTTCCAAAGAAATATATCAAGGTGAATGCTCCGAGAAAAGGCATGACGGAAGAACAGAAAGAAGCTGTTTCAGAAAGATTTAAAAAGTTGAGAGAAGCAGAAGATAATATGTTATAAATTGATAGTAATTCAGGCAAGAAAAATATGTTAAATTTTGTTTTGATACAAATATACCTAAATGAGATGCAATATCTTTTTTTTATCCTGAGTTAGTTGATAAAAAAGTCTGAGAATTGATTCAAACTTATATTCGTTTTATGCAGATTATCTGCTTAGAAATTTTATCAGTTTGAATCTTTTATTTTGCATATATGATATTTATAATTGGTAACATATAAAATATATTATATTTATTAGAATTATTCTAATTAGACTAAATATTAACTTATATCTATTAACTAAATACAATAACTTATTACTTAACTTACTACTAACTTAATACTAATTAACTAAATTATATAACTTACTACAATTTAACTTACTCCAATTAACTTATATCTAATTAGAATAATACATTAACTTATTACTAAACTAAATACATAACTAAATACTTAATTAGAATAATACATTAACTTATAACATAATTAACTTACTACTTATTAACTGACTACAATATAACTTAATACATATTAACTAAATACAATAACTTATATCTTAACTTACTACATAGAATAATACATAACTTACTACTAACTAAATACTTATTAGACTAATATATTAACTTAATACTAATTAGAATAACACTATAAAGTGTTATATATAAATGTTACCTATATAGGTAACATATAATTATAGCATGTTTTTAGAAAAAGTTCCTAAAATAAATAATTAATTTTTCCAACTTTATATTTTAGTCTAAATTAACTAAAATTTTTTTCATGCAAATTTTGGGATAAATATGTGGGGAGTACCATGCTAACATCAATTTAACTAATAACATTTATAGGGGAGGGGATAACCTCCTTTACATATGTTATATTAATTAGATTTATACTAGTATGAACTTGGCATGCTCATGCAGTTACGACTGCATGCTTAAAATTTTACTGGAGTAAATAATAATAATTTTAGTTAAATATTTTAGTTATTATTTTAAAGTTATTTGTTTAACCATGCCGGCATGGTTATATCGTTATAAGTTAACAATAGTCTAATAATTAACATGCCTGTATCAAGTAACTATATCTATTAGAAATAGTCCGATAATAATTATTATGTAATTAGTTAAGTTATAAGTTTAATGTATAACCATTTAAACTTGATGCTATAGGCTTTATATTAAACTTATTACTTAACTTATATCTGATATAAGTTTAATATAAAATTTTGCTTAGCTCTTACGGCTGCAAAATTATAATTATTAAATTGAACTAAAAACAATTAGAATTATATGAGCATGCTCATGCGGTAATTACCGCATACCACGCACTATAAAAAGATTACAAGGTAATCAATATATAAATGCGTAACATGTAATGTAAAGATTTTATAAATATTATTCATTATATTTTACACTATATGAGCATGCTTATTGTACTTATTACTTATTAGAGTTATATACATACAGTTCATGTATGTGTAATTATTTGTAACATTTTGTTACATTACTTAATATATAATTCATAGGCTAAGTTATGTTAGTATACATTTTGTAGATTAGTCTAACGACTAATAATTTATTTGTATACTAAACTTTAGACTTAGACTAAAAGACTTACTCCTCATGGGTAATTGACTAATGATTTAAATTTGTGGTACTCCTCAGTTTTGTAAAATACAATCTGCAAAGGATTGCATATAAAGTTTTACAGACACCACCCCGTTGTAACTTACTGCAATTAAAACTGTTAAGAGGCTCATGCTATCGCAATTGCATGCAATTGTAATATATAACTTACTATAAACTATACAAGTTAAACCTAAGGTATATAGCAAAGCCATAGACAGCTTTAAATATATTAGTATATAATCCTATTCAAAAGCATTCAAAGTTCACACAGTCCATGTGTGATAGTAAGTTTTTTAATATATATCTAGCTATACAGCTTTATTATAATTCTTATAATCAAGTTAAACACAGTCCATGTGTGGTTAGTTATATTGGTAAATTGGTATTGATATACCAATATAAATATATAAAAAAGAGATAGTTTAAACTATCTCTGAAAATTATCATGCGTTACTAATTACTTAAGACTAATAAATCTATCTTTTTTAATATTCTTATAAATTCTTATAACTTGTAAATCTTTGGTTAGATGGTTATAGACTAATTTAATTTTATTATTTTCAAGATGTGTCCATGATAATCGTCTATATTTCATAAAATTATCATTATTGTTTTTATTTTCAATATTTAAAAATATAGCTCTCAATCTTTTTTTTGTTAGTTTAATTTTATGTAAGTTTTTTAAATTAACAAAATATAAAATATTATTACTTGGCATAAATCGTTTATACATTTTAATTACTCCTTTCGCTAATTTTATCTAACACAATTATTATTTTTCTAATTCTTCTAAACTTTCAATATTTAAATTAAATTCTTTGTTGATTGCCTCGATTAATTTTGATTGATTAAAATATTTATCATCAAAAGCATGACCGTTTGAATAGAAATACTCACGGCAATAATCATATATATCCATGTTTATATCTTTATTTTCATTCTCAAAGTAAAAATCTAAAAAACATCCCATATAATGTTCATTATCCTGCAAGTTTTCTTTATTTAAATAATTTAACCAGTCATTATGATTATTAGAATAAGAAGAAACAAAACCACTGCATGAAGTATATCTGTCTTCAATAAATATTTTAAACTTATCAATATTTTTATGAATATAATCGTTTAAAAGGTCTATAAATTCAAAAGTGAATAAAACTTTAATATTTATTGAATCAGTATGAAAATTATATTCTTTTGGACTATATAAACTTTGAAATTTAAATTTAATACATAATTTTTCACTTTTGAAATAATCATTATAGAAGTCGATAACTTTTTTTGATATCTGCAAATAAAAATATTTATAGTCAACATGTTCCCATGCTTCATTATTTATAAATTCCAATATCTTGTCATCAACACTACTAGAATCATTAAATAAATAATTATCCTCAATTATATCATCGGTTAAACTGTCAAGTAATGTTTCATAAAACCCCTCAAAACATGGGCAATATGTTTCTACTTTTATTAAATCAGCTTTTTTAATCATTTTATTTTACTCCCTTGTTATCTAAAATACATTTTAAGCCTGTTAAATTACTTCCTATTGTCTTTAAAATTGATTATAAATCATATTCCAGTAAATTATCTATATTATTTTTAAACTTATTTAAGATTCTTTTTTCTTGACCTGTTAAACTAACAAGGTCTAAAGCACTATATGGAATATTAACATCATTAAAAATTATTTTATTATTCCATGCATTCTTTTTATATTGTTCTTTGCTTGTATAATGTTTAACGCTGATATATTGTTTATCTTGGTTATTTACCCATGATACTAATTTATTGATATAAAAAACATAAAATTGTTTATTAATTTTTATATAGAATAATTCAACGGGTATATAACCTTGTTGATTATCTATTTTTTTAATAACTTCTTTATTCACTTTCATAAATTTTAATTACTCCTATTATCTAAACCACACATGGACTGTGTTATACTAAACTATTCTTTTTTTGCTTTTTGATTAATAAATCAATAATCACAGATTGATTAAGATTATTATACTCTGTCAATTCCTCTAGTCTTTTTATAGCCTGCAAACTTAGATAAATACATCTAACCTTCTTCTTTGCCTGTAATTTTTCTATATTGGTCATGTTTATACCTCTTATTAATTACAATACTGATAAATTTTATTATTTTCATTGCTACAAAATATTTGATGATTAGTTTTTATAAATCCTAGCTGTA